>Ga0315289_10004446_pt1 | contig 20916 bp, 12 predicted proteins | sample YL17G11_40_MG_FD_203452 | JGI IMG/M metagenome (GOLD analysis project Ga0315289, IMG submission 203452) | Sediment microbial communities from Yellowstone Lake, YNP, Wyoming, USA - YL17G11_40 | ecosystem: Environmental > Aquatic > Freshwater > Lake > Sediment | place: USA: Wyoming | collected... | reverse complement strand
GGCTATCAAGGTCGCCCTGGTCGACGATTCAGGGATCATAGCCGCCGGGCAGACGGACCAGGGCGTCGAACAGGATAAGCTCGCCTGCGAGCTGTTCGAAGAGGTTCTCGCGAACGCCGGCGCGGGCAGGTCGGATGTCCGTCGCATCGTCGCCACCGGCTACGGCCGAAATGCCGTCCACATCGCCGACACGACCGTCACGGAGATCACGTGCCACGCCGTCGGGGTGCGTCAGCTTGTCCCGAATGCCCAGACCATCATTGACATCGGCGGCCAGGACAGCAAACTGATGCGTCTGGACAAAAACGGCAAGGTTCGCGACTTCGCCATGAACGATCGCTGTGCCGCCGGCACGGGGCGGTTCCTCGAAGTTGTGGCTGAGCGACTGGACGTCTCTCTCGATGATCTCGGGGCCATGGGCGCGCGGAGCCGCGAGCCCGCGGCGATCAGCAGTATGTGCGTGGTTTTCGCCGAGACGGAAATCATCGGCCTGCTCACGTGCGGCCGGGCACGTGAGGATATTGTCGCCGGCGTCCAGGCGGCCATCGCCGCGCGGATCGTCGCCATGGCCGGCCGGAACGTCGAAACGCCGATTGTCTTCACCGGCGGTGTGGCGAAGATCTCGGGCATGGAGACGGCTCTGGTGAAGGCTCTCGGGCATTCCGTCACGGTCTCGCCCGAGCCCCAGATGACCGGCGCGCTCGGCGCCGCCTTATTGGCGCGACGCCATTTTGACAATGTGAGTAGATAGTGAAGGCACGCTCAAAGCAAGTTTGAGCGCGGCACCCATTTTAAGAGAGTCTCGATTCGTAACGTACGTGAGGATTGAATGATGGTCGATGTGGAACGACGAAAAAGGGTGATGCAGCGGTCGATCAAGCTGGGGCACTGTATCTGCGATCCGAAGCAGCCGTGCCCCTGTCCGCTGTTCAAAGAGAAGAACGTCTGCACCTGTGCCGGCGAGCGGCTGGAAAGCCCGACGGGCACGGTGCAGTTGACTAAACTGGTGGACCGGCCGGGCTGTGCGTCGAAGATCGACCAGGCATTTCTCAAAAAGGTGCTGAAGGACCTGCCGGCCATCGAGGACCCCCGCGTCCTGGTCGGCGTGCCGGCGGGTGACGATGCCGGGATTTACGATATGGGCAACGGTCAGGCGCTGGTGCAGACGGTGGACGTGTTCACGCCCTCCGTCGATGACCCGTACACGTTCGGCCAGGTCGCGGCCGCCAATTCGGTCAGCGACGTCTACGCGATGGGCGGCACGCCCTTGACCGCTCTTTCCATTGTCGGTTTCCCCGCGCGCAAAATCCCCGACGAGGCCCTCTTCCAAATCCTCGCCGGCGGGATCGACAAGATGAAGGAGGCGGGTTGCGCCATTGTCGGCGGCCACAGCATCAACGATGCCGAGATCAAAGCGGGCTTCGCCGTAACGGGCGTGATCGATAAAGACAAGGTGGTCACGAACGCCGGCGCCCGGCCGGGCGACGTGCTCATTCTGACCAAGCCGCTCGGTACGGGCATCATCGCCTTTGCCGCGCAAATCGGCCGGGCCGAGCCCGCCAGCATCGAGGCCATGGCCAAATCCATGACCGCCCTGAACAAAGAGGCATCGCGACTGATGGTGGAATTCGGCGCGCACGCCTGCACCGATGTCACGGGCTTCAGTCTGATGGGTCATCTGGCCGAGATGGCCGGCTCCAGCGGCGTGGACGTCGAGCTGGTCTGGGACGATATCCCGCTGCTGCCGGGTGTGCTCGAATACGCGTCCGCTGGCATTTTGCCGGGCGCCATCGAGCGAAACAAGGAATCCTGCGCCCAGCGCATCGCGCCGGCCGAGTCCCTGCCGGCTGAAGTGGTCGATATCTGCTACGATGCCCAAACCTCGGGCGGCCTGCTGATTGCGATCAAGCAAGGCAAGGCCGCCGAGTTACTCAAAGCCCTCCACGGTCGAGGCATATCCGCGGCGGCAATTATCGGCAAAGTCACAGCCAAAGGTTCCGGCCTGATCCGTATCGAAACCACCGGCAAACGCCCCATCCCCACGCCGGTCCCCGCAAAAATCGCGGAGCCATTACAATCATCAATCATCCATCATCCATCATCAATCCAGGACATTCCCTGCTGTGCCGATGCGGTGGCATCGACGCAATCCGGCGGCGAGCAAAGCTCCGAGATGGAGCAGGTCAAGGCCCAGTTCAAGGCGTTTCTCGGTGCGGCCAACGCGCCGCATAACCTGGACGCCTACACCAAGCAGGCAATAGCCATTGCGCTGTCGGTGGCGCTGCGGTGCGAGCCTTGCCTGAAGATGCACCTGAAGAACGCGCGGAAAAAGGGGTTCACGCCCGCCGAGATCGACGAGGCGGCCTGGATGGGCATCAGCTTCGCCGGCTCCCCGGCCATGGTCTTCTACGAAAACCTGAAAAGAGAGTGTGAAGTTTGAAGTGGGAAGTCTCAAGAGGCATCGAGTCTTGGCGGCTCTGCGCCCCCTGAAACTTCGGATTTTACATTCAAACTTCGCGATAGATTCTTGGCCCGACGGCGGGAATGTGGTAGCATCAGAGTTAACGTAGATGTGGCGCCCGGCAACCATGCGGAGGTGACTGGTGCCTGGTGGTGCCCCTGGTCTTCAAAACCAGCGTAGGGCCGAGAAGGTCCTGGGTGGGTTCGATTCCCATTCGCCTCCGCCATTTTTTGATTGCGAATGAGGCTGTAACGCAGCCTCGAATCCGCGATTGCGAAGGGGTGTACGGTTATGGAACAGCGAAGAACAATTCTGGCGCTGGTACTTGTCGTGGTCGCGGCGGGCCTGCTGGTCTGGGGCTTGTTTGCGAAAGCCGCAATCGTATCTTCCGGCGCACAGGGCCAGAAGGTCGTGACCCAGTCGGAGGCTGCCATCACGCAGGAGGTGGCCCGGGGCGGACTGACGCGGGATGAAAAGGGACAGATCAAGAAGACCTATGAGGAAGGGCAGCAGGCTCCCAAAGCCTGTCCGACCTGAGTGAAGTGAGCCGCGGCCGTGTCGGCCGGAAAAGCGGTTCGTGGTTGGTGACAATGCTCGGGAAAACCAAATTCGCCGAATTCTTCGCGAGACTGCAACCTTATCGACTCTGGGTGCAATCGGCCTTTCTGTTAGTCTGGCTGGGTCCGTCGGCGGTACGCTATCATGGCGTCTGCGCGCCGGTCTTTCACTGTTACGCCTGCCCGCTGGCGACTTTCGCCTGTCCCATCGGGGTCCTGGCTAATTTCAGCGCGTTGCATCTGATTCCCTTCATGACCATCGGCTTGCTGGTTCTGGTGGGCGCGACGGTCGGCAGCCTGTTCTGCGGCTGGGCCTGTCCTTTCGGTCTGCTCCAGGACCTCGGCGCGCGGGTCCCGACGTACAAGTTTGAGCTGCCCCGCTGGACGGGGCACTTCCGCTTTGTCGTGCTCGGTTTGACCGTCCTGGCGATTCCGTACCTCTTCGGCGAGACCCATCCGCTGTTCATTTGCCGGCTCTGTCCGGCCGGTGGCGTCGAGGCCGCCGTTCCGGGCGTGGTGAAGCAGGCATGGACCGGCCAGCCGATCGCCTGGCCCAACACTCTGAAGTTGACCATCATCGGTGTCTTTGTCGCAAGCATTCTGTTTATCCGGCGGCCCTGGTGCCGGGTCCTGTGCCCGCTCGGCGTGATTTTCTCCGCCTGCAACCGCGTCTCCGCCTTCTTCCTGCGATCCGACGGGGATGGGTGCACGGACTGTCAGCGTTGCGGCAAGCTGTGCCGGTACAATATCGAGCCGCAAAAGAGCCCGAACGACCTGCGCTGCATCCGATGCCTGGAATGCACGCGCTGCAGCGTCGGCGCCCTCGCACCCCATACGATCCTCCACGGCCGACGAAAGGCCCCCGCCGTCTCGGCCACCCCGGCCACACCGTCGTAGAGACGCAAAATCTTGCGTCTCTACCCACGATCGCTCCACAAAAAGAGCCAGGCAGGCGCCTTTCCTGTAACAAAAGGCCTGCAATACCGTCTACTTAAAGGCGTTTAGGTCAGAGCAGGCGTTTTCCTCGTTTATCGGCGGCAATGGGAGCTGCGAGATTCAATATGGTTGAACGAGCAGGCGGAACGTGCACCGGCGACCAACCAGCCTTCGGAGGATTGACCGGATGAATCGAGCAACACAAGTCCCGAGCGGACTGTCGAATATCCTCATGATCGCGCCGATCCTCTCGTTCGGCATCTTTGCTGCTCTTCCCGGGGATCTGCGCGCGGAGGCGCCGGACCCCGGGCCCCGCAGCATAATGTGCCGGGGCAAAGCAGTCGGCGTTACCGGCAAGCCGCTGGCCCGGGTTGAGGTGACGGCCTACGAAATGCTCTCGGACGGGATTGCCGGCAACATCGAGCTGCAGGTCATCGGCTTGGCGGTCACGGATGGCAGCGGCACCTTCCATTTCGAGACCGACTCCCGGCCCGGCAAGGGCCGGTCCCTCGGCGGATACATCGTTGCGGTAAGGCCCGGCTGGGCTTTAGGGTGGGCACAATGGGATTTACGCGAGGATCTGCAGGTGCGCGTGGAGCTTGGCGAGCCCAAGGTGCTTGGGGGCACAATCGTGGACGAGGCGGGAAAGCCCGTGGAGGGCGCCAACATTCGCGCGAATCTCACCCGCGTACAGACGACAGCCGGCGGGACGGAAAAGAAGGGATGGCTCCCGGGCATTGCGCCTCTGGACGTTCTGGGGACACGAACGGATAACCAGGGGCGGTTCCAGTTCGATGGCCTTCCGGCCGATTCAGGCGTGGACCTGCTTATCACGGCACCCGGCAAGGCCGTGACCTACACGTTCTCATTCGAGGGGCAGGGCCAGCCGCGCTTCCTCGCCGGACAGAAGGATATTGAGGTGGTGCTCCCTGCGGAGGGCCGGATCGAAGGGAAGATTCTTGATGTGGCTACCGGCAAGGGTGTGCCGGGGACCCGACTTGGGATAGGAGCAGCTTTCTCGCCGGCTTTCTATTATCGGTTCGCGTGTACTTCCGCCGGCGACGGGTCATTCTCCGTGCGAGGTCTGCCATCGGGCAATTATTCGATCCATGGACCTGATTTGCCGCCCCGCAGCGTTACCGTCCAATCGGGTCAGACCGCACAGATCACGATATCCTCGGGCACACAGGCCCTTTATGGCCGCGTTCTCTTCAAAGACGGCCGTCCGGCGGTGATCCAGCCACCGCCCTGGCCGGGCGCCAGGACATCCCTCCACCTCTGGCGCGGCGATGACCTCCTCGGCCCCTTCATCGGAGAGGTCGATGAGGATGGATACTTCGAAGTGCGACTGTCCTACGATCAGCTCCAATGGCTCCAATCGGGGCAAGCGTGGCTGTTCGTGAACATCCCGATGGAGGAGGTGGGGCAGGTCCGTCGTGTGGCGGCCTTTCCCCCGGCTTCGTTAGCCACGACGAGAGACCAGGCGGGTGTTATAACGGTCAATCGGCCCGCAGGCGAGGCCGCTTCCCTGATGGGTGAACCGCTTCCGCCGCTCGACGATCTTGGGCTTGATGCGGACCGCGCCGGGGCAACGGACAAGATGGTGCTGGTCTGCTTCTTCGACATGAACCAGCGGCCGTCCCGACGTTGCCTGAGCCATCTGGCCGAGCAGGCCGGACGCTTAAGCGCGAAGAGTATCGCCATCGTCGGCATTCAAACTTCGGACGTTGACGACCATGTGTTCGAGGAATGGATGAGACAGAATAATATTCCATTCCCGGTCGGCAGAATCGATAATGATGTGGATTACGTCAAGGCTTCCTGGGGCGTGCGGTCTCTGCCGTGGCTGATTCTGACCGACAAGCGCCATACGGTTCATGCCGAGGGTTTCGCAATTGAGGAACTCGGCGATAAAATGAAGCAGGTCGTCACCGAACAGTAGGGGCAGGCCCCCGTGCCTGCCCTGGGCAGCCACAAGAAGTTGCCCGTACCAAGGGATTGCTCCTATGGCAAAGCTCTTCCTGTTTTCACTGGGGATTGCCGTCACCGCCATACTGCCCGCAGAAGCCGGGCAGCAAAGCGACATCGAACTCCTCCGGCTGGCCGCGATGACCCACATGAAGAACCGGGACAAGCTCTCCACCTGGCAGGGCCGCGCACAAATCGAGGAAACTCGTGAAGGCGCCGATGGCATCGTGATGAGGCGAAAGACTTCCGTCCACTTTCTCTGCGACTGCCGGCGGGAGATGACCCGTTGGCAGTGGACCGTGGAAGAGCGATACGTAAAGGAGAGCCCGACGGCGGGGGCCAGGCCGGTGTCTCAGGCCGCCTCGGACCGGGTGATCAATGGGCTCAAGACGCGCCTTGCGTTCTGCCGGTATGCTCCCGACGTCGCCACACCGGACGGCCGGACGGTCAGTGGCCTGGCGATCTGGCCGCCGGATGTGACACGCGGACGCCCGTTTACGGAGTGCTTTGAGCCGATGTCGTACCTGAGCGGGCACATGACCTTATGCATCGATAATGTAGTCGAAAGACTGTTGCTCCTTTACCGCGGCGTCAAGAGCGAACAACTCTCGAACGTGACGGCCACACGGGACGGTGATTGCGTAATCCTGAGGGTGGGGGACGAGGCTGCCTGGAACCGGCATCGGTTCGATCTGTCCCAGGGCGGCAACGTAGTGGAGTTTGATGGAAAATCCGACAACGGCACGGAACGGCGCCAGTGGACCTACGAGCTTCAGGAGGGGGCGTGGATTCCGAAGACGTTCGTGCTCCGCTACCAGCGGAGCGCACCGGATGCTCTGGGAAGCACGATCCGGATCGTGAAAGTGACGTTCGTGGAAAACGTGGTGAACCATCCTCTCGCTCCTTCCGAGTTCTCGTTGCAGGCGCTCGGACTGATGGACGGCGCATCCGTCACCGATGAGAGGCCGGGTTACTCCTCCTTCGTCTACTACGAAAAGGACGATGAGAGGCTGTCGCAGGAGTTGCAGGGCACAACGGCACCGCTTCCCTCGGACACGCCGCCTCTGGAGTTTGCCGAGGCCCTCGCGGGCAAGCCGCTACCGGACCTGCGCAGTATCGGCATGGAAGCCGCTTCCGAACCGATGAAAGACCAATGCGTTCTCGTCTGCTTCTGGGATTTCAACCAGCGGCCGTCGCGACATTGGGTTCAGCAGTTGGCCCGCCAAGCCGGCGCGCTACAGCAGAGGGGCGTGGCCGTTCTCGCTGCCCAGATTGGCGAAGTTGAAAGCGACAGACTCAAGGCGTGGGCCCGGGAGCAGAACATTCCCTTCCCCATTGGCACCAGCGAAGGCGATATCGAGAAGGTCCGCTTCACCTGGGCCGTCCAGTCGTTGCCGTGGCTGGTTCTGACGGATGCCCGACACGTCGTCCGTGCGGAAGGATTCGACCTCACGGAGGTTGATGACCGGATAAAGAGCGTTGAAAAGTAGCCGCTATTTTGAAGGAGGCTTCACGTGTTCGCACATGACGCCGGTGATTGGGGGAAACGTGGGTCGGCGATAGCCGTCCTGCTCGGGATCTCCGCTCTTCTGTCGCACGCGGTCGCCGCAGAGGTGACGCCGGACCCGCGGGAGTTGCTCGACCGCTACCGGAGAGCGGCGACCTGTTGGGACAAATCCGTGTCGATGCGTGTCGCATGCGAGCATTCAACGGTTTACAGGGGAATGGACTTCCGGCACTGGAAGTATGACGTCACGCACCGCCGGGACGGGGATCGCTGTGAATGGTTCGGACGCTATCAGTTCGAGGAGAAGCTGAACGGTGACCTGGACTCCTTCACTGAGGAGTTTCGCCGTCTGGTTTCGGATGACTATTACCTGTATTGGAGCCAACGGGATTCCGGCGGCGAACGCGAAGCCTTTGCGGGAGCGGATGTCAAAGAGCAACTACGGTCCCTGCAAACCCAATCGTGTGACGGCGGCTTTCTCCAGGGACGCACGGGCGGCCTGGGAAGTGCCACGCATCTCGCGGCGGTTATGTGCGACAGCAACGAGTTGCGTTACGTCGGGCCGGAGACCCTCGATGGCACACGATGTCACGTCGTCGAGGCTCGGACGAAGTACGGCACCTTCACGGTGTGGCTCGCGCCCGAGAAGGGGGACAATGCCCTGAAATACGTGTTGCGCAAGAGCGGCCGGGACATTCTGTACGATGACGTTCGAACCGAAGACCGGAACATCATCGAGTGGACGGAAACGGTGGACGCCATTGATGTGCAGAAGATCGACGGCATTTTCCTGCCGGTCTCCGGCCGACTCACGGATAAAACCAAACGGACCGGCGGCGAGGACGACGAGGAGCACATGACGGCCCAACGCCGGGACATCGTCCTGCATCCGGACTTCAAGGCGCTGGCGGCATTCCAAATCGTGCTGCCGGAAGGGACCGAGGTACGTCTCACGGGCAACTCGCAGCGTACCTTCCGCTGGTCGGACGGGAAGTTCACTCCCGACATCAACAAGTACCTCATGAGGAGTCTGCTGGGAAAGCCTCTGCCCGGCTTCGACGCCATCCGGGTGGACTTGGACCCTGCCGGCATCGAAGGGAAAATGCTCGTCGTTTGCTTCTTCGACGTGCAGCAGCGGCCGTCGCGGAACTGCCTGGTGCAACTGGCCCAAAAGGCCGAGCTTTTGGCGCAGAAAGATATAGTCATCCTCGGCATCCAGATCGGCGGGAGGGAGGAAGACAGGCTGCGTGCGTGGCTCCGGGAGGGGAGTATTCGCGTGCCGGTGGGCACGGTGCAGGCCGATGAGGAGCAGACCCGGTGTGCTTGGGGCGTGCGTTCCCTGCCGTGGCTGATTCTGACCGACAAGAGCCACACAGTGCGCGCCGAAGGCTTCGCGCTGGACGACTTGGACAAGCTGCTGCAAACGGGACCATAGGGCATTCGCCGCGCGTAGGACCGCAATCTCAGAGCGTCCTACACAATGAGTGCCGGTGGGCCGTTCCGTCGCCCCCGCGCCGCGGCTGTGAGACTCAGGCTGACCAGGCGCAGGTGACGGTCTTCGCCTTCAGGGGAGAGAAGGACCCAAAAATTTTTGCAGCAAATCGGATTTTTCCTCTTGCATACTCTACTGTAGTAGAGTACTGTTGACTGCGATAGACATAGGGAGGATGTATGGCCAAGCCGAGTTTCGAGCTGTTCGAGAGCGAATGGGCGATCTTGCAGGTGGTCTGGGAATGCGAGCCCTGTGCCGCCCCGACCGTCCAGGAAGTGCTCCAGGAGCAGAAAGGATGGGCCTATACCACGGTCAAGACCCTGATGGACCGCATGGTCCGCAAGGGACTTCTCAAGACGGAGCGGGTCCGGAATCTGTACTTGTACCGGTCCGCCGTCACGCGGGCCCAAGCCCAGCGCAACGAGCTCCTGCGCACGGCGCAACGTGCCTTTGATGGTGCCCTGACCCCGATGATGCAATTCCTGATCGAGAGCGAAAAACTGTCCGAGGAGGACTATCAGTATCTGGAGCACCTGCTCCAAAACCGGAAACGGGAAAAGACCACCGGGCGAAAACGCTGAGAGGCCTGCGGCGGGCCCCTCGGAGTCGGGGTCCCCACGCGCGTTTCCGCGTGGGGACCTTTTCACGAAATAAGGAGGGATTGCGATGGGCGAAATCGTCAATCTGCTGAATGCGGCGGGCGGGGCTTTCGTGGCCTTTGCCGTCCCCATGTTGGTCCAGTCTAGTCTGCTGATTGTCATACTGGCGCTCCTGGATCTCGTCCTGCGGAAGCGAGTCAGGGCTGTCGTGCGGTACTGGATCTGGCTGCTGGTCTTGGCCAAATTCATCCTGCCACCCTCCTTCTACTCCCCTACAGGAGTCGCTTACTGGGTGGGCGGTCAGTTGCCCACCCTGACGGCGCCGGTGGAATCCATCGACCAAGAGCCGCCGGTGCCGCCGGCCGATCGAACGGTCGCCTCCTCAGCGCCTTGGGATCCTGAGTTCGCTCCTTCGATGGGGCACGCCTTCGAGGAGGCCGCGATGGCCCCCACTCGCGCAGCGCCTCCGACGGTCCCGCACGGCCCATCAATTACCTGGCCGGCGCTCGCTTTGCTCGGCTGGGCGATCCTCGTGTTGGTAATGGCCGTTCTGCTGATTCAACGCACTCTCTTCGTGCACCGCCTGGTGGCACAATCCCACGAGCCCCCTCGGGAGATCATCGAACTGCTCCGCCAGTGCGCGTTCCGCATGGGAGTGCGAACGCATCTCGCGGTGAAGCTCAGTCCGCTCTCGGCGAGTCCCTCGGTTTGCGACCTCCGGCGACCGGTGATCCTGATCCCCGAAGAGATGCTCGTCCAGTTGCAGGTTCATGAGCTGAGATCCGTCCTGTTCCACGAGTTGGCCCACGTCAAACGAGGCGACCTATGGCTCAATCTCCTTCAGGCCCTTTTGCAGGTCGTCTACTTTTATCACCCCCTCCTGTGGGCGGCCAATGTACGGATTCGCAGGGTTCGGGAGCAGGCCGTGGACGAGACCGTCTTGGCCGCCATGGGCGATGCGGCGGAGGATTATCCCCGGACCCTGCTGAGCGTCTCCCGGCTGGCGTTCGGGCCGCCGACACTGAGCTTGCGACTCCTGGGGGTCGTGGAATCCCAGAAGGCGTTGACGGGGCGCATCCGTTACATCGTGAGCCGGCCCTTCCCCAAGAGCGCGAAGCCGGGATGCGCCGGGTGCGTGCTGGTGGCGATTATAGCTCTCACGCTGCTGCCCATGGCGAGGGCCGCGAGCCGCACGCCCCCGGCCCGCGCGCGCGTCGCACCGACAGTCTACGCGGTCGAGACTGCCCCGACTCCCCGGGAATTGCTCGACCGCTACCGCAAGGCCGTGACCGGCTGGGATAAATCCGTGTCGATGCGCATCGAATGCGATCATTCGATGGCTTACCAGGGAAGGGACTTTCGCCACTGGAAGTACGACGTCACGCACCGCCGGGACGGGGATCGCTGGGAATCATTCGGACGCTGTCAGTTCGAGGGCAAACTGGACGGCGACCCGTACTCCTTCAACGAAGAATTCCGCGATCTGGTTCTGAACGATTACTACCTGCGCTACAGCCAGCGTGATTCCGGGAGCGAACGCGAGGCCTTCGTGGTAACGGACGTCAGAGAGATGCTGCTGAACCTGCAAGCGCAATCGGCGCACGGCGGCTTTCTGGAGGGACTCACAGGCGGCATCGGGAGCGCCACGCACCAGGCGGAGGCGATGTGTGACAGCAACGACGTGCGCTATGTCGGGCAGGAAACCCTCGGCAGCACGTCGTGTCACGTGGTGGAGGCCAAAACGGAGTATGGCACGTTCACAGTGTGGCTCGCGCCCCAGAAGGGGTACAATGCCCTGAAGTCCGTCTGGCGCAAGAGCGGCCGGGACATTCTCCGCGAGAAGATTCGCATCGAGGACCAGGGCATCACCGAGTGGACGGAGACGGTTGATGCCGTGGACGTGCAAGAGATCGACGGCGTTTTCCTGCCGGTGGCGGGCCGTCTCACTGGGAAAACTAAATGGGCCAGCGGAGAAGAGAGCGAGGATCACGTCGTGGTCCAACGCCGGGACATCGTCCTGCATCCGGACTTCCAGGCGCTGGGCGCGTTCCAAATCGTGCTGCCGGAAGGGACCGAGGTGCGTCTCACGGGCAACGCGCAGCGCACCTTCCGTTGGTCACAGGGGGGGTTCACCCCCGACATCAACAAGTACCTCATGAGGAGTCTGTTGGGAAAGCCTCTGCCCGCCTTGGATGCCTTCCGCATGGACTTGGACCCTGCCGGCATTGAAGGGAAAATGCTTGTGATTTGCTTCTTCGACATGCAGCAGCGCCCGTCGCGGAACTGCATGGAGCAACTGGCGAAAAAGACCGAGCTTCTGGTGAGAAAGGGTATGGTCATCCTCGGCATCCAAGCCGCCCAGGTCGAGGAAGACAGGCTCCGAGAATGGCTCCGGGAGAATAATACCCACGTGCCTGTTGGCATGGTGCAGGCCGATGAGGAGCAGACCCGGTGCGCCTGGGGCGTCCGCTCGCTGCCGTGGTTGATTCAGACGGATGAGCAGCATATCGTCCGCGCCGAAGGGTTCGTGTTGAACGAGTTCGATGGCAAGATCGAAGCCATGCCGAAGACATCCTCGGCGCAGACGCCTTCGGCAGGGACGGCCCGTGAGGACGAGGGGGCTGCGGGACAACGGAGCGCCACGTGTCTCGTCAAGGGTCCGCAGGGCCGCGTCCTGGCACAAGAGCGTTTTTTTGTTGCGCCGATGGGAACCGAATATCAGACCGATGCCGAAGGAATGCTGTCTATTCACTACGCGCCGCCAGCGGACCCGCGGGGCCTGCTGGTTTACGTGCGGCACAAGGAGCCGGACCTGATCGGCGCAGCGTGGCTGCCCCAGGCGGGCGGAGAGGCGGAGGTTGAATTGGTGCCGGCCGTGTCGGTGCAGGGTCGCGTGCTCGATCCGAACGGCGGACCGCTCGCTGGTGTCCAGGTGGCCGCCTTGCCCATGAGCAGTCAGTTTGTCCTCACGGATTCGGCGGGGGCCTTCGACATCGCCTGGGCCAAGGAATGGGAGCCCGGCGAAAATCTGTGTCTGATGGCACGGTACATGCAATCGAACCTGGCCGCCCTGGCGGACATCTACCCAGAGACCCGGAGCATGAAGATCAGGTTGGAGCCCGCGCTGACACTGGCCGGCGTGGTCGAGGATGAAGACGGCCACGCGCTTGCGAATGCGAAGGTGGGTTTGAGCTTGAAGAAATCCTGGCGCTGCTGGACACCGGTCGAGCCCGTCAAAACGGACAGCGCGGGCCGGTACGCATTTCGCACTTTGCCGCAAAACCAGGAATACGTCATTTACGCCAGTGCCCCGGATTACTGGGCGGACGGCATCAGCACAGGTCTCATATACAGTAGGCAGAATGTTGCCGACCCGGGGCGGATCATTCTCAGAAAGCCCATCCTGTCCGTTTCCGGCGTCGTGGTGGACGACAACGGCAAACCGGTGGCGGGCATCGAAGTGGGAACCAGGGGCAACGATCAGCCGGATTGTCGGACGCAGACAGATACACAGGGCAAGTTCACCTTACAGGGGATGTGCCGTGGGCATGCGGAGATCGCGGCGAAGCTCGGCCGTGCCCTTTATGGCACTATCGAAACGCAAGCCGGTCGCCAGGACGTGAGGCTCATCGTGCGCCCCATCCCATAGGGGAACAGGGTAGCTTCCCGCACCCGTCGAGCCCCGCTCAGGTTGCGCTGGGGTACGCCACTGGCCATAAGCGCTCGATTTTCCACAAAATTCTTGCGGCGGTTGTGGGGGATCCTGTAACATGATGGTGCCAATTGCGTCATAATGCGAGATGGGTAGGGACGGGTTTGAAGCCCGCCCGTACGCCAACCGTACGCTGGTGTAACCGCGTTTTGGGAGGCTTACATATGAGAACTCACATCCACATCATCCTCGGGTTTCTATTGGTTTCCTCTGTTTCGATCTGTGCCGCCACCGCCCAGGACGAGCAATGGCTTCAGTATCGTTCGGCGAGCGAGGCCCGGCAGATCATCGGCGACATGAATTATCAGTTCAAGGAGCCCGCCGCCGGCAAGCCGGAGGGCGTCAAGCTGCCGGAGCTGCAGGCCGAGCAGCCGCTGTTTCTGGTGTGGGAGACGCCGATGGCCAAGTCCGGCAAGGTCTGGATCATCATCGACAAGAGCAGCAAGGCGGGCCAGTATGACCGGCTGTACATCGATTCCAACGCCAACGGCGATCTGTCCGACGAATCGGCCGCCGAGCCCTCCCGGCGGGAAAACTATCAGTCGTGGTTCGGACCCATGAAGGTGGTGTTCGAGGGCGAGGACGGCCCGATCACCTACCACCTGGATATCCAGTTCTACTCGCGTCCGGATCGGAGCTACTGCCTCTTGAGCCCCGGCTGCTGGTATGAAGGCCCCATCACGGTCGGCGGCGTCAAGAAACAGTGCGTCCTCATCGATTACAACGTCAACGGCGTCTTCAACGACAAGTCCTCGGATTCGGGCAAGTGCGATCGCATCCGCATCGGGCCGCAGGATAGCCGGGATACCCGCTTCGTGGGCAACTACATCGAAGTGGATGACAAGCTGTATCGGCCCGAGATTGCCAAGGACGGTGCCTACATCATCCTCAAAGACGCCAGCGATGTGCCGTACGGCACGGTCCGCATGGCACAGAACATCACGGGTTTCTCCGCCGGCGGCGAGAACGGCTTGTTCAACCGCAAGCCGGAAAATGGTACGATCAAGCTGCCGGTCGGCGAGTACCGCATCCAGTCCTGGACGATCGCCCGGGACGATGATAAGGGCTCGAAGTGGGAACTGCAGGGCCAGTATCCGCGCGGCGTCGCCGGCGTGTTTACCGTGGCCCAGGATAAAGAGGCGCAGCTTACGGTTGGTGAGCCCATCTACTCCGACGTGACCGTCAATCAAAGCGGCGAGGCCTATGTGTTCAGCCAGAACCTGCGCGGCCGCCAGGGCGAGCCGATTCAGTTGCTGCGCAACGGCTCCCGGCCGCAGCCGCCGAAGCTGCGCATCCGCAGTCGCGACGGAACCTACGACCGGGGCATGAGCTTTGAGTATGGGTGAGGCAACACCTGCTCGCTCCGGTGGCCGGAGCCTAAAGATGTCAGCAGACCGTTCGTCGCAACCGTGGAAATAGCCGGGCCGTTCCAAGTCCTGGCCCATCAGCTCTGGATCAAGCCCGACAAACGCGTGCCCCTGGCGACGGGGGAGGCCGTCGTGCCCAAGGCGGTACAGGCCAGCAGCAGCGATGCCGAAGCTCAGGCGGCCAACCTGATCAACCAAAGTGGTCTGCGCGACGGTGACATGGATGGTCTGGATGAGCACAACAGCGACGTCCGGCAGATGTGGCTCAGCGCCCAGGGCCAGCCCCAGGGCTGGGTCGAGTTCGACTTCGGCGCGCCGCAGAAGCTCAGCACCATCTGCATCTGGAATTTTAACGACGTCTGGCGGACGGACCGCGGGGTCCAGAAGGCGGACGTGTCGGTCTGGACACAGGACGCCGGCTGGCGCAAGGTCCGCGAGAATGTACCGCTGGAACAGGCCGAAGGCGGTGATGACTACGACGAGCCGACGGTGGTCACGCTCGATCAAATCACGGCCCAGAAGGTTCGCTTGGACAATCTCGCCAGCTTCGGCGCCGCCGACTGCGTGGGCTTGAGTGAGGTACGGTTCTTCAAGCCGCGCGGTCCCGAAGCCGTCCGGCCGCACCCGCTCGACGGCACCCAGGGTGCCGCCGTAGGCGAGTTGGTGCTGGGCTGGATGGCGGGTGAGGGAGCCAAAGCGCACAACGTCTATCTGGGCGAGAAGCCGGACGATTTGAAGCTCCTCGGCAAAGTCGAGCAGGTCAGTGCCAAGCTATCCGGACTGAACCCCGACACGAAATATTATTGGCGCGTCGATGAGGTCTTGGCGGATGGCTCCACCGCCCCAAGCCGCGTATGGAGCTTCACCACCGCCGGGCTCGCCGGCTGGTGGAAGCTGGACGAGACCGAAGGAACAAAGGTCGCGGACAGTTCCGGCAAGGGCCACGAGGGCGTGATCCATGGAGGTCCCGTGTGGCAGCCGGCGGGTGGTAAGGTCGCCGGCGCGCTGCAATTCGACGGTGTGGATGACTACGTGGACACCGGCTGGGCGCCCCAATTGCCGACTTGGACAGTGGCGGCCTGGGTCAAGAGCCCGGCCGCACCCACGTCGCCGGTGGCCAGCGGTCCCGTGCACGCCGAAAAGAACTTCCAGATTAACTGGAATCACGGGACCGATCAGTGCCGCGGCGCTGCCGGGGTTTGCGTCGGAGGAGCTTGGCATGCCGCCGGCTTCGGCGAGCTGAAGGCCGACACGTGGTACCATCTGGCGGCCACGTACGATGGCGAGAACCTCAAGGCCTACAAGGACGGCGTTCTCATCATGGATAAGGCCGATCCGTCCGGCAATGCGGACCTGGAAACGGAAACGCTGAAGTTCGGAAGACACGCGTTGGCGACCGATGCATTCTTCACCGGCACCGTCGATGATGTTTGCGTCTTTGCGTATCCCCTCAATGTTGATGAGGTCAGAGCCCTGTACTTCGGCAAAGAGCCGAGCGAGATTGCGGGCCGGCCGTCTGCGACCGGGCCCCATCTCGTGCAGATGGCTTCTACCGCTTCCGTCCAGCCGGCGGTTGTGGCGACCGCGGAAGCGCCAGCTCAGCCGCAACCCCAGGTTCAACCCGCCGGCGCAGAGGTTTCGGGGCCGGAGAACGCTGCGCCGCAGCCGTCGCGCACGAGCCGAAACATCCTGGCGGTTGTGGTGATTGTAGCGGCCGTCGGCCTGATCGCCGGCGTCTCGACTATTGGCAGAAGGAAAGCGACGAATGGCGAGTGATGAGTCATAAGTCACGAACGATAAGCAGTCTTCTTGTCGCTCGTCATTTATAGGCATTAAGGGGTCGTCATGCGCAGCAGATGGTTCGGATGCCTCGGTGCCGTTGTAATGCTGTTTGTGGCTCTTGATGCCACCGGGGTGGTGAGAGCGAGACGAGCAGCCTCGGCGGCCCCGACGGCGACCGCTCCCCAGAAGACTGCTCAGATCGCCTTTATCGGCAGGGTGCTCGACCCGCAGGGTCAGCCGGTTGCGGATGCCAGGGTGACGCTGTATTGGGCGGCTTGGGAACCGGCGTCGGTCCGGCCCAAAGTCGAACGCGCCGAGGAAAAGACCACGGGTGCCGACGGGGCGTTTGCGTTCACCGTTGCCCGAGAATCGGAGATCTACCGGGACGGCTGCATCGTCGTCCGCAAGGAGGGCCGAGCGCTGGGCTGGGCCGCCTGGCTGATGCGCGAGGACCAGAAGGCCGATCTCATGCTGGGTGACCCGAAGGAACTGGCTGGCGTGGTCGTGGACGAGACGGGCAAGCCCATCGCCGGGGCCACCGTTAGCGTGGCCTTGGCCACGATCGGCCGGGAGGAAGACCGGCGGTATCTGGGCGTCGCGTTGGCGCCGGAGGTCCTCACCACGAAAACTGACGATAGCGGCCGGTTTGCATTTCCGCAGATGCCGGCCGAGGCCACGTTCGAATTCCTCGTCCGGAAACCCGGCTGGGCGACGGTCTGGACTCTCAAGGGCTGGGGTTACCGCGAGGGAAAATGCCAGTTTGCGGCGGGCCAGGCCGGGATCAAGCTGACGCTGTCTCCTGAAGCCAGAATCGTGGGAACCGTGGTGGAGAAGACGACCGGTCAGCCCGTTGCCGGCATCCAGGTCTCGGCCAAGCCCGACCAGGACGCGCACCCCATGACGGCCGAGCCGGTCGCTTCCGCCCCGAACGGCAGCTTCTCCATCGGCGGCTTGCCCGCCGGCAGCTACAGCGTGCAGTTGGCGCCGCAGGAGCCCGCCGCATGGGTTGCCGAGCCGGTGAGAGTGAGCCTGCAGGCGCGGGAAACGAAGAGCGGCGTTAAACTGGAGCTTATCAAGGGCGGTATCATCGAGGTGCTCGTCAAGGAGAGCGCCGGCGGGAAACCCATTGAAAAAGCCATCGTGGGCATTCGCCACAGCCAACGTGATCAATGGACCAGCAGTCAAACCGATCCGAATGGTCTGGCACGAATTCGCGTCGTACCCGGCCCGCACGAGGTCTCGGGACTGTACAAGCAGGGATACACCAGACCGAGGCAACCACAGCCGGTCGAGATCAAGGACGGCGAAACGAAGCGTATCGAGTGCACCCTCACGCCGGCGCCCCGCGTTGCCGGGGTAGTTCGCGACGGAGCCGGCCATCCGCTGGCGGGCGTCCGGCTGGCGATCCTGCCGAACAGTCCGGAGGAGAAAACCACCGACGCTGATGGCAAGTTCGAGATGAGTTGGGACCCCAGTAACTGGGGTCCTCAAGGCACGACGTTTGTCCTCGTGGCCCGGGACACGACCCGCAATCTCGGAGGCATCGAGGAGATCGACGAGCAGACGGGGACTCTCGACTTCAAGCTGCAACCGGGTCTCGTGCTGGCCGGCAAGGTGCTGAATCATGAGGGTAAGCCGCTGGCCGACGCCCGCCTGCGGGTGGAGCTGCGGGTCTCCAACTGGGGCGCCATTCTGCCCCGCGGAGACGAGGAGAGAACCGCACAGGACGGCACGTTCGAACTCAAGGCGATTCCGCCGGGGCGGCAATACGGAGTCACGGCCTTCGCCGAGGGTTACGGCAAACACGAGGTCCAGGTCGATGCCCTCAACGCCAAGGACGACCGCATGGCGTTGGGCGACTTCAAGCTGCCGCTGGCGGACCTGACGGTCTCCGGCGTCGTGGTCGATGCCAACAATCAGCCCGTGGCAGGTGCCGAGGTCTACGCGAACGGCGAGAATCAGCCGGACCGCTCCAACATACAGACGGACAGCCAGGGCAAATTCGTCATTCAGAATGTCTGCGCCGGACCGATGAGACTGAGCGCCGACGTCCGCGGACCCGGCCGTCAGTATGGGTACATCGAGACGGAAGGCGGCGCCACCGATGTGAAGGTGGTGGTCTCCGACAGACCTTCCGGCCAACCATACACGCCGCGGAAACCGCAGCCACTGGTCGGCAAGCCGTTGCCGGACCTGAACATTGTGGGACTCGAACTGCCGGCCGATGCCAACGACCGGATGCTGCTCGTGTGCTTCTGGGATATGAGCCAGCGGCCATCGCGCCATTGCGTCACGCAACTGGCCCGGCAGGCGGCACAGTTGAGTGAAAAAGGTGTGGTCGTGGTGGCAGTCCAGGCAGCCAAGGCCGAGCCGAGTGCTCTGAATCAGTGGATGGAGAACAATAAGATTCCTTTCAAGGTCGGATATCTCACCGGCGATATCGAAAAGACGCGGTTTACCTGGGGTGCCATCTCTCTGCCCCATCTCATCCTGACGGACAAGAAGCACGTGGTGGTCGCGGAAGGTTTCAACTTGAGCGAGCTTGATGCGAAGATCCAGACGGCCTCGGGCCGATAGCGATCCGCCGCACCGCGCAATCATGGGCGGAGTGCGGCCGGGAGGAAATTGGTTATGAAGATATATGGTACCGCCGTTGTCGCGATAGTCATGTCGATGTGGGTATCGTCTTTGGTCAGGGGCGATGCGTGTCCGGCGAATACGGGTGGGCCGCTCGGCGGGCCAGGTTACGTCGCCCAGGTGCCGGGCGTGGATGCCGCTGCCTTGGTGCGGTCGGTGCGCGAGAGCGAGCGGTGGATTCATCAGGTGGACAGCTTCTATCTGCGCATGGAGAGTGTCTGGACATCGTGTGGTATGGATTCTGTAGGGGCGGGCCCCCGTGCCCGCCCGGACGGTTCGGGGCAACCACAGGGGGTTGCCCCTACAAGCAAGGGGCTTCTCGAATATGCCTTTGATCGCAACCGACTGCGGTTTCTTGACGATCAGCCGGGACAGGCATGCACGCTGAAGATCTGGGATGGCAAGCAGCTTATCAGTCAGGACGTTCCGTTCGGCCGCAGCGAATGTTACGCCCTCGACGCCGCTGCGCAAGGCAACTTCGAGGACATCTTCGCCTCGGAGACCGCCTGGCCGAGGTCGCAGCCCCACAGCTTCTGGTGGGACTCGCGGGACGTGGACGAGTTGCTCGCCTATTACGGCCGGCCCGAGGAGTTCAAGTGCATCGCCCGCGAGGAGTATCGCGGCGTGCCGTGCCATGTCCTGGCGATGTGGCCGACCGAGGTCAGGGCTATCCTGCACGGCCAGTCCTACGAATGTGATGCCGGCGCGAAGGACCAGCAGACGTATGGGCTGATCGGCGAAGTGCGCGGGCTCGTGGATCAGTCGTGCCGCTGGTATATCGGTGTGGAGGACGGCCTGCTGCACGGCATCCTCTGGTCGATTGCCGATAAGCCCCGTCTCGAGCACTGGATGTCGGATTACCGGCAGGTCGCCCCCGGCTGGTGGTTCCCCATGACCCAAGGCTACCAAATCTACAAGAAAGATAGTGCCGGCGCGGCCTACGTCGATACTCGCCGTGACCTGAAGGTTCTGGAAATCAAAGTCAACGAGCCGCTGCCGAATGAGCTGTTCCAGCTTGAGATTCGCCAAGGCGCCCGCGTCGAGGACCGGCGCAGCGGCAATCTGGTGACCTACGAGTACCGGCCCCAGCCGCCGGAGTTGCTCGGCAAGCCCCTGCCGCCCCTGAATCAGTCCTTCTCGCAACTCGATCTCAGGTCCCTTGAGGCAAAACCGATTCTGCTGTGCTTCTGGGATATGCACCAGAGACCCTCCCGGCACTGCATCCTGGAGCTCGCTCGGCAAAGCCGGCAACTGGGCGAGGTGCGCATTGTGGCGATCCAGACCGCCGAGGCAGAGCCGGCCGCACTGGACCGGTGGACCCGGGAAAACGACATCCCGTTCCCGGTCGTGTCCACAGCCGCCGGCGCGGACAAAACCCTGTCCGCCTGGAACGTCCACTCCCTGCCCTGGCTCATTCTCACGGATCAGAACCACATCGTGAAGGCGACCGGTTTTCCGCTGCACGAACTGCCTACGCAACTGGCCAGCATGATTGAACAAACTAAGCAGTTGGCGAGTGCCAAGTAACGACAGGCGACATACGGGCAGACGGCATCCGCCTCGTGCGCCATGTCCGTGCTCGCGTGGGCAGTGTGCGACTGATTTTCGTGGGTGGTCCTGACGCGGTGCAAGGCAATTTCCCGCACGGATTCTGTCATCCTGAGCGGCAGCGAAGGATCCGGCCATGGACCTGTACGTGGACTGGATGCGGCGGGGGCTTTTCCTGCGCGGCCCAGATGCTTCGCTCCTCGGGAAATGCGCTATCAAGAGTTGGGTGGCAGCGGCAAGCGCACAGGCTGTGTCACATCACAGTTGTCTGGGCTATTATCTTGTTCTGGGCCAGAGGCATCGGAGAGCCGGCCCCCAACTCCCCCTCGGTTGGACGCACGCCCCTACGC
>Ga0315289_10004445_pt1 | contig 20917 bp, 15 predicted proteins | sample YL17G11_40_MG_FD_203452 | JGI IMG/M metagenome (GOLD analysis project Ga0315289, IMG submission 203452) | Sediment microbial communities from Yellowstone Lake, YNP, Wyoming, USA - YL17G11_40 | ecosystem: Environmental > Aquatic > Freshwater > Lake > Sediment | place: USA: Wyoming | collected... | reverse complement strand
ATGTATATCTCGAATTTTGACCTTCTCGACATCATGGTTCTCAACTCCATATTTCTCGCCATTTCAGTTATTTAGTTGTGTATGTATTCGAAGCCACAAACACGCTCCTTCCACACATACTAGGACCAACTTTCATCGAAGGTAGGTGAAGAATACTATCATCTCAGGGGTTTTTAAACTTATTCTTAAGAGATGAGAGTGAACTACCCACCTCTAAAGAGGTGGGCTTCCTGACTCACCGAGGCGACTTGCCCAACTTCGATGAGTTGGGTAGCGGTCACCTCTCCTACAAGCGTATATTCGGCTCGTTCCAAGCCTATCCCAAGCCCTCGCTTGAGGACGTTGAGCGCCGCGTTCACATCCCTGTCAATGATCAACCCACAGACGTGGCACCGGTGGGTTCTCACGGACAGGTCCTTCTCAACATAGGCTCCGCACCCCGAGCAGGTCTGGCTGGTCCCACGAGGGCTGACGAACGCCGTCACTCCCTCCGACCGTTCAGCCATGTAGGTCAAAGCGTTCCTCAACATCCCCCAACCAGCGTCGCCCAAGCTCTTCGACAGCCCACGGTTCCCCATCATGCTCTGGACATTCAGATCCTCAACGTAGACCCTCTCATACCTGTTCACTATCATTCGGGCGGTCTTGTACGCGAAGTCTCGCCTCTGGTTAGCGACCCGTTCACATACGGATGCGACCCGGCGCCTCGCCTTCTCCCTGTTCCTCGAGCCCCTCTTCTTCCTGGACAGACGCCGCTGAGCCCTCCCCAGCCTCTCCTCAGCCCCGCGGTAGCTCCGGGGTGCCTCAATGGTTGCGCCGTCGCTGAGGGCTACGAGGCTGCTCAAGCCGAAGTCAACCCCCACGGCTGGGAGCCTGTTCCGAATAGGCTTAACCTCAACCTCGGAGGCGAACACGGCGTACCACTTCCCTGCTCTGCCCCGCGTCACCGTCAATGTTTTAACTTGACCTTCGACGGGCCGGTGCTGGACGACACGCACGTCACCGATCTTGGAGAGGCAGAGCACGCCGTCTTTGAGCCCGAACCCGAGCTGGGGATACGTCAGGCTGTCGTACCTGTCCTCCCCCCGAAACCGTGGGAGGTGCACCTTCAGCCCCGCCCTCTTCCGCGCCCAGTAGCCCTCGAATCCGCTTCGAACCCGCTTGGCGACGTTCTGCAATACTTGGCTGAAAACGGTGTTCAACTCCGGTTTCCGCGCCTTTATCGCTGGGATAAGGTACGTCAACGCATTATGCGTCGGAGTCCCGCGCCCCGCCTTGCGTTCGCTGAGGCTGTGTTCGAGGAGGGCGTTGTACGTCAGGCGGCACAGGCGTAGCTGTTCCTGAAGCACCGTCGCCTGACCCGGCGATGGTTTAAGGCGGTACTTGTAGGAGAGCCTGATCATGGCTCTGGATTGGAATCAGTTTGATGTGCATGATTCAACTGAACCTCATATATCGGTTGGGGAGTGGGGTGAAAGTGGACCCGCCTGTCGGGAACGGATTCTTTTGGGGTTCAATTCATCCCATGACTGAAATCATGGGCTTTCTTGAACCACGAATCGTAAAGCGACTAGCACCCAACTCAGCGAGGTGGGGAGTCGCCTCGATGAAGCAGGAAGCCTATCTAAGGAGGTAGTTCACAAAATGATGTTAGGACTTTGTATTCTTAAAATTTTTATTGATTTGAATGATGCCCCTGGATTCCCAATATTTTACAATACCGTTCTGGGCGAATAAAGTCGACATTTTCTCGATAGTGGCCCTCGCCATGTTTAGCTTCGCGGCAATGGTGTCGACTGTCCACATATTCCCGTCACGGATTAACTCGAGATAGAGTTGTATCGTACTGTCGAAGAGGGTAATCGACTTCTCCTCTTGCTCCTGGATCTTCTCCTCTACGTATCTCAGAAGCTCCTCTGGGTTCACGGGCTTCATTATGTATGCAGATGCGCCGAGGTTCAGCGATTCGACTGCATTGTCGATGGTGGGGTACCCAGTCACCATTATGATCACTGTTCTGGGTGATATCATATGCAGCTTTCTCAGCACCTGAATGCCAGGCATGTCAGGTAGCTTCAAATCGAGGAGAACGAGGTGAAAGAACCCGTTTTCTACCTTCTTCAGCGCCGTTTCCCCGTCGGCAGCGGTATCTGTATCGTATCCCTTGCCATTCAGAATAATTGATAGAGTATCTGTAACGCCCTTCTCGTCGTCGACTATAAGTATTTTATTTTTCTCGACGGACATATTTCTCGCCTAAATATTCATCATGTTTAGTGTTTTAGACTTTTCTACTGTTTTGTGTCTCTGTTCACGTTCCCATTGATTTCTAGGCAACCATTATAAATCTGGGAACGATAAGTATGCGCTGTAGAGCGGCGACTTCGGGAAATGGGCAAGACCATCAATGCATTTATCGTAACCGGCGTCGTCTGCGTAATATATTATCTGCTTTCTGAGCCTTTTCATTTGAACAACTTCGTACGTTATTTCCTTGGTTTTTCGGTCGCACTTGTCGCCTATTCGCTCTCCATCGAGTTTTTTAGGGGTAGGAATGAGTAAAGAGAGCGTTTAAATTGGCGAAATGTAACCTTCATTGAGGGAAAACTATGTCTATGAAGAGAACTGATTATTACAAGCTTCCGGAGGTCGAGGAGCTTTTTCTCAATATCCTCGAGAAGAGAGAAAAAGTTGATCCTGTGTTTGACTTAAAAATTGGTTACAAGTACCCCGATGTCGAGGAAGCGACAAAGTTCGACGCGCCTAAAACCATTAGTCTAATGGAACAGTTATATAATGCTGGGATACTTGACAGAGAAATTTACGATATGGAACTCCGATGTCCTTACTGTGGCAGCTCAAACGTCTCCGTTTATTATCTCTGCCCGAATTGTGAGTCTCGAAGGATAAAAAAGACGATGTTGCTCGAACACTTGACCTGCGGCTTCATGGGCCCTGTGGTCAGTGCAGGCGAGCCGCTGACGTGCCCAAAATGTGAAAAGAGAATTGTCGAGGGAGAGTATCGTAACGCCGGAAGCATATACGAATGTGAGGAGTGCAACCAGCAGATAGACACCCCGTACGTGAACCATTGGTGTAGGGATTGCGGGAAGAGGTTCAACTTTGATAACTCCATCTATCAGCCGGCATACTCATACTTCCCCCGCGAGTTGGTCAAGAAGGATATGGAGAACGGTATTCTGTATTTAAGCAAGATCGCGGAGGTTTTCAAGGGACTGGGCTTAGCCCGCATGGCTGACACGAGAACTGAGAGTAAGTCTGGCTTCAAGGAGGCCTTCGACCTGGCCTTCGAGGGAAACGGGGTCAAGATATTCCTCGATCTACTGTATTCTGAGGCACCCATTACTGAGTTCGAGCTCATTAAGGAATACGGAAAGATCATAAACGTGGAGAAGAACGTGTTCGTCGTCGCAGTGCCGGGTCTAGACAAGGGAGCGTCTGTGATCGTTAAATCCTATAACATCAACCTCGTTGAGGCCGCCAAGCCCTTGGAAGCCCTGACGAAGTTGAAGGCAATGCTTACCGAAAAGCTCACTAAGATGAAGGTCGAAATCAAGGCGGCGCCGGCGAAGAAGAAGGGGTAGGTTTAGGAGCTTAGCTTCTCAGGGCATGAAGGCAAGGAAAGCCAGCGTGTTTATCACCAGCATTATTATGCTGTGTTTAAGCCCTGGGTAGATTGTTCCTTCGCTCAGTTTAGCCGCAATTAAGCCGCCGAACAGCCCCTCCATGATGCTGAGGTCGAAGAGCAATATCCTCAGCTGTTCCTTGGTCATCTGCACCTTCATGATAGGACTCTTGATAGAGAGTAGGCCGGAGATGCTGCTGTAGAGCATCACCATCATGGCTAGGAAGACGATGAGAGTCACGTACACTATGCTGAGGTATGGCTTGAGCTGGTCGTTCCTATCTGCCTTGGCGTCGAGCATCTTCCTCAGGAACGCCGAGGTCGATAGGAAAACCGACTTCATGTCCCCGCCTAGGTGGATGGCTGAGAGGAGGAGCACTGTCGTCTTCTTAGCCATATCGGTGCCGATCCTATTGGAGAAGTTCTCGAAGGCCTCCTCGAGGGAGACCCCCCAGCTCATCTGGCCGACGAGTATCCGAAGCTCTTTTGTGATAAACCCATAGTCCCTCTTAGACGACTCCTCGATCGACTCAATAAGGGTCATCCCTGACTGAAGCCCCTCGGATATGTCGTCTAGGAACCTCGGAAGCATGCGATCGATCTCGTTTCGGCGTCTGTCTTGAAGTATCAGCATATAAGCTGGCAGGATTAAGCCCAATATTAATCCCACAACGGCGAATGTATGCAGGGTAAATTCCGAGATCATCTGGGTAGTGTAAAGGGTATAGCCAAACAGCGTTATTACGAGGGCTATCGCGGCGCTTATACCGCATAGAACGATCTGGAAGCGTCTGTTAAAGAAGAGGTCGACATTTATCTTGGGTAGCTTCACCAATTCGATGTCATCCCATCTATAAGAAGAATTACACCTACGGACATCAGAGGAAAGAGCAGGTAGGTCATCAGGGTCATTACCTGGACGGGGCCAAGCCCGGCTGCGACCTCTCCTCCGAAGATTCCCATCAGACTGAGAAGAACGATGAGGATGATTGGAAAGGCTATCCCGATCGTGGTGTAGATCTCAGCCGCCAGGCCGAGTTTATTCACGATACCGCTCAACTCTCGTCTCCTGACATCCATCTCATGTTCAGCCGTTTCGGCGAAGTACTGCTTCAGGTTTCCGCCGGACTTGTTTATTCCGAGAAGCCCCATGAGGAGTTTAGAATAATTTCTTGAGGGGGTGATCTCACTCTCAGCGTCTATGGCGGTTAAGATGTCTTTACCGAAGAGACCTATGTCTCTGACAATAGACTCGGCGCTATCAGCCACCTTGTAAGTCTTACCTGTATCGGCAAGAGCGCTAAATATATCCTCGGTTGTCATGCCGGATCCGGCGAGGATCCCCATGAAGTTGACTATGTAGACAAGGTTCTTGTCCAGTTCGCCCTTGATGGTGTCCGCTTTGTACCGGGGATAGTACAGGAAGATCACAATAACAAGGATCATAGTGGCGACGGGTATGCCAACGAGGTACTCTATCAGCTGAAGGGTCTGCAGATTTAGCACTAGAAGAGTGTTGAGGACCAGTATCAGGGGCGTACCTATGGCTGCCGAAGCGATCAAAGCGACTATGCCCCAGAAGAACATTGAGCTGATGTAGACGATGTGGCTCATCCTCATACGGGCTCTTGGTAGGCTAGCCTTCAGCATACCCGTAAGGGGGAAGAGCCTTGACGGGGTATCTCCCAGGATCCGGTATCCTATGTAATGGATATTTGGTAGTTTAACGCTGAGCTTCGGGCCTTTGTTCTTCATCATCGGTGCTCATTTCCCAGGGGTGACTCATAGATGCTTTTCGGCGTCTTCGCGTAATCCCTTATGAACTGAGTAACATCGGCGAAGGTCCTCTTATTCTGGTTCACCATGAGGGTCAATAGATCGGTGCGCGTCTTGATGTCGCTCTGTGTATCTTCGATGGTTATACCCTTGGCAATAGCTGCCTTCTTGAGGTAGTAGCTCTCGGAAGGCATAGACCATTTATCTTCCTTCGGGTCCCACTGGAAGAGGGCCTCGTGGATGATCTCACCATCGCTGTCTACGCCCTTCACCTCGTCGCATGAGATGATTCTCCTTGAAGGCCTGCCATTGATCTCCCGGCGGGCCATTATCACGATCATGTTGAGGCTAGCGATCATCATGCGGGGGATGTTCATGGGCTCCGTCTCTAGCCTGCGGAGAGCAGAGTCCGCCGACTCGGCGTGCAGTGTAGCGAGGCCGAGGTGGCCGGTCGACATAGCCTGGAACAGCGTGTAAGCCTCCGCACCCCTGATCTCTCCGACTAGGATATAGTCGGGGCGCTGCCTCATAGAGGCCTTGAGGAGGTCGAAGAGCTCAATACCCTCAGAGGAGGCTGTCGCCGGACGGGTGACGCCCCTGATCCAGTTCTCGTGATAGAGCTGGACCTCGGGCGTATCCTCTATCGTGACGATCTTTGCGTCCGGCGTGATGAAGATGCTCAGCCCGTTCAGCATCGTGGTCTTGCCCGAGGCGACGCCACCGCAGACGAAGACGCTGATCTTGTTCTCGATGAGGTACCAGAAGAGGGCTGCCATTTCGGCTGAGATGGTACGGTTTTTTATTAGGTCTATGATTGTGAGCGGGTCCTCCTTGAACTTACGTATGGTGTAGGTGGAGCCCTGCTTCGTGGCGTACCGACCATAGGTGAGCTGGGCTCTGCTACCGTCGGGTAGCGAGGCGTCGAGGAGCGGGGAGGCGACGCTGATCATCCTCTTCCCCTTGTAGGCGAGGTGGATGATGAATGAATCGAGCTCCTCGTCGCTGTCGTAATGTACGTTTGTGGGGATGGACTCGTACTTCCTGTGCCAGATGTAGAGGGGGATCTTGGGGCCGTTGCAGCTGACGTCCTCGATCATGGGATCCTTCATCATTACATCGAGCTTCCCGTAGTCGAGGTAGTCCCTGACGAGGTAGTAGAGGATGCTCTCTGAGACAGCGGGATAGAGGGTGAGCTTGTAGAGCTTCACGGCCTCCTCCATTCCCTTCTTCATTACGGCGATGGCCTGTTCCCTGCTGCCTATCTGCTCGAGGGGTGTGTTGAGGGTCGTCCTGAGGTGGCTCTGGATAGTCTCCAGGCTCTGGACGTCCTTCTCTGTCAGGGTAGGCTCCACGGCCATGTATTTGATCTGGTGGCTCTCCTGGTCGAAGGCGATCGTTGAGTAGGCGAATGGTGGGCGAACCGGATAGATCTCGAGGAGCCGGTTTCTGTCCTTGACGTAGGTTCTTATGGGCGGGTAGAGGTCGCTTTCCTCCTTTACCTGAGACGAGGTCTGGGCAACTGGCACGGATTCCTGTTCTGAAGCGACTATGCTTGTTTTTCCCCTTCGCTTAACCATCAAGAGACCTTCACACCTCGCACGTATTAACTCTACGTAAATTGACTTAAAAAAAAAGGTTAGATGTTTAGGAAGTGGGGATGATTGATGGAGTGGTTGCTACCGATTCGTAGTAGAAACCGGTGGTTGTGACGATGCGGATCACGTACGATGTAGACACAGTCCACCCATAAGTCACCTTAGGGGTAAATGGTACGCTGATCGTATCTAACGTTACTCCAACGTCGATAGCTGCCGGGTTTGTAGGTTTGTAGATTGTAGCTGTGCTGCCCGCGGTGTTAGGCCGAATGCTTATCGATTCTATGGTGGCTGCGACGCTACCTGTGTTACGGATTAGAAGAGAAGTACCATTAGCTACTCTTGCTGCAGTTCCATGCCAAACCACCGTGTCGATCCTTACTTGTGTCTGTGCCTGCGCCGACTGCGAGCCAACCATCGACATGACCCAAGAGTAGGTTAACACTGATGCGGCGACGGCGATCGCAATCAATAGAAGTGTAGTTATTAGAGGACTAACAGCCTTCCTTTTTCTTACGTTCATGTTTTTGACTCGAATAAGAGTCATCACCCTTGGACTATTTAAACATAAATATGTTAGTGCTATATACATACAAACAATACGTGGAGTCTATAAATAGGTAGGTAAAAATTCTATTCCCTGTAATTAAACCTTACTTTGTTAAAATATTTCTCATCCACAACTCTTTTCTAGTACAATAACTTTAACTGCTTCTGGAAAGTTGACTAACCCGACATTGTCCTCGACGTGCCATACTAACAACGACCGAAGGCACATCTTAATAACACTCGTTTCATGGTGCATGTTGTTTGGCTCCCAGATCTACTTCAACATGAATCCCCCAGCCTCCATCCTGCTCAGGATCAGCATCCTCTCAACCATAATGATCGTGTCATCAATAATATGGGTGAGAGCCGAACAGAAGGGCACTCTACACGACTGGCTGGGCATAGACGAGCGAAAGATCACCCTCCTGACCTACACAGCACTCGCCGCGGTGCTGGTCTTTTTCACGCGCAGCTCCTTCAAGGAGGCCACCATACTCGCGGGGGGCTCGCTCGTCCTCCCCGTAGTGGAGGAACTCTACTTCAGGTGCTACCTCTTGGGATCGGCCGTGAGGGGCTGGCCGGACTTCTACTCCCTTGACCGTGGAGAAAGAGGTAAATTCGTGAGGAAGGCGACCAAACCCCTCATACTATCATCCATCGCCTTCGCCCTCGTCCACGACGACGTGATCTCACTCATAATCAAGGGCGCGGCTGCCGGATACATGCTCCCCGTCCTCATCCTGCTGAGGGCCACGTTCGGCTTGGCCGTCGGCGGGATGTACATACTCCAGCGAAACCTAGCTGTCCCCGCCGCCTTCCACGTCGCCTTCAACCTCTCCTTCTACATCCTAAACAAATGAAAAAGTAATGAATCTCTACTCTATAAACAATAATAAGTCGAATATAGATTATTATTTAAGAAGAGGGCCGTGAATGCGAACCGTTCTACGTAGAAGAAAGGCTGTCTCATCTGTAGTCGCTACGCTAATGCTAATGTTGATCACCGTTACAACGCTGAGCATTACTTTGGTATTCGTCCAGAGCAACCTTACACGTGGGGAAGCTGAGAACAACTTCGTCTTCGCCAAGGTCTTCATGAAGACCCTCGGCCTCCAAGTCGACGACGTGGCTTGGCAGACAGGGCAGATGGATACCATCCAGTACAGCAGCCGGGACGGTGAGATGTTCCTCCGAGAGGGCATACTGGAGTACGAAATAAAGGTAAAGTACGTCGGAGAATCGGAGGAGACAATAAATTACGTACTTAACGGACTGTTCTTCAGCGTCCCAATCTCGAAGTACAGCCTCGACAACAGCTATTTCACGGAGTTATTGCCCGGCGACATGTCGACTCTGATCCTCTCCCGTAGCACCGACCCAGTGACAAGGGTCTTCGTAGTTCAGAAAAACCCAATAGGCCCTGAGGGCACCTATGAGAGCGAGTATATCCGTATCGGTGTTATCCCCGTTATCCGGGCCACCAGCTACAACATCACAACGCCGACCGGCGTCGGGACAACCACCACCAAGTACTGTAAGCTGCTTCTGGCTAAGCTCCAGACCGGCCTAGGAACCCCCAGCGCCCCCCAGTACGTCACCCTCCTCGGCACCGACATAACGGCCAGGGTCCTGAAGGGGGTCGAGACCCTCACAGTCACTGTTAGTTATCCAAGATCCGGGGAATATTACAATAGCGAGTTCTTCAGGTTTCCTCAGGAGACCCAGACCCTGAACTTCGAAGGTGGGGCTGAAGTCGAGATCTACGTGAGCACGGTGGAGGTAGGTTACAAGAACTAGGATGCGATGTTTGTTGGCGGAGGTCATAACAGAAAAAATGTTGCTCCTGCTCCCGGTGTTTGTAACTTTAATGGTCTTCACCCTAGTTGCCACCACGATCATGAGGAACTACAACGAGCAGCACCAGTTGGTCATCATACAGGGCGCTGAGAGCCAGCTTACAAGCACCATTCAGCAGCTCTACCAGATGGTGTCCCTCGACGAAATCCAGCCTTGCACCATCACGAAGACGAATCCGCTGCCCTCAACCATCGACTCGGAGCCGTACACGGTGACGGGCAGCATGACAGGTAACACGCTTACACTGACCTTCTACTTCCCAGGCACGAACGTCCGTCACGATGTCACAGTCACGCTAGGTCCCAACGCCTCCTGGGTTGGCGGGGAACTTGACAGTCTCTCCACGAATCCTGTGATAGAGGTCACAAAGTCACCATATCCTAGCACTCTCGTCTTCAAATTCGGGTGATGTAAATGGCTAGCGATATTATAGATTTTATTGCCTCCTTCGCAATCTTGATCACCGTTCTTGGAGCCGCGATTTACATGTCGACCCAGACCCTAGACAATGCTCTGGTCTATCAGCAGAATCAGTTGGTCTCCAGCACGGCGACGGAAACTTTCAACACGATCATAGAGAACCCCGGCTCCCCTTCTAACTGGGGTGAGACGGGTGACCTGGTCACCGGCTTCGGGCTACAGTGGGCCTCAACTGGGATCGACTCCCTCAGCCCCTTCACCCCTCTCCGGCTTCTCGAATCCCCCCTGACCGTGATCTACGACGGCGTTCCCTACAGGGACCTCAGCGACCTCAGTGGCACTAGCCTTTTCCTCAGGACCTCAGAGCAAGTGTACTACGACGAGGCTTCGCAGCTCCTCAACCTCAAGGGGAAGTATGGGTGGCGGCTCATGTTCGACCCTGTACTCGATGTGGCTGTGACCGCGTGGAACCCTCCTCCCCCTACCGACTGGTATATGGGATTGTTGGGGGGATGGGGTTACCGGACGAAGGTCATAATAGACCATACCAAGGTGTTGGGCAACTTCAACAACTATCCAGTACTCCTGAGCATCACGGACACGGACCTGAAGACATACGCGCAGAGCATGGGTTACGACATCGTGTTCACAGACGCAGACGGAGTCACGAAGCTAAGCCACGAGATAGAGTCTTATGATAGCTCCACCGGGAAGCTGATCGTCTGGGTGAACGTTCCGAGCCTCTCCCCATGGCTCGACACCGAGCTTTACATGTACTTCGGGAACGCGGCAGCCACGGACCAGCAGGATCCGACGGGGACCTGGAACACTTCGTACCTCTTTGTCAGTCACATGAAAGACGACCCCGATAACAGCCACATCGCCGACAGCACGGAGAATGGCTTGGACGGGGCCAAGTCAGCTGCGGACAAGCCGGTGCAGAGCCCGGGCACGATCTCATACGCCCAGAGGTTCGACGGCTCCACCTCCGCGGTGACCCTCCAGCAGACCAGCATCTCGACTACGCTCTTCACATTCGACTTCTGGGCGAAGAGCACCGCGCAGCAGCAGGCCCAGACCATCCTCTCAACGGGCGCGAAGTCCAACTCCGAAGGCTTCATCGACATCACCCGCTCCCCGAGCAGCTACGACCTCTCATTCGACTACGCCTCCGACTCCGCATGGCTCGAGAAAGGACTCCCCCTCCTCGACGGGATCGAGGTCAAGTGCCTCGCCTATTTCAACGGGAAAATCTACGCGGGGACCGGCGACGGGAGGCTCTACGAGTGGGACGGCTCGATGTTTTGGACGCTCAAGGCCGATAAGCTCGGCGCCGAGACGAGCATAAACAGTCTCGCCGTCTTTGGCACCCCCAGCAAGCTATACGGAGGCACCAGCCCCAACGGTAAGCTCTACGAGTGGGACGGAAGCGGTGCATGGATCTCGAGGGCTACTCTCGGTGCGGGGACCGACATTCTAAGTCTTGCCGTCTTCGGCAGCCCAAGCAAGCTCTATGGCGGCACCAGCCCCAATGGGAAACTCCTGGAGTGGACCATCGGCGCAACGGTTTGGACTGAGAGGGCGCCCCAGCTTGGCTCCGAGACGAGCATCAACAGCTTGACTTCCTTCGGATCCCCCGCCGAGCTTTACGGCAGCACGGGCCCGAACGGCAAACTCTACAAGTGGAACGGGGTTGGTGCCTGGCTTGACCAGATCACGCCCGCCTCCATCCATTCAACCATCCAATTCAACGGCAAGATATATGGCGGCACCTCTAACGGCGAGCTCTACGAGTGGGACTCGACAGAGCTGAAATGGGTACGGAGAGCCCCCAAGCTCGGCTCAGAGACCGACATAATGTGCCTCGCCGAGTTCGGTGGCGCCCTCTACGCCGGCACAAGCCCCAGCGGGAGGCTCTACCAATGGAACGGCGTCGACCAATGGGTAGAGAAGGCGCCACAACTAGGCTCCGAGACGAGTATAAAGTCGCTCGCGGTTTATAATAACAAGCTCTACGGAGGTACGAGTCCGAGCGGCAAACTCTACGAATGGGACGGGTCCAACTCATGGATTGAGCGCGTGGGTCCGGCATCAATACATAGCATCGCGTTCTTCAATGGCAAGATATATGGAGGCTCATCTACAGGCGCCCTCTTCGAGTGGGACGGAGTAGACCAGTGGGTGGAGAAGGCGCCACAACTAGGCTCCGAGACGAGCATAAACAACCTCGCTGTCTACAACGGCAAGCTCTACGGAGGCACTAGCCCCAACGGGAAGCTCTACGAGTGGAACGGATTAAATGCCTGGGCCGAGAAGGCGCCCAAGCTCGGCTCCGAGACGAGCATAAACGGCCTCGCCGTCTACAACGGCAAGCTCTTCGGAGGCACGAGCCCCAACGGGAAGCTCTACGAGTGGAGCACTGTCGACACCTGGATCTTGAGGGCCACGCTCGGCGCAGGTACCGACATCCTGAGCCTCGCCGTCTACAATGGCAACCTGTACGGCGGCTCGGGTCCAGACGGCAGTCTCTATCAGTGGAACGGCGTCAACGCGTGGACCCAGAAAGCACCCCAGCTTGGCGCTGAAACTTCGATTAACGACCTGACCGTTTATAATGGCAAGCTCTACGGGGGCACCGACCCCAATGGGAGACTATACGAGTGGGATGAAACGAGCGCATGGATCCTGAGAACCCCCATCACCAGGATAACGAGTCTAATTCTCTTCGTGGACAACAAGGTATACGGCGGGACGAGCGACGGACGGCTGATCCAGTGGGATTCCTTCGACCAGAAATGGCTCGTGGTCGCTCCCAAAATGGGAACCGAGACCTCAATCAACTGCCTCGCCGTCTTCGGCACACCTAGTAAGATATACGCCGGCACCAGCCCTAACGGGAAGCTTTACCAGTGGGACGGGTCCGGTGCCTGGATACAGGCCGCGGACCGTGGAGCCCTCACCTTCACAGATATAACATCCATTACCGCCTACAACGGTAAACTCTACGCAGGCACCAACCCCAGCGCCTACCTATGCTCATGGGTGAGCCCCCAGACAAGCTGGGTTCAGGAGAAGACCGCTCCTGGGGAGACCGCCGTCACCGCTCTCGCGACACGGTTATCCACCAAGATACAACAATTTAACTTCACAGCAAACTCGGGTGGATGGACAAATGGCGGAAACGCCGTATCCTCCAATAACCAGTACGCCTCCCATACACCGACTTCTGGTACCCTAACCAACTCTCCCACTTCTAATTCGGGGACTGGTTGGACTAATCCATCAAATGCTTATAGTAATGGAAGCGGCTCCGCTAGTTCAAATGTGAATGGCGCTCAGCGTGACTATGGTACTTATGGGTTTACAATCCCTGCAGGGGCTACAATAACCCAAGTTAGAGTTAGGTTAGATGCGTGGACCAGTAATAATGATGATTTGCGACTTAACGTGTACGATGGTTCCTCATGGCTTGCGAGCAACCACTTATATAATTTACCAACTTCAGAACCAAACAACTACTGGGTCGATATCACAAGTTGGACTGCCTGGAATTACGCCAAAGTTAACAATATCCAGACAAGAGTGACGCAAGTACAAGTTGGCGGGGGGACCGACACCATGAATCTTGACTGGATACCCGTCGAAGTTACCTACAATACTGCACCGGCAACCCACACCTTCACCGACTTCAACCAGAATCCCCCAGGTGAAACCATCACGAAAGTCGAAGTCGGAGTAGAAGGCTACACGGTAGGTAATGAGCAGCTCAATATAAGAGTGTCTTGGGACGGCGGAACAAGCTGGTCTTCCTCCCAGACGTACATGTTCCCTACCAGCGACCCTAACACGCTCACCTACTTTGACTTTACAGGCGCCACGATATGGACTACAATTAAACTGAATAACGCTAATTTCAGGGTTGAGGTAACGGATGTCTATCAGGGCGCTTCAAGCAACTCCTACATCGACTACATCTGCACCAGGGTAACCTCGACCACTAACGAGTTGTACGCATCAACCTCCCCCAACACCTACCTCTACACGCTCACACTCTCCGACACTTGGACCCAGAAGATCACAACTAAATACTTCAGCGATAACGCGATCCTCTCCCTAAAATTCCTCAACAATACCATCTACGGATGCTCCTCCCCAAGCGGCTACCTGCTCAGGTATGACACCGGAGGAAGCAGCACCTCCTGGACCACGGTGACGAATCCACCCGCAACTCAGACAGTAGTGTCCCTGCTCACTGATGGCACCGACCTCTATGGCGGGACAACCCCAAACGGCTACCTTTACAAACTAACAGGCTCAGCTTGGACCCCCGTGGTCACCACCCAGTATCCGGGGGAGAACTCGATCCTCAGCATGGTCTTCGACTCCGGAAGCAGCCTCAGGGCGGGAACCGATGTCAACGGTCTACTCCTCGGCGTAAGTGGGAGCAACTGGGTGAAAAACGCCGAACTGGACAGCAATGGGATCCTATCACTCTGCGTCTTCAGCGGCAAGCTCTACGGAGGAACTGATACAGCTGGACAACTCTATGAGTGGGACGGGGCAAGCGCATGGCTCCTTAGAGCCAACACCAAGGATGGGCAGACCGACATCAACGACCTCGTCGTGGACATGTCTGCCGGGAAACTGTACGGTGCAGCGGGCCCTCTCGGCCTCCTCTTCGAGTGGAACCCGGTGCCCGGCGAATGGATCAATAAGATAGTATCCACAAGTGTGATCACCAGCGTCGACAGTCTCGCCGTATTCAATGGCAACCTTTACGCGGGTACGAGCCCCTACGGGAAGCTCTACCAATGGGACGGCGCCGGAGCCTGGGTCGAGAAGGCGCCTCAGCTCGGCTCCGATACGAGTATAAAGTCGCTCACGGCTTATAATAACAAGCTCTACGGTAGCACGAGCCCCGGCGGCAGGCTCTACGAGTGGAACGGATTAAACGCCTGGGCCGAGAAGGCGCCCAAGCTCGGCTCAGAAACGAGCATCAACAGCCTCGCCGTCTACAACGGCAAGCTCTACGGAGGCACTAGCCCCAACGGGAAGCTCTACGAGTGGAACGGATTAAATGCCTGGGCCGAGAAGGCGCCCAAACTTGGCTCCGAGACGAGCATAGAATCACTCATAATTTACAATGGCAAGCTCTACGGAGCCACTGGCCCCAACGGAGAGCTCTACGAGTGGAACGATGTCAACGCATGGGTGAACAAGATCACGCCTGCCTACATCCTGAGCCTCGCCGTCTACAATGATAAAATCTACGGTGGCGCCTCCTACGGCGCCCTGTACGAGTGGGACTCAACCGCATTGAAATGGGTTCAGAGAGCCCCCCGGCTCGGCTCCGAGACCAAGATCGTATCACTGAACACCTTCAATGGCAACCTCTACGGCGGAACCAGCCCCAACGGGAAGCTCTACGAGTGGAGCACCAGTGCAACGGTTTGGACCGAAAAGGCGAACACACAGCTCGCCCAGACATCCATCAATACCCTCGTGGTTAACACAGTCTCGAACAAGCTCTATGGAGGGACCGGCCCCAATGGTTGTCTCCTCGAATTGGATGGCACGAGCAGCTGGGCGAACAAAGCCTACTTCTCACAAGTAGCATCCATGATCTATTTCAACAACAAGCTATACGTCGGTACATCGAGAACCGGTGAGCTCTTCGAGTGGAATGGCATCAATGGTTGGACCCGGAAGGCGTCCCAGCTAGGCACGGAGACGAGCATAACCAGCCTCGCCGAGTTCAACGGTAACCTCTACGCTGGCACGAGTCCCGGTGGGAGGCTCTACCAGTGGGATGGCATAAGCGCCTGGACCCAGAAAGCGCCACAGCTAGGCATCGAGACGAGCATCAACAGCCTCGCCGTCTACAACGGCAAGCTCTACGGCGGAACCAGCCCCAACGGTAAGCTCTACGAGTGGAACGGAGTCGGCGCCTGGGTTCAGAAAGCGAACACTCTGAACGGCCAAACCTCCATCAACTCGCTGCTCGTCTTCAACATGGAGCTCTTCGGCGGCACGAGCCCCGGCGGTAGACTCTTCAAATGGGATGGCTCCGCTGCCTGGATGCAGATGGCACCCCAGCCCGGCGCCGAGACGAGCATCAACAGCCTCGCCTCTTACAATAGCAAACTCTACGGCGGAACCAGCCCCAACGGTAAGCTCTACGAGTGGAACGGAGTCGGCGCCTGGATCGAGAGGGCCCCGAAGCTTGGCGCCGAGACGAGCATAAACAACATCATCGTCTACAACGGCAAGCTCTTCGGAGGCACGAGTCCAAATGGCAAGCTTTACGAGTGGGATACCGTTGACGCTTGGGTAGAGAAGACAAGTACCCTCGACCAGCAATCTGATGTTAAAACCCTCGTTATCGATAGCGGCAGCAACCGGCTATGCGCGGGGACACTGGCAAAGCCATTCGTCTTCGAGTTCAGCGACTCCAGCCCACGCGTAGCTACCGACTTCTTCAAAGGATACGACAACGCCTGGATAAGGGTCTCTATAGTCGCCGACTACTCTGGGAAGAAGGTGCAATTCTATCGCAACGGCGTACTATTCTCCACGCTCACCATCACCAGCGAATTCATAGCGCCCACCGCCTCCCCGATCTACGTCGGCTCCTTCGCCAACAAGGGCAACTACTTCAAAGGATACCTCGACGAGCTAAGGATATCCACCTCAGCGAGATCCGATAAGTGGATAGCTACAACCTACAGTAACGAGGCCAACCCCGAGAACTTCTACACGATGGGAACCATCGAGAGCCTCTCAGGGCTGAAGTTAAAGGTACGCGTGGAGGATGCGAACGGGGCACTTCCTAAGACGACCCTCGACGTGAACTTATTCTACTGTTACCAGGGGGACCCATACCCGGAATTTGCTCAGGCCCCCATAAAGACCGTAGACACCGACCAGTACGGCGAAGCCGTAATCAACTACCCTGGTCTCCCCACCGATATAACGCTCTTTGCAGCCGTCCGGGCCCGATACACTAACCTCTACGGCGTCGGATACACAACGTACACATCAAAAGCCGATATGACGCCATTCGTCACGTCCTACAAGAACGGTCAAATAACCCTCGTCCACAAGAAGTACTTGGATGCCGGATACTCTTATAGCGGGGACCTATACTATAACGCGACGATGGTTCTCCCTGTCGGAGAATCGGAGTTCCGAAATGTAAAGATAACGGACTCCACTGGTAGGATCTCAACTTCCACCGCGAGAGTTCTCGACCTTGGCCCAGACCTCAAGGGCACGCCAGGAACGATCATGATCTTCACCAGGACAGACACAGGCAAATACGCGGTAACCGTCGTGCCATGGGGACTGACACTCGGCTCCCACGTGACATTCGGTGAAACCCCTCTGGATGCCACAAACGTCGTGTCGAAGAGCCGCCTCGTCATGGTCGGCAGATATACATATAAGGTAACTCTGGAGATGTGGAGAAAATAGACTTGAGGAGGATCAGGGAATGCTAAGGACTGTGGAAGCCCTCTTCGTGGTTGTAATAACCTTCGGTGCCATGCTTGTAGTCACCAATTACGTGTACATTCCACCGCCCAGGATCACCTCTAGTATTGGGCAGCAGGAGTACGCTCAGGACCTGCTGCAGAGAATCGACGAGAACAAGGCACTCACGAACGCCGTCTTCAGTGAAAGCAACGAGGGTTGGAGCAGCATCACGAAAACTCTGGTGGACATTCTTCCCCCCAACGTAGTATTCAACATCACCGCCTACAGAATATCCGAGGATGTCCCAGGTACCTTAAGGTACGTTCCTGTGAAAACCGGGAGCAACTTTGAGGGGACCTTCCCCTCAGGCTCCGTTTCAGTTAGCTACGTCATGACGTCCCCAGAAGCAACCGTCACGCAGACGCCCGAGAAGATCGGTTATAAGGCAACGGGCGGGGAACAGATGTACACGACCCTGTACATCTTGAATTGTGCGGATGCCAACGGCTGGTGGATCACGGGGTACACCGGCGAATCCCTTGCTCTGGACGCCTATAAGCAGATATCCCCATATTTCGAGACCACGGTTCTGGTGAACAGCACCGCGGACTTCGAGAGGCTTCTCAACGGGAACCCGCTTACTGGAAGCCCGGACGAGAACGTGGAAGGTGCGGTGATCATCAACACCTTCGGCGAATGTGTTCCAATACCCGCCAGTAAGGTGGCCTCTTCGGCGTCATTCCCCCACTACGTGGGGCAGAGGGTGGCTCTCTATAACTGGACCTGGGCATCGATCGTCGGGTACCCATTCTACTATGTCTCAAACATAGATCAGATACCCACGGACAATACGTGGGGGATATACGGCATGAGCGTGATGGGTGCAAGTGGGCTTAATGCATTTGTTCAAGGCATAAATAGTCAGGCCTATTCAGACGATGATACGTGGAGAACAAGCGAAATTGGTGTTGTAGACTATACCACGCTTCTCAAGGATTGCCAGAACTACTACGGAATCTACCCGGGTCATTCTCAGACCTCGACTCGCGCTTTGCCCGGTAGCTGGCTTACAGCGAATAATTTCGTATTAAGGGCAAACATATTCAACCCTGTTGGCGGCTACTACGCTGGCGCCATATGGGCGCATAAGGGGGGCGACGGAAAAACGCATGGCTCCTTCATGCCTCTTGGGTTAGCCCGTACTCCGGACCTTAAAGTCGCGATAATAGGTATTCTCGTCGTATACCGTCCCTCCATTTACCGGAGCGACTTCAGTGTAACCGGAACTACGCGCATAGTTACGCTGCAACTGGGGCAGCTAGGAGCGAGTTAAATGAGGGTCTTGATAAAGAACAGGAGGGGCCAATTCCTAGTCCTCACGGCCTTTCTGGTCGTTGTCATACTATCATCCGCTATAATAGTAAGCTATAAGCGAATACAGGAGAACTCGTTCAGTAACGCTGTCACCCTCTCAAGTTCTATGACAGCTATCAACAACTCCCTTTCCGAGCTGCTGGGCTTCACTGTGGGGTATTATGGCTCAATGATCCAGGTCACAGGAAACGTGACCTATGCTCAGATGAAAACTTTAGAGTATCTGAAGAGTGGTCTCGTAACTGTTGCCCATAGCCACGTTGACTGGGGCACTTCCTTTACCCTTGAAAACGTCAACATTCATACTAACTGGTATAACTCTACGAGCAGCACGGATGGCGACATCACCGTAAGTTATGATATACCGAGCATCGGGCTCATGGGAGCTAAATTTAAAACATACGCCTCGATCAAAGTCCAAATCTTGGAGACCATCGGAAGCCAAGCCCTCGTCAAGGTTACGGTTGATAAAGATCGCGTAGACCTCAGCCTCCTAAGAAGCAACTTCAGGTTCTTCAAGTACGACTCATCTACGAACCGGTGGAACTACTTTGAGCTGCCAAGCGACCCCGTCGTGACGACCTCCGGCGAGTACCTCCTGACTATTCCGGCAGGAATCAACCTAAAAGCTTACTTTCTCCAGGTAGTCGATCGCCGGGGAATCATGGTCACCGCTGCCTACGTAAAAGGCGTAGGTACACTCAACAAGAAACACATATCCTATACATACACTTTCAGCTGGCCCGTCGAACATGACGCGCGCACCGATAACACCCCCATAGTCGTCGAGCTGTTACAGGATGGCACGCTCAGGTGGCTCGGCGAAGATCTTGAGATGGGCGGTGAAGCGTCGAAGCTCCCGATCCCGCCCATACCGGTAAAAGGTATCCGAGTGAACGCGACCATGAAGAGTGATCTCTCTAAATCATTCGAAATCCCGTTCCAAATCGAGGATTGGGGGTCACGCTATCAGGTCCCCTACGGCATAACCAGCAACACCACGATCTTCAACGAGAACTGCATGATAGTTTTCCTCGTGGACCACACAGTGGATCACGTCACCGTCTGGTGGGACGGAAGAGACGTGGCTAAACAGAGAGAGTATGGCTACAAGAACTATTTCTTCACCGGGGATGATAGCGTGGCAAGGCATCTTAGCAACGGCATAATTAATCTTGACTTTAGCCTCACTGGAGATGGTTACGTAAGGGCCTCAACAGCGTCGGGCACCCTCGTAGATTCACAGGCAAGGTTCATGCGGGTCAACGGGGAAGCCCCCGCCAATGGCGCTCAGGAGTCCTACATTATCCACAATGGCGTGGTGAGAGACATCGTCCAGCAGGAGGCCGAGTGGAGTTCAGGTATACCCAGTTGTCCCAACACGTTCTCCCACCTCGTCTTCACGTTACCCGCGGAAGCCAACTACTACACATACCAGCTCCGAATGATCTTCGTGGAGTCAACGCAACCAAGGAACTTGAGCGACCTTAGCCTGCTCCGCCTCAGGGGTTATGTCGGGTCACAGTTAACCGAGGACGGATTGATGTTAGGATTCCCTATCACGTCGACTGGCACGCTCTTCTACGAAGGCGGGACGATGCATGAGCACCAGTGGAGCCAGTTCACAGACAGCAACAACAAAGGCGTCGGCGTAATGTTTACGTCCTCAAATAACGATGAGCTGTACCACTTTGACGCGATATTGGGTGGAACGAGTACCGGAGCGATATACATAAACACTGCAACAAAGACAATAGAGCTCGACCCCGTGCGGAGAGCAAACGTCAACGGCTTCCAGCAGGCGGATGACCAGATCTGGAAGGGTGCTATAGTGATCTCTGGAGGCGGCAGACTCCCAATCTACCCCAACTCAGGACCCCCAACCAGCCTCTGGATACTCGTAGAGAAACTACCCACCATCACCGTGAGCTAACTCACTACATTTCTTCTCCCCGAAGCGATTGATGGCACACAACAACGTGACGAAATCTCATATATTCCGAAGATTAGGTAGACCGAGCATTGAACTACCCACCTCTGAAGAGTTGGGCTTCCTCTCGGCTCAAGACTCAGACAGTCATCTCAGCTGGAATGCAGGAGGCTTCATCGTCCCTGCTTTGCGACGGCGATAGTCGGAGGGTTCGCGCGCTGGCTTGTCCCGTTATTGGTGTAAAATGGTTTTAAATACTCTTTTGCCCTACAAGTCAACAAATGGACCCCATCGACG
>Ga0315289_10004444_pt1 | contig 20921 bp, 17 predicted proteins | sample YL17G11_40_MG_FD_203452 | JGI IMG/M metagenome (GOLD analysis project Ga0315289, IMG submission 203452) | Sediment microbial communities from Yellowstone Lake, YNP, Wyoming, USA - YL17G11_40 | ecosystem: Environmental > Aquatic > Freshwater > Lake > Sediment | place: USA: Wyoming | collected... | reverse complement strand
ATGGAAGGCGTCAACAACAAGATCAAGACCCTCACCCGCCAAGCCTACGGCTATCGGGATGAGGCCTTCTTCATCCTCAAGCTGCTCTCCCTCCACCACGCCAGGATCAAACTTGTCGGATGAACCCCTTTTCGCCTTCGGCGACGAAGATGCCCTGCGTCTGATGCGCCAATGGCCGCTTCAGCGTGCGATATGGCGCCAACGCCGGCAGGTCGAGCGAATCAATCCGGTGCGTGTGAAACATGCGAGCTAGTCCTCCACAGCGGAAGGCGAAGCTGAGGCGTTGCTGGTCCCGGTTTTCTCAACCATTTGAAGAAATCTCTCAACCCCCTCGGCAAAACCCCGGTCGCTTGATAGTGAATCATTGTGGTCGCCCCGTAGTTCCCAGAAAAGCTTCGGTTCGTTGGCTGCCGCAAAGTTCGCTTCGCCGTGACGGAAGCCGATCAACGTGTCGGCCCGGCTGTGCATTACCATCATTGGAATGTGCATCCGAGGCAACTTGCTTCGCGTGTCGTATTTGATGGTGCTGATCCAGCGCACCGGCAGCCAGGGAAACAATTCCGCCCCGATGTCCGGAATGCTCGTGAAGGTGCTCTGCAAAACCAGTCCACCCAGCGTTTCCCGCAACGCCAGCTCCGTTGCCACGCCGCCGCCCAACGATTCGCCGAACGCGACAATGTGCTCGCCGCGAAATCCCTTGTCGTGCAGCCAGGCGTGCGCTGCCTGGGCATCAAGATAAGTCCCTTCTTCGCCGGGCGTGCCTTTGCTGCGACCGTAACCGCGATAGTCGAACATAAAAACGCTGACCCCGCGGTCCAGCAAGAGCTGGCACAGGTCGAGACGGTGGCTGATGTTGCCGCCGTTGCCGTGGCAGATCAGCACGACGAGATGGTGTCGGGATGAGTTGGTTGCCGCAGGGAAAAACCATCCGTGCAGTTCAACTCCATCGGCGGCTTTGAACTGAACGTCTTCAAACGGTCGGCCAAGCTCGCCGGCGTCCGCCACGAACTCGCGCGTTGGGAAATAGATTTGCCGATGTTCAAACCAGCGCAGCATGACGTAAACCGCAACCACGCCCACGAGGGACGTGATCAGAATTCGCAGCCAACCAGTCCGCTTTTTCAAAGTTTCAGAGCCTGTTTGAAAATTCCGCTACGGCACACCGGGACGGAATCGCCGAGGGTTTGGTGTCCACGCTTTAGCGTGAGTTTGGCCCCAGACAGCCTGAAGGCTGGACACCAAACTGCCGTTTTCAAACAAGCTCTCATGGCGTGCCGGATTCACTCTGCCTTTCGCGGAGACTTTTCAATGCCGCCAGCGCAGCCTCGCTCTCGGCGTCCTTTTTGCTTTTGCCCCAGCCCCGCGCCAACTCGATGCCACCGTGATGCACGGTACATTCGAACATCCGGTCGTGGTCTGGCCCCGTGGCGGACACCACGCGGTACTCCGGCGGCTCGGACGATTCGGCCTGAAGTAGTTCCTGCAGCTCACCCTTGGGATTCTCGAGTATCGGTATGACATGTAACCCGTCGAACGCTTCTCGGAACCGGCGTAGGATGAATTCCCGCGCCGCATCAAAACCGCCGTCCAAAAAAATCGCGCCCACCACCGCCTCGAAGGCGTCGGCCAGCGCCGAAGGGCGTTGCCGCCCGCCCTGCAATTCTTCGCCGCGGCTCAAAATGAGGAACTCGCCGATCTCGAGCTGGCGACCGTGCTCGGCCAGCGCGCGGCGGTTGACGAGTTTGGCGCGGGCCTTGGTCAGCGGCCCTTCGCCGAAGGCGGGAAATTTCTCGTAAAGCTCGCGGGTCAGGACGAGCTGCAACACGGCGTCGCCGAGAAACTCGAGCCGCTGGTTGTGTTGCACGGGCGCGCCTTGTTCGTGCGCCACGGAGGGATGCGTCAGCGCCACCCGCAACAGGGCGGCGTCCTTGAAAGTGTAGCCGAGCTGGTTCTGGAGGGCTGCGTATTCGGCCACGGGCAAAGTCAGTTGCGTTGTTCGGCGAGGGGCGACTCGCTAATTGCTGGTGCGGCCGGCGGCGGCGTTTCTGTGGGCGGCATGGTTGCCGCGACCGGGCCGGGTTCAGCGGCCGTCGCCGCAGTCGGTTCTTGAGGAAGAGGCGGATTCAGCCCGTGTTCCAGCAGGGCGGCGACATCGCGCTGCACCTGCTCGAGTTGGTCGAGCTTCAAATTCGGGTCCGTGATGGTGAACAGGTCGCCGGTCCTCGGTTGTTCGTAGATGAAGACGCGGTGGTGGTCGCGGGTGAATTGCTCCTTGACCTTGAGCACACGTTTGCGCTCCAGCATGACGGCGAGAATGTAGCCCGCCGGGACGTAACGCGGATCGTTCAACTCGATCAGTTTCCGCAGCAGCGACTCGGCGGTTTCCTTGCGGATGGGATCCGATGGCGGTGGGGGGGCTTGATACACGCCCTGCCAGTGCGAGACAAAGCCCGGTCGCTGGCGGGCGCCGGCGGTTTCTTCCTTCCGCCAGCAAGGCTCACAAACGTCCCGGCGCCGGAACTCGGTCCGCTCGGCGAACAGGAGCGTGTGATACGGTTGCCGGTCGGCAAACGGCTGGCCACACGCCTCACAGGCGTGGGCGCGCGATTGGATGTTCCAGTCGTTCATGCAAATGCCGGGCGCTGCCTGCCACCAAATTACCGCCAGCGCAGGCGCGACTTCAATCCGAATTCCGCGGCTCTTGGGGAAAGGCGGGATGGGTAGTGCCCCCGGGGGCAACTGTCGGCCCGGCTTTTTCCCGGGCGACTGCGTAAATGTAATTGCGCAAGGGCGTGCGCACCCGTTAAGTAAGCACTTGCACGGTTTCACAGTGATGCCCGGCACAAACGGTCCCGCAAGGCGGGACGTTGCGGGAGAGAAACGCGCGACCGCAGGCGCCGGATTGTTGTCAGGCCGGGCGGGCGTTCCGCGCCCGCCGGTTGTGCCGACATTGATCAAGAACTGGTATTACAGATGAAAATACTTATTACCGGCGGCGCCGGATACATCGGCTCCGTCTTGACCCCCGCACTTCTTGCCCAGGGCCACGAAGTGACGGTGCTGGACAATTTCTATTTCAATCAGAACAGTCTGCTCGACTGCTGCCAGCACGAGAAATTCCAGGTCGTCCGCGGCGATTGCCGCGATGAGCAGCTCGTGAAACCGCTCGTAGCCAAGGCGGATTTGATCATTCCGCTGGCCGCGCTCGTCGGCGTGCCGATTTGCAGCACCGACCAAATCGCCACCCAGACCACCAATCAGGACGCCATCGAAATGCTCTGCCGCATCGCCAGCAAACAACAGTGGATCATCATGCCCGTGACCAACAGCGGTTACGGTATCGGCGAGCGGGGGAAAATATGCACCGAAGACACCCCGCTTCGCCCCATCTCCACTTACGGCATCACCAAAGTCAAAGCCGAGGAGGCCGTGCTCGGGCGCGACAACAGCATCAGCTTCCGGCTCGCCACGGTTTTCGGCATGTCGCCGCGCATGAGAATTGATTTGCTGGTCAATGATTTCGTTTATCGCGCCGTGCATGACCGCGCCGCGCTGATTTTTGAGGGGCATTTCAAGCGCAATTACATTCACATCCGCGACGTGGGGCGCGCGTTCCAACACGGCATCGCCAACTTCGACAAAATGAGGGGCAAACCCTACAACGTCGGCCTCGACGACGCGAATTTGTCCAAGCTCGAACTTTGCGCCGTCATCCAAAAACACCTGCCGAAGTTCGTGTATGTCGAAGCGCCCATTGGCGAAGACCCGGACAAGCGCGATTACATCGTCAGCAACGCGCGCATCGCCGCCACCGGGTTCAAGCCGGAGTGGAGTTTGGATCGCGGCATCACGGAGCTGATCAAAGGCTACACCATCCTGCGGAACAGTATTTACTCGAACGTTTGATCCGCCCGTGTTTTTCCGATGTTGACGCCCGATCAAATCACCGCCGTCGTTCTGGCCGGCGGTTTGGGCACGCGCGTCCAAGATCTGCTGCCGAATCTGCCCAAGCCCATGGCGCCGGTGGCGGGCAGGCCGTTTCTGGAATGGGTCGTGCGCTACCTGGCCCGGCAAAAAATCCGCCACATGATTTTGGCTACCGGTTACCTTGGTGAAACAATCGAACGCCACTTCGCCGCGCAACCCGTCAAAGCCGTGACGGTGAGGTGCGTGCCGGAATCCAAACCGCTGGGCACGGCGGGCGGCTTCCTCAACGCGATTCGCGGCGCGGACGAGAAACCGGCGGCTTGGCTCGTGTTGAACGGCGATTCGCTCGCGCTGTCGCCATTGGACGAGTTGTGGCGCTGGCTGGCCGAACCGGCTGTGGACGGAGCGTTGCTCGGCGTGCCGATGCCGGACGCGGCGCGTTACGGGACGGTGGTACAAGATGCCGACGGCATGTTGGCCGGCTTCAAGGAGAAGCAACCCGGCGCGGGGGTTATCAACGCGGGGGTATATCTCTTTCGCGCGTCCGTGGTCGAGCATTTTCCCGGTCGCCGGCCGTTGAGTTTCGAGACGGACGTTTTCCCGGCGCTGGCGGCACGCGGCGCGCAATTGAAAGTTTGCGTGACGGCAGCGCCGTTTTTGGATATAGGCACACCGGAATCGCTTTCGCGGGCCGAGGCATTCATCCGGCAAGGCGTGAATTGGTTCTGAGCGTGTCAATGATTGGACCATGATTATCAGCCGAACTCCCTTTCGCATTTCGTTTTTCGGCGGCGGGACGGATTATCCCGCTTGGTATCGCCGGCATGGCGGGGCGGTGCTGGCCGCCACGATCAACAAGTACTGCTACCTGAACTGCCGTTACCTCCCGCCGTTTTTCGAGCACCGCATCCGCGTGGTGTATTCGAAGATCGAGAACTGCCAGAAAGCTGCGGAAATCCAGCACCCCTCCGTGCGCGAGACGCTGCGATACCTGAAGTTTGAGCGCGGCGTGGAAATCCACCACGACGGCGACCTGCCGGGGCGCAGTGGGATGGGTTCCAGTTCCGCGTTCACCGTGGGCTTGCTGCACGCGCTGTACGCGTTACAGGGCAAGGCCGTTGGCAAACGGCAGTTGGCGGAGCAAAGCATCCACTTGGAGCAGGACATTTTGAAGGAGACGGTCGGTTCGCAGGACCAAGTCTGCGCGGCCTACGGCGGATTGAACCGGATTTCCTTTTTACAGAGCGGGGATTTCTCCGTGCAGCCGATGACCTTGCTGCCGGAGCGGCTGCGCGAACTGAATTCGCATCTGATGCTGTTCTTCACCGGCATCAAGCGCACCGCGTCGGACGTGGCGTCGAGCTACGTGGCGAGCATGGAGGAACGGGCGGCGCTGCTGAAGCGGTTGCACGAGTTCGTGGACAGGAGCGGCGAGATCCTCAACGGCGGCGGTGACCTGATGCCGTTCGGTGAGTTGTTGCATCAAGCGTGGCTGGCGAAGCGGGCGTTGAGCGACAAGGTTTCCAACGCCAGCGTGGACGCGCTGTTTGAAGACGCGCGGGCGGCGGGCGCGGTGGGCGGCAAACTGCTGGGCGCGGGCGGGGGCGGATTCGTGCTGCTGTTCGTTCCGCCGGCAAAGCAGGCCAAAGTAAAAAAGCAGTTGCGCCGGCTGATCCATGTGCCCTTTGAATTCGAGTTCGGCGGCAGCCAGATCATTTTCTTCGACGTGGAGGAGGATTTTTCCCGGCACGAAAAGGAACGGGCGAAACGGCCGATCGAGGCGTTTCGGGAGCTGGAACCCGGGGCCGCCTGAGGTGCGCCCCGGACGGAAATACCGTTTTCACAAGGCCCAAACTTGACCGTCCTGCCATTCTCCGGCAGGCTGACCAGACATGACCGCAGACGATTTGATCGCCTTTGAGACGGAAATCGCGGACCTGTTCAACGCCGCCAAAATCCGCGCCCCCATCCATCTGTACTACGGAAACGAAGCGCAGATGATCGAGATTTTCCGCGACGTGAAGCCGGAGGACTGGGTCTTTTGTTCCTGGCGGAGTCACTACCAGTGCCTGCTCAAGGGCGTGCCGCGCGAACAGGTGAAGGCGGAAATCCTCGCGGGCCACTCCATTTCGCTTTGCTTTCCCGAATACCGCGTCGTTTCCTCCGCGATGGTTGGCGGAATCCTGCCCATCGCCGTGGGGGCCGCCCTGGGCATCAAGCGCCGGGGCGAGAAGGCGCGCGTGCATTGTTTCATGGGCGACATGACCTCCGAAACCGGCATCGCCCACGAGTGCATCAAGTATTCGACGAACCACGAGCTGCCCGTCCGCTTCATCGTGGAGGACAACGGCAAGTCCGTCTGCACCAACACGCGCGAGGCGTGGAAGCAGTCCCTGTTGACCTACGAGAAGACGCCTCACCCCCTCGTGGTGTATTACAAATACGAAACCAAATATCCCCATGCCGGCGCCGGCGTGCGGGTCCAGTTCTGACATGAAGTATTTTGACGAACTCTGCCGCGCGATGGAATACCTCGCCCGCGACCCCCGGACGATGTTCCTCGGCCAGGCCGTCGCCTGCCCGGGCACGGCAATGACCAACACGCTCAAAAATGTGGCGCGGGAAAAACTGCTGGAACTGCCCGTCACCGAGGAATTGCAGATGGGCATGTCCACCGGGCTGGCGCTCACAGGCCTGGTGCCGGTTAGTATCTTTCCGCGCTGGAATTTTCTCCTGCTGGCGGGCAACCAGGTCGTGAGCCATCTGGACAAGATGCCGGTCATCTCCAACGGCGGTTACAAGCCCAAGGTGATCATCCGCACCGGCATCGGTTCGGAACGCCCGCTCCATCCCCAACACCAGCACGTGGGCGATTTCACCGAGGCCTTCCGGCTTATGTGCAAGACGATAGAAATCATCCGCCTTGACGAGCCGCAGGACATTTTCCCTGCCTATCAAAAAGCGTTGGAACGCGCTGACGGACGCAGCACCATCTTGGTTGAATATGGCGACTACTACAGCGAAAAGTGAACCCGTGACGGCCGCCAGCCTGCGTGACTGGCCGCTGATGCAAAACAACGTCACCCGCGAGGACCTCGACCGGGTCATCGAATTACTCCGGCAGGACGACCCCATCCTGACCCAGTCCAAAAACGTCGCTGCGTTCGAGCAAGAATGGTCCGAATGGCTTGGCGTCAAATACAGCGTCTTCGTCAATTCCGGTTCGTCCGCCAACCAAATCACGATGGCCGCCCTCCGCGAACGCTGCGGCGGCGGCGAAATCATCGTGCCGACGCTGACGTGGGTGTCCGACATCGCTTCCGTGTTGCAGGCCGGATTCACGCCGGTGTTTGTGGACATTGACCCACGCACGCTGGGCATGGACACGCGGCAGGTCATTGCCAAAATCACCAGCCGCACCCGCGCCGTCTTCCTGACGCACATCCTCGGCTACAACGCGCTCGACGACGGATTGCTGGCGGAGTTGAAGAAGCGCAACGTCCCGTTGCTTGAGGACGCTTGCGAATCGCACGGCGCGACCTTCCAGGGCCAAAAGCTCGGTTCGCTCGGGTTCGCGTCGAACTTCTCATTCTACTACGCGCACCACATGAGCACCATCGAAGGCGGCATGGTCTGTACCAACGATCCCGATTTCTACGAGATGCTCCGCATGTTCCGTTCACACGGCCTGGTGCGTGAAAGCAAATCCGACGCGCTCAAGAACCGCTACAAGGCCGAGTGGCCGGACTTGAATCCTGATTTCATCTTCGCCTTTCCGGCCTACAATGTCCGCAGCACGGAGATCAACGCCGTCATGGGCCGTTCACAATTGAAGCGGCTCGACGCAAACAACGCCCTGCGGACACGCAATCTGAATTGCTTTCTCGACCACCTCGACCCGAAGAAATATTTCACCGACTTCGCCCGCGAAGGCAGTTGCAATTACGCCTTCACACTTGTGTTGCGCGAACCGGACGCCGCGCTGTGGCAGCGCATTGAGAAGACGTTGCGCGAACGTAAAATTGAATTCCGGCGCGGCACCTCCGGCGGCGGCAACCAATTGCGCCAGCCGTTCCTGCGGCGCTTGTTCGGTGACGAGTTCCAAAAATATCCGAAGGTGAATCACGTCCATTTCTTCGGCGCTTATATCGGCAATTACCCCGACCTTGAAACCGACCGCATCAAGGCGCTCTGTAAGTTGCTGAATGGGATTTAACGCATGGCCCAAGCATGAAGGTTTTGGTCACAGGTGGAACTGGCTTCGTCGGCCAGCATCTTCAGGCCGAACTGGCGCAGCGCGGCATCCCGTTTGTCGCGTTCGGACGGCGGCAGTTCGACCTCACGCGTTGGGAACAGGCCGAGGCGGTGTTCAAACAAAATCAGGATGCCGGTCTGGTGTTGCACCTCGCCAGCTATCAGGCGGCGGGCGAATTTCCCGGCCGACACACGACGGAACAATTCTTCGTCAACAACCTCATCCACAGCCACACGCTTGAAGCGTGGCGCAAGTTCATTCCCCGCGCCAGACTCGTCGCCGTCGGCGCTTCGTGCGCTTATCCCAGCTCGGCGCAAGCCATGACCGAGGACAAGATTTTTGACGGCCCGATCCACGGCAGCGTTTATTCCTACGGCGCAACCAAGCGGATGCTGTACCCCGGCATCCTTGCCTACAACGGCCAGTTCAAACTCAACGGCAGCTATGTCATTCCGGCCGCGCACGTTCCCGGTGCGCTGATCGGCAGGTTCGTGCGCGCCGCGAAATTAAACGTGCCCGAAGTCAAGATTGTGGGTGACGGTTCACACGTCCGGTATTTCATGGATGTGAAAGACTTTGCCCGAGCCTTGCTGGAATTAATGCCGCGCCTGGAACGCGACATCGTCAACCTAGCTCCGGGACAAGGCGCGTCCGTCAAGGAACAGGCCATGACGATCAGCGAGGCGGCCGGTTTCCGGGGACGCGTCGTGTTCAATCCCAACCGCTACATCGGCGCGAAGGAGAAATTCGCGGACGCCACCAAACTGCGCACCCGGTACGCCATTGAAATCAGCGAAGAGCTTGCGCCCGGCATCCGCCGCACGGTGGAGTGGTATTCCGATAATTTTAGCGCCATTAAAGACCGTCGCAAATTTGCCGATGCATGAACGCCCCTCGGATCAACCCCGGTCAAATCTCGCTCATCATGGCCACGCGCGGCCGGCCGGAAATGCTCGCCGAAGTCTTCGCCGCGCTCAAAGCCACAACCGTTCAGAAAGACAAGGTTTCGCTTTGGATTTACGTGGACGAAGATGACACCGTCACGCGCAAGGCGATTGATGGCGGCGCGTTGGGCGATGCTGGCATTGCCCTAAATTGGCACTTCGGCCCGCAGACGCCTGCAATAGGCGAGATGCAGCATATCTTGTGGCAGGTTTCGGGTCGCACATCCGAAATCTACATGGTTCTTGGCGACGACGTTTGTTTCGGCACGCGGGGCTGGGACGACATCCTCCGCGAAACGTCCGCGAAATATCCCGACGGCGTCTTTCTCGCCAGTCCGCATGACCCGATGACGGCGGACACCTGCACCTACCCTGTCTTTGGCTGGCGGTGGCTTGAAATACTTCAGCAGCTTTTCAGCGGCCATTTCCCATTCTGGTATGACGACCGTTGGGTTCATCAAATCGGCGAGATGGCCGGGCGCTACGCGTGGCTGCCGATTGTAATGCTTCCCTTGCACGGCAAGGGCCGCACGCGCCGGATGCGCGATGTGCCGTTCTGGGCGCGTTTCTTCCAACTGAGCTTGGATGAACGCAAGGACTCCGCCAAAAAGTTGATTGATGCCATGAACCTTGACCCCGAAGCCAAAGCCGCCGCGCGGAAGAATCTCGAACGGAAAGCCACCGAACTCGAACAGGCGCAGGACAAATTCTCCGACCTGTATGCCGTGTTTCAGGAGGAGCGCTTCACGCAGCACACGCCGGAGGAACGCCGCGCCTTCAACCCGCGTTACTTTGAAAAGGAGGCCCAAGCCGTCTCGCGCCTCATGGAGTTTGCCCAGCAGCGCATCGCCGATAAAAAGTTCGAGGAAGCGCTGAAATTCCTCGACGCGACCTTGATGTCCAACCTGCGCGTCCGGCAGGCGCAGGACATGAAGGTGGAGTGCCTCCGCGCCCTGGGCCGCCACGCGGAAGCGGACAAGCTCGCGAGGGAAACGCTCGCCGCGTGGCCGGAAATGAATTTCGCCCGCCGCCTCTTCCGCTTCCTCGGCATGGTGGCCAGCGACGGCAAAGCGATGATCGTCGGTTTCCTGGGCAAGGGCGGCAAAAAAGAAACGAAGGCCAAATAAGGCGCTTACGGGTAAAAACTATGACTTGTGACGTGATCGTCGTCGGAGGCGGGATTGTGGGGCTGGCCACGGCGTATCGCTTGCTGGAGGCCCGACCCGGACTGCGGCTGGTCCTGCTCGAAAAGGAATCGAAACTCGCCGCACACCAGACCGGCAACAACAGCGGCGTCCTCCACTCCGGCCTCTACTACAAACCCGGCTCGGAGAAGGCCAGGCTGAGCGTCAGCGGCCTTCAGCAAATCGTCGCCTTCTGCCGTGAGCACGGCATCGCCCACGAACAGTGCGGCAAAGTTGTCGTCGCCACTTCGGAAGAGGAATTGCCTCGACTCGACAATCTCTGGCAACGCGGCACACAGAACGGGCTGCAAGGCTTGCGGAAACTCAACCCGGCGCAGCTCAAGGAGATCGAGCCTCACGCCGCCGGCCTCGCTGCGATACACGTGCCCCAGGAGGGCATTGTGGATTACCCGGCGGTCTGCGAAAAGCTGGGGGACCTCATCCGCAAGAGTGGCGGTCAAATCCGGCTCAACACGCGGGTGCTGAAGCTCGTTTCAAAGTCGAACGAATGGATCGCCGAAACTTCGGCGGGAGAGTTCGCCGCCCATTTCATCGTCACTTGCGCCGGCCTGCATTCCGACCGGCTGGTGCGAGCCGCGGGCCAAAAGCCTTCCGCGAAGATCGTTCCCTTCCGCGGCGAATACTACAAAATCAAACCGGAGCGCCAGCACCTGGTGCGCAACCTGATTTATCCCGTGCCCGACCCGAAATTTCCATTTCTCGGCGTCCATTTCACACGCCTGATTCGTGGCGGGATCGAAGCCGGGCCGAACGCGGTTCTGGCCTTCGCCCGCGAAGGTTATCGGTGGACGGACATCAACCTGCGCGATCTGGCGGAATCAGTTTGCTTTCCCGGCCTGTGGAAATTTCTTGCCGCCTACCCCAGCCTGTGCGGCTACGAAATCTGGCGCTCGCTTTCCAAACGCGAATTTCGCCGCTCACTCCAGAAGCTCGTGCCGGAAATCCGCGAAGACGACCTCGCCCCCGGCGGTGCGGGCGTGCGCGCCCAGGCCATGACTGCGGATGGGAAACTCGTGGAGGATTTCCACTTCGAGGAGGCGCAAGGCATCTTGCATGTCGTCAACGCGCCGTCGCCAGCCGCCACCGCCGCGCTGGCCATCGGGTCGAAGATCGCCGAACGAGTTCTGCCGCAATTGTAGCCGCGCCTGTAAAAGCACGGGCTTCCGCACTCTCGCGAGTGCGGCTCCCACTGCGCGTTACAGTCCCGTCGGATGATCGAGGAACGTCCACGGGACTTTGAACCGTGCCGACAGGTGGGCTGCGAGCGCCTTCACGCCGAACGTTTCCGTGGCATAGTGCCCGCCGTAAAGGACGTTCATGCCCAGTTCCTCGGCCACGGCGCAAGTCCAGTGCGGGCCTTCGCCGGTGATGAACGTGTCCACACCCGCTTCCGCCGCTTTCCTCAATTCGCTGCCCGCGCCGCCTGTAACCACGCCAATGCGCCTGCAAACCGCTGGCCCGCCGGGAAGCAGCCTCGGTTTTGTTCCGGTCACGCGCCGGAGGCGCTCCGCCAGTTCCGCGCGCGAGATTTTCGCGTTGGCTCTGAAGCCGATCGGCTGTCCGTGATCTACAAAAAATGGCCGGAGTTTCCTCAGCCCGAGCGCCGCGCACAGTTGCGCGTTGTTGCCGAGTTTCGGATGCGCGTCCAGCGGCAGGTGCGAACTGTAAACCGCCAAGTCATTTTCCAGCAGCAAACGGAGCAACTCATGCTTCCTGCCCGTCCACGGATGGCTCGGCGACCAGAACAAGCCGTGGTGCACGATCATCAAGTCGGCCTTCGCTGCGACGGCGAGCTTCACGGTCGCGAGGCTGGCGTCCACCGCCGCGGCGATGCGGCTGACCGTGCCGGAGTTTTCGACCTGCAATCCGTTCACCGCGCCGTCGTAGTCCTGGATTTCTTTCGTGCGCAGGAGGCGATCACAGTGTTTGACAATGGCAGCGAGTGAAGCTTTTGGCATGGCGCGATGCGTTTTCAGCCGTAGGGTGGCGGCTCTTCTTTCACGGAATAAAAATGTGCGGCATCGGCGACGGCTTGTTCGGGAGTTGGGCTGGGATGCTGCGGTGGCGGCGGTGCGGGCGGCACTGGTGGATACTTCGTTTCGCGACGGCGACCGCGCTTTGGTTTTGCGGCGGCGACGAGCGGTGCGGTGATCTGCTCGTAAAGCATGAAGAGATATTCCACACGCTGGCGGTCGGAGGTGAACGGCTCGCGGCGATAGCAACGGTCAACGGCGCGGTCGAGTTCCGCGTGCGCCTTTTGTAATTCCAGCGGCATGCTCTGGCCGTCATACAAATCAGCGAGCGACGCCGAAGGACGGCCTTTCTTCTTGCCAGGAAGAAATCCGGCGCGACCATCGCCCATCTCTATGCGAAGGTCGAGGATACACTGTGACGCTTCTTCCACACGACGTCGCTGGTCATCACTAACCGTCCTGGGCCAAGGATAATTGTTATAGACGATCTTGTTTGAATAGCGGTAGCGCGATTCAAGCCGTCCGCAAACCTGCCGCACCCAAGCCATGTGCATGGCGGAAGAGAGAACGCCGAAATGGTAAAGCTCCGCGCCCGGCACAAGGAGAACCAGATTGCTTGCGACGATGTCGGGGCGCATGAATCCAATTGGAATGTAACGCCGGCGTTCACTGGAAACTGAAGGAATGAGCAGGTATGAGCAGACAGGCTGGCGGATTTCTCCAAAATAAGCCGCTGCATTTGCCAGTTTCCTTGTAGTTTCCCGACGGCTGCTTCGGCGATGGATTTCCACGGCCTCAATGCAGTCCTTCACTTCGCGCATTCGCAGGAATTCTCCCGGATTCTCGCCGTCCAGCCAAAGACACCAACGTTCAGTGCCGTTAAGGAATTCCTCCGCTCCGACGAAACGGCGGAGAAACTTGGCAGCATCCGGTTGTCTCTTGAGAAATTCTTCTCGGGAGAACCGCGTGAATAGCAGATGGCCGCCGTCGTTTGGCATGCTTCCAAAGACGATCTCCGGCACTGAGCACAACGGCTTGCTCCGTGCCGCAATGCAAATGTCTGCGCCGGCGACCAAATAGGGACTTATGTTTGGTGCTTCGCTGACTGCGGCGACTATTTTGGCCTCTTCGCCTTCCTTTGTCTTTCTTGCCGGCTTGCCGGGTGCAACATCGTAATCATAAACCCGCTTGCCCGATCGGTCGAAAGCCCCAAAACCGATGATGACGACGTGGACATGGGCTTTGCCGCGTGCTTCGCTTTCCCAAGCGAAAGCCCGGTGAGCGAAATGAATCTTGATTCCGAGCGCGAACAAGGCACTCCACAACACGCCGACTTGTTCGCCCTGGCTGATGGAGTTGGTGGAGACAAACGCGACGACGATGCATGTGTCTTGGATGTATCCCGCTGCTTTGAAATACCAAGCCGTCACGTAATCGAGTAAACCGTGGCCGTTCAATTCTCCGCAAACGAGCGCCATGTCTTTGTTCTGCTCGCCGGTCATGAACTGTTTCCCCACGAATGGCGGGTTGCCGAGGACGTAGCTGCATTTGTCAGGCGGGAGGATTTTCTTCCAGTCCAGCCGCAACGCGTTGCCGCAGACGATGGTGGGAGATTTCTTGAGGGGCAGGCGCACGAAGTATTGGCCGAAGGCTTCGGAGAGGCGAATGTTCATCTGGTGATCCATCAGCCACATTGCCACTTCGGCAATACGCACCGGCCATTCGCCGATCTCGATGCCGTAGAACTGGTCCACGTCCACGAGCGAGAGGTGCTGGATGTCCAACTCCTGCTGGGTGTCGCCGTAGAGCGCCTTGATCACTTCGATTTCCAGCAGGCGCAATTCGCGGTAGGTGATGACGAGAAAATTGCCGCAGCCACAGGCGGGGTCGAGGAGGCGAAGGCACGCAAGTTTCTGGTGAAAGCGCTTTAGTTCGGCTTTGTTCTTCTTGACGCGGTGGAATACCGCCCAAAGTTCGTCGAGAAAGAGGGCGCGGACAACTTTGAGAATGTCGCGCTCGTTGGTGTAATGTCCGCCGATTTGTCGGCGTTCCTTCGGCTCCATGACGGCCTGGAAAAGCGAGCCGAAGATGGCGGGCGAAATACGCGACCAGTCGAACGCGGTGCAGGCGAGCAGCGCGTTGCGCATGTCGCGGTTGAAGTCCGCGAAGCCGAGCGTTTCGGTAAAGAGGTCGCCGTTGACGTAGGGGAAGTCAGCAAGAGTTTCGTCGAGATTCTTTTGGCGCTTCTCGGTGGGCGTGTTGAGCACGTCGAACAGCCGCGCCACGTGCAAGCCAAGGTCTGAGCCGTCATCGGCGGTGCGATTGAGCAGATAGAGGCGGAAGGCTTCACGCTCGAAGATGCCTGTGTCCTCGGCGAACAAGCAGAAGAGAATGCGGACGAGGAAGCGTTCGAGTTGGTGTCCCGCGTAGCCGCCTGCTTCAAGGGCGTCGTGGAGATTGCCCATGATCTCCACGGCTTCGAGATTGATGGGGTCCTGGTCCTCGAACTTGTGCTGTTTGTAGCCGGGGATGAAGGCAAACTGGTGAATGTGCCGGTGAAATTCTGCCAGTGGAAACTCGATGGTCGCGACGCGACGACCGTCGAAGAGCGGCAAGCCGCGCTGATCTTCGGGTTCAAGGTCATGCAACGCGATCCGCGCGAAGTCGGAAACGATGACGTAACGCGGTATTTCCTTGTGTCGTCCCTCGCGCGCCAGGTCTTGAATGTAGCGGAAAGCCTGCGATTCCGCCTTGCCGAGGTCTTTGCCGAAACTCTTGTGCTCTACCAGCACTTGCTGCGGCCAAAAGAGATCAATGTAACCGTATTTGCCACGAATGTTTTTGACCGGCTCTTCGAAACTTGCGACAGCACGGCGGCTCACAGCGAAAACGTTGAAGAACTCGTTCCAGAAGGTCTGTTTCTCGGCGTCCTCGCGAGTTTCGCCCGCCCATTCTTTCGTGAACGCAATGGCGCGGTGTCGGATTTCGTTCCAAGAAATCGGCATGACGGGAATGTTTTACACGGTCGCGTTGGAGTTGGCCAACTTTTGTTCGCCGGGAACTGAACCGCCGGTTCATAACTTTGTGAAAAACTTTTTTTGTGCTGCTTGTTGATTTCTGCGCGGAGCTTTTTATAGTGCGCTCGATTGAAGCACGCGAGATGAACAATTCGAACGAAGCCAGCGAGCCGTGGGACATCCAAGCGGCGCGCAACCTCTACAACATCCATCGCTGGGGCGCGAGATACTTCGACATCAACGAAGCCGGCCACGTCGTGGCCAAGCCGCTGCAGGAAGCTGGCGCGTCGGTGGACCTCACGGACGTGATCGAGGAAGCCAAGGGGCGCGGCCTGAAATTCCCGTTGCTCATCCGCTTCCAGGACATCCTCCGGCACCGCGTCGAGTCCATCAATCTGGCCTTTCGCAACTCCATCGCGGAATACAATTACCAAGGCAAGTATCGCGGCGTGTTCCCCATCAAGGTGAATCAGCTTCGCGAGGTGGTGGAGGAAATCTTGGACGCGGGCAAACCATTCGATTTCGGCCTCGAAGTTGGCAGCAAGCCGGAGTTGTTCGCGGGGCTGGCGATGCAAAACCAGATCGGCAGCCTCATCATCTGCAACGGCTACAAGGACGCGGAGTTCGTCAAAATGGCCATGCTCGGCATCAAGCTCGGCAAAAAGATCATCCTCGTTGTCGAGAAGCTGGAGGAGCTGCGGCAGATCATCGCCATCTCGCGGCAAATGAACGTCGAGCCGCAGATCGGCTTCCGGACGCGCTTGCTTTCCAAGGGCGGCGGCAAATGGGCCGAGAGTGCGGGCGAAAATGCCAAATTTGGGTTGAACACGGCGGAGCTGCTGGCGGCCATGGAGACGTTGAAGGCCGAGAATCTCACGCACTGCTTCAAGCTGCTTCATTTTCACATCGGCTCGCAGGTGCCGGACATTCTGACCGTCAAAAAGGCGGTGCAGGAAGCCTCGCGCCTTTACGCGAAGCTCTACAAGATGGGCTTTCAACTTGAGTTCATTGACGTGGGCGGCGGGCTGGGCGTGGACTACGACGGCAGCCGGTCGGCGTTTGACAGTTCGACCAACTACACGTTGCAGGAATACACCAACGACATCGTTTATTACGTCGCCGACGTCTGCAACGCGGAGAAGGTTCCACATCCCGATATTATCAGCGAGAGCGGCCGGGCGATTGTGGCGCATCACAGCGTGCTGATTGTCGAGGTCTTCGGCTCCATCGAGAAAGCCCGGCTCTCCGAACAGTTTCAATACGGCGACAATGAACATCCGCTGGTCAAGGAGTTGCTCGACATCAAAAAGAACCTCGCCAAGCTCAACAAACTCGAGGCCTACCACGACGCCCTCGAACGCAAAGAAGACGCGCAGCACATGTTCACGCTGGGCGTGCTGGATTTGCCGGACAAGGCCAAGATCGAGAATCTCTACTGGGAGATCAGCCACGAAGTGGCGCAAAGTTTCCACGGCCAGGCCTACGTGCCCGAGGAAATCCGCAAGCTGGAGGACGAACTCGGCGACCAATATCTCTGCAACTTCTCCGTTTTCCAGTCGCTGCTGGACCATTGGGCGCTCGGCCAGTTGTTTCCCATCATGCCCATCAACCGCCTCAACGAGCGCCCGACACGCGAAGGCACGCTGGCGGACATCACCTGCGACTCGGACGGCCAAGTCAACAAATTCATTGACCTGCGCGACGTGCGCGACACCCTCTCGCTCCATCGGCTGACAACGAACGGCAACGGCAAACTTGATCCCTACTATCTCGGCTTTTTCCTGATGGGCGCCTATCAGGACATCATGGGCGACCTGCACAACCTCTTCGGGCGCGTCAACGAAGTGCACGTCTTCCTCGACCCGGACGAGCCGGCCGGTTACTATGTCGAAGAGATTATCGAAGGCACGACGATCGTGCAGGCGCTGGCTTCCGTGCAGTATGACGAGAACGAATTGAAACGCCAAATGAAGGCGCAGGTGGACGAAGCCATCAAGTCCGACCGCATGAAGCCGTCCGAGGCCATGCGGCTGCTGGACGATTACGAGCGCGGCCTCAAGGAATACACCTACCTGAATTTCTGAAAGGCAGAAGGATGAAGGCCGAATGAAGAGGTTCTTTCAAAACTGTAGGCGACGACGTGAGGAGTCTCTGATTTCCTTGGAGTTTGAGCCTCCTTACGTCGGCGCCTACAGGGTTTTGAAATTGGCTCTGAAGAAAACAGATTTGCAGGCGCGCGAAGCGCCGACTTCATTTCATCCTTCAACCTTCATCCTTCTGCCTTCCCTCCATGTCTGATCCCGCGCCCAACGCCGAGCTTTTGCGTTCGCTCGCCAAGCTGGTGCGGGGGCTGGCGGCTCTTTTTTGGGGATTGCCGCTGGCCTTGATCGTCTGCGTGTGGACCGCCCAAAGCTACCGGCTCAGGACGTTTGGCTTCGTCCCGCCGGTGGTCACGATGGGATTGCCGCTCTACGGCCTGGTGCTGCTGGGCAAATTCCAGCCGCAGGAACGCGTCTGGCGCACTGCGCTCGACCGCACTCAACTGCTCGCCGTGATAAACCTGGGTTTGTCGCCTTTTCTTTACTGGTCAACCAGAATGCCGGGCCAACCATTCTTCACCGCAGTCGTGACACTGTTGGTGGTGACAGGGCTGGTCTTCCTTAGCCATGTGAATCTGGTGTTGGAGCGCTTGAGCGCCATGTTGCCGGACGAAACGCTGCGCTCGGAAACGAAGCAGTTCGCGCCGGTCAACCGCATCCTGCTCGCCGCCTCGCTGATCCTCATCGTGGCGTATGTGTTCTTCGACCGCGCGGGGATTGTCCCACCGGTGTATCTCGACACCATCATCTCTGTCGCGGAAGGGAAGATTCTTTGGCTTGTGATCCCGTTTGTGCTCCTGCCGCTGGCCATGACCATGGCGCTGATCTGGAAAACCAAGGAAGTAATTCTGGAAAGCGTGTTTGGGGCGCGCCGGTAACCTTCAGTTTAGAATTTCCAATTCCCAATTGCTCCTGTCGGCTCGCCGTCCGCGCTTCCGCGAATTGACAATTCAACCTAGAAACCGCAGATGAACGCCGATAAACGCAGATCAAACACGGGCAGCAAGGATTATCGGTGAAGGTGTGCCTTTCACCCTTCAGGTAAATACCCGAATTGCAGAAATCCCAAGTTCATCTGCGTCCATCTGCGTGAATCTGCGGTAGAACTGCGGAATTTAGGTTCAATTCACCCGCTCCGAAATCTCGTAGTGGAACATCCGCCGCTTCATCCAGCGCACGGCCAGCAAATCGTAAAACGACGCGAAGAGCCGGTTCCACACGCCGTAATGCGTTTCCCCGGCGGTGCGCGGATTGTGCCGGACGGGAATCTCCGTCACCGTGAACCCTTCCATCCTGAAGAGCGTGGGCAGGAAACGATGCATGCCCTTGAAGAATTTCAGGTTCTCGATGCACTCACGCTTGAACGCCCGGTAACAGCAGCCGGCGTCGCTGATGGTTTCGCCGGAAAGCTTGTTGCGCACCCAGTTGGCGACGTGTGAGGAGGCGATGCGGATGAAATTGTCGCCCTGGCTGCGCGCGGCGACGCGCGTGCCGCACACGCAGTCGTATTGTTTGAGCGCCTCCAGGAATTGCGGCACGTCGCGCGGGTCGTTCTGCAAATCGGCGTCGAGCGTGACGATGAATTGGCCGCGCGCGGCTTTCATGCCCGCCCACAACGCTGCCGACTGCCCGCAGTTGAACGCGAAGCGTTGTCCCCGGACGCGGGGGTCGCCCGCCGCCAACTCCTTGAGCACGCGCCAAGAGTTGTCGGTGCTGCAATCGTCTGTGATGACGATTTCAGAGGAGAGTTTCAACGGCTCGACAGCCTCGCGGATCGCCGCGACCAGCGGACGCAGGTTCGCCTCCTCGTTGTGGCAAGGAATGACAAAGCTCAGTTGCGTTGTGGCCGCGGCCATTGCCTGAATTCGCGGACAGATTATCAAGGGCGCCGGCGAACTGCCAGCGTGAAGCAGTAGCCCAGGCGGCGACTTGAAGGCGGAGCGCGGTCAGGGCAAGGCAACAACGCGCGAGATGGTCTGCAAGTTCTTTCGGTGGTGCGTGGATGCGAGGGGTTCGGAAATGGTGTCCAAGTGAACCCGCTTTTCCGAATGAAAATGCCAAGATCATCGAAGGACACCTTGTCGTCGCGCAGTCAGTCGGAAGACACAAATCCCCGGATTGCTGTGGGAATGAGAAACGGTCAAGACGTCTGTTTCCCGTTCAAGGCACTTGCCGAATCCGGAAAAAGCGCACCGTCACGTCCACATCGAACTCATCGGTGATGCTCTCGCTTGTGGCGGTAAACGGTGGACCAACCGCCGTCCAGTTGGTCAGATCGGTCGAGGATTCCAGAACATAGTTCCGGCCCAACACCACATTCTGCGTAATCTGCACCTTGCTGACCGGCGAACCAATGAGGACGATGTCGGGTACACTTGTGTAACAGCAACCAGCGCTGATTATGTTGATGGCGACCACGACACCATTGCTTATTACTGCCGTTGCAGTCGCACCTGAGCCGCCACCACCTTGAACCAACACCTGCGGGGTGTTCGTGTAACCATACCCGCCATCCGTGATCGTAGCACCGACCACAAATCCATTCACCAACGTGGCCGTAGCCGTTGCGCGATGAGATGGGCTGGTGATGCTCAATGTCGGAACGAACGGCGGCGAAGCGATTTCGATTTCGGGCACGTTTGTGTAACAGCAACCTGCGCTGGTGACGTTGATGGCGACCACGACGCCGTTGCTGATCGTCGCCGTTGCCGTTGCGCCAGAGCCGCCACCACCTTGAATCAAAACCTGCGGGGCGTTCGTGTACCCGCAGCCGCCATCCGTGATGGTCGCACCGACCACAAATCCATTCACAACGGTGGCCGTGGCTGTAGCACGATGAGGTGAACAAAAGGCATCTTTGATGTCGATAAAATCAATCTCGCTTCTGGCGTAGCTATATTCCCGATTGTACAGAGAGATTTTGTTTCCCGCTCGAAAAAGGCTTGAACCCTCTAAAATCGGAGTTATGGAATTAGTCATGTATAATCTGACCGTAGTTCCGTCGTCTGTAATGCGAAAATCGTAATCTGTGTTGCCGAGAAAGGTGAATGTCTTGCCGGGCACCATATCTACGATGTTGGTGTAAGAGTACTCAATAATTCTGACACTCTGCCCGTTGTCGGAGAACTTGATAACAATCCCGCGTCGCTCGGCAAAAGTCGGCGTCAGTGACAAATCAGAACGAATCGCAACACTGAAATGGTCTTCCGTCCCAGTAAACTTAAAACGACCTTGGACCTCGATGCTGTTTGAGAAAGATTGCTTCGTATCAAATCCTCCGCGCCCGATCACGACCGCGCGACCGCCAGCCTCGAACGCTTGTGAAACTCCGAGCGGTAAAGATATGGCCCACAGATTCGTGTCAATCACGCCGTCATTAAAATCATCAAAGAGCGTTGCAGCTTTCGCTCCCACCGACGCGAACAGACCTAATACCAGACCAAGAGTGAGTTTGTTTTTCAAAATGGCACTCGCGATGGCGAGCAGAACTTTGATTCCTTT
>Ga0315289_10004443_pt1 | contig 20922 bp, 17 predicted proteins | sample YL17G11_40_MG_FD_203452 | JGI IMG/M metagenome (GOLD analysis project Ga0315289, IMG submission 203452) | Sediment microbial communities from Yellowstone Lake, YNP, Wyoming, USA - YL17G11_40 | ecosystem: Environmental > Aquatic > Freshwater > Lake > Sediment | place: USA: Wyoming | collected... | reverse complement strand
GCTGGAATCTTTGACCCATTCGCTCCGTGCTTTGAACCGCATATTCGAAATTCCCAAGAAATAACCGCGAAATCTTTACCACAGAGAACGCTGAGGACACAGAGATAGAAAAAAAGTCCATTCCTCAAATCAAAATACAAAAACCCAGAATATTGAACTGCTTACTGAAATTGGATAGATTCTAATTGCCCATCCGGCTCAAGCAGACTCCTCCTAATGAGATTTTTTTTCAATCCCCCTACCCAAAACCCGCAAGGGGGGAGGGTATGAAGGGCCTGATTTCTACTTTTTCATTGATATATTTCTCTGCATTCTCTACTACTAAAGTTCAAATTCTTGAAATCTTATTAAGCAAAACAATTGGTACCTTAAGCTACTGGCTAAGAGTAGGTTTTTGTTTTCTTTTGGTTGCGGCTATGCCGCACTATGGACTCTGTGGTGAAGGCTTTTTCAGGAAAGGGTTTCGGCTAACAGGGAGCGGGTGGAGTGAAGGCGAGTGGCGATCAAACTGGAAAGTCTCTGCAGAAACAATAAGCCAAAGGAAGGATAGCGCTGGAAAAGACGTTCCATGTCTTTCCCCTGGATCGAAAGGACTCGACAATTCTCTAAAGCCTTGGCTGAAGCCGTGTACTTTCGGGGAGAAACAACCGCTGACCATCCGAAGAGAGCGCCCTTTTTCTTGACAATCTCCATGACGAGTTCCCCCTCCCCTCGCCGAATAGAAAGGGCAACGGTGCCCTTGCAGAGGATGAAAAGAAGGCGGGCCCGGCTGTTCTCTTTCAGGATGATTGCCCCTTTTGCGAAAGATCTCTGACGAAAGAATGGAACCATCTCTTCTAAGACTTTTTCTGGTAAACCCTGAAAATAGGGTGAATGGACTAAGTCTCTTTTCAGAGCCCAGGCTGCAGATTTGGGCATCGTTCTCATATCATCTCTTTCCCGGAGAGTTCCAATGGAAGATAGACCCTAAATTTGGAACCGATCCCTGGTTGGCTTTCCACCTCGATCGAGCCCAGGTGCGCTTCCACGATCCCCTTGACGATGGGAAGCCCGAGCCCGGTGCCCGTGATCTTGCGGGTCTGAGCATTTTTCACCCGGTAAAACTTATCAAAGATGCGGGGGAGGTCCTCCGCTGAGATGCCGATTCCGTCGTCTGAGACCTCTACGCAGAGATGGCTTCCTTCGATACGGGCCAAAACCCTGACCGACCCTCCCTCAGAAGTGTATTTGACCCCGTTGCTCACCAAATTAATGAAGACCTCCTCCATATTTCCCCGGTCCGCCATGACCGGGGGCAGCCCCTCACTGAAAGAGAGCTGCAAAGAAATGTTCTTCACTCCAGCGTCGGGCTTAAGGAGTTCAATAACTTTCTTCAACACCTCGGTGACCTGGGTGGGTACTTTTTGCTGGACCACAAAACCCGCTTCGATCTTGGAAAGGTCCAGGAGGTCGTTGATCAGGGTGAGCAAAGCATGGGTTCGTTCTTTGGCCCTGCCGAGCATTTCCTTCTGCCGCTCGTTGATCTCTCCGATAATCCCGGCCAAGACCACAGAAAGTTGTTGCTCCACCGAAGCGAGGGGGGCCCTGAGCTCATGGGAGACCATGGCTACGAAATCCGACTTCATCCGGTCCATCGCTCTCAGCATGCTGATGTCCCGAAGAACGGCCACCACCCCCAGGACTTCCCCCTCATCGCTGCGCACGGCAGCAATGTGGGCCATGAGGGCCCTCTCCCCCATCAGCACTTCTTGCGAAACCGCAGAACTTCCTTCTTTGCTTACTTGCAGGATCTTGCCCACCAAATCGACCAGGCAACCGCTGTCTAAGCAATCCTTCAGGGGCTGCCCAAAAACTGGTGACGTTCTCATCTCCAGCATTTTCACCGCCGCCGGGTTGTGCAGGACTGCCTGTCCTTCATGGTCCGTGACCAAAACGCCGTCCGCCATGGAGTGGATAATTGCTTTAATCTTGCTCTTCTCATCCGCGATCTCCCGCAGCCCCTTCTCCCGTTCCCTCCGCAGAAGCTCTGCCTCCCTCTGCAATGCCCTCTTCTCCAGGGCGCGATGGACTACGATGCGCAACTGATCGGGAGTGAAGGGCTTGGGAATAAAGTCGTAAGCCCCGGCTTTCATCGCTTCCACGGCTGACTCTACGGTGGCATAACCTGTGATGACCACCACCAGAAGGTCTGGATGCAAACCCTTCACTTGCTGGAGAACATCCATCCCACTGAGTCCGGGCATCTTCAGGTCCAGGAGCAAGAGGTCGAAGGGCTCATTTTTCATCAAACCTAACCCTTCCTCCCCGCTGGAAGCGGTCTGCGCCGCCCATCCTTCTTTAGCGAGGATCTTAATGCATCCATCCCGGATGATCTTTTCATCGTCCACTACTAAGATGCTGGCCATAGAAGTACAATAACCTTTTCACCCCAGAGAACGCGGAGAATATATAAAATCAAATACCAAAAGGCGAAAGTAAAACTTGCTTAGCAATTTACCATTTTTATTTCGGATTTTATTTTTAATCGAGCCTCTACGCTCTCGGCGATCTCCGCGGTGAAAAAATGTATTTTAGCCCGCGATGAGGGCTTCTACCCTGCGCACCAGTTCGGCGGGCTCCACGGGTTTATCGATATAGTCATCGGCCTCGGTCCGCAACCCCATATCAATGGTATAGAGGGTGTGGGGAAGTGCTTGCATCACAGCGGTCAGGAGAAGAATGGGAATCTTTTTGTACTTTGGGTCGCGCTTCAGTTCCGAGCACACCGCGTACCCATCGGGAGGCGGCATCATTACATCTAAAATAATCACATCGGGATTCTCCTTGCGCGCCTTCTCCAGTCCTTCCTTCCCGTCATAGGCGACGATCACCTCAAAGGGCTTCGTCTCCAGGATGGCCTTGGTGGCCTCCACGAAATCAGGGTCATCGTCAACCAGAAGCACTTTTGCCTGCGAACCCATGATTCTCTCCTTTCTTTGGCCAGGGGATTATTCCCCCGGGTTGCTTTGCTTCCGGCCATCAAGCTGAATGCCAGCGGCCTGCAAAATCTCTGGCACCACTTCCTCCCGCCCGATGGCCATGATATGCACGCCGTCGCACAACCCCTCCGCTTTTATCTGCCGGATCATCCGCCCGGCGATCTCGATCCCCTTCTTTAACGCCTGTCCCTTGGGGGCGCTAGCCAGCTCATCGATCAGCATTTGGGGGACAAAGATCCCGGGCACATTCTCATTCATATATTTGGCCATCTTGGCAGAGGTGAGGAGGACGATCCCGGCCAAAATCTTCACCGGGAACTTTCGGGCATAATCCATGAAGCTGCGGAAATTATCCAAGTCGTAAATCGCTTGCGTCTGGAAAAATTCGGCCCCGCATTCCACCTTCTTCTCGAATTTCATCAACTGGGGCTCCACAGGGCGAGCTTCCGGCGTAACGATCGCTCCCGCGCAGAATTCCACCTTTCCTTCCAGGTCGTTTCCCCCCAGGTCCTTCCCCGATTCCATGAGGCGAATGGCCCGCAAAAGTTGAGTGGAGTCAAGGTCAAAGACAGATTTGGCGCTCTTATGGTCTCCTACAGGTACTGCATCGCCCGTCAAGCAGAGAACGCTGTGGATTCCCCGGCTGTAAGCAAGGAGCAGATCTCCTTGCAAGGCCATCCGATTCCGATCCCGACAGGTCATCTGCAGGATGGGTTCGCCACCGAGTTCTTGGATCAGGATGGCTCCACCGAGGGATGGGTAGCGCATGACCGAGCTCTGATTGTCCGTCACATTCAAGGCATGGACCTTATCTTTGAGACCCTCGATATGATACTTCATTTTTGTTATATCGCATCCTTTGGGCGGCCCGATCTCACTGGTGATCACAAATTCTCCAGATCGGAGCACCTCTCTTAAACTCCTGGCCATCAGCCCTCGCTCCTTTCCAGCGGCAATAGAATTTTCCCCGGCTTCGGCTCCACCTGATAGTTCTTGGCTGGCTGGAACTTGCGCATGATCGAAACCCTTCCTTGTTTTTGCAGACGTTCATAGATCAATGTCCAGGCACAATCCTTATTGCGGTCGACTTCGCACTTTCCGTCGTTGGTTCCCCCGCAAGGCCCGTTGACCAAGCCCTTATGGCAGGAGGTGACTGGACAGATTCCCCCGGTCTCTCCCAAGATGCACTCGCCGCACTGCGTGCAAATCTCTTGGTAAAGGCCCAGCCCGGATTCCTTGCCGATGAAAAGCGTATCCAAAGCAGGGATGACGGGAATGTCCAGGAAGCGGGAGATGGTCTGCACCCCAAAGGCACAAGTCATGATCAAAAGCGCCTGCGCCTCACGCATGGCGGGCAGATTTTCTTGCAGCGCTTCTTCGGTGAGGTTATCGCAGGCTACAGGGATGACCATGAATCCTGTGACCCGTTTCCCTGCCTCCGCCAACTTCTTCCGCATCGCCAAAACTTCGGCCTGTCCTCCCGTATGGGTCATGGTGGTGCAGGTCCCGCAACCGATGAGGAAGACCCGCTCCATATCTCTCAGTAATCTTATGACCTCCTCGAAAGGCTTCTGTTTCGTGATTGACCGAATCATCCTCTTTCTCCTTTATTTCAGGACGCAGATTTGCGCAGATAGACGCAGAAAATGGGTTTAAAATAGAATTCAGAAAACAGAGTATGGAAATAGCTCAAGAGGTGTAATCACCCTCTTTTCTTTTTTTAATTATGATTCCTGAATATTCATTCCTGAATTCAATCTGCGTTCATCTGCGTCCCAAGATTTCACCGGCTCAGATCGCAGCGCAGGCAGCGTTTGGCTTCCTCCCTGGCCTTCTCTTCGCTAAACCCGAGTTCAATCTCCCGGAAATCTTGAATCCGATCTTCTGGCGGTAAGAGGACCGTCTTGATTCGCGGTTTCCCTTCCTCCACTCCCTCCAAAGCCGCAGCCACTTCTTGGGGAGAAGCCGCTTCTCTTTTATCCAGAAATACAATTCGGCTGGTGTCTCCACGGAAACTCTTATCGATCGAGACAGCTGCCCTGCGTCCGGCAGCAATGGCTTCAATAATGTAAGTGGGTCCGGTGACAAAATCCCCTCCGGCAAAGATGCCCTTGACGTTGGTCGTCAGCGTGTTGGGATTGACCACCAGAGTTTCCCACTTGGTCCGTTCGAGCTTGCTGTCGGTGGGGAGGAAGGATAGATCTGGGGCCTGGCCAACAGCCATCACGATCGTATCGCCATAAAACAATCCTTCACTCCCGGAAATAAAAGTGGGATTGAATCGCCCTTCGGAGTCGAAGACCGATTCGACGGCAATGGTCTCTATGCCGGCAAATTTCCCATTCTCACCCAGAATCCCTTTCACCCCCAGGGAATCATGAATGAAAATTCCTTCTTCCAGGGCTGCCTGCACATCCTCCTCGAAGGCGGGCATCTCTTCCCGGGATTCGAGACAGAATACATGAATCTCCCGCTGCCCTTCTTTATCCCACTTCAACCGTCGAGCAGAGCGGGCCACATCGATGGCCACATTGCCCCCTCCGATGACAATCATTTTTTGGCCGACTTCAATCTCTCTTTCTAACTTCACTTCCCTAAGGAATCTCAACCCGTAATAGAAGCCCCGCAGGCTTTCATCCTCTCCGGGAATTCCAATTTCCTTGCTTTTCTGGCTCCCGGCAGCGATGAATACAGCCTGATAACCTTCCGCCATCAACTGATCGATGGGGTAATTCACATCGATGGGGCTGTTGTAGCGGATCTCCACGCCCCGCTGCTGGATGTATTCGATCTCTTTCTGGACCACAGCCTTAGGGACGCGAAATTCCGGAACTCCCACCATCAGCATTCCGCCCCCCACCGGAAGAGCCTCAAACGCGGTAACCGGATAACCCATTCTTCTCAGGTAGAAGGCACAAGTTAAACCTGTAGGCCCGGCCCCTATAATGGCCACCTTTTCTTTCTTGGTTATGGGGAAGGGTTCCGGGGGTTGGTCATTGAAATTGAAGTACCAGTCAGCGGAAAACCTTTTCAGGGAGCGGATGGCCACGGCCTCATCCAGCTCCCCCCTGCGGCACTTGATTTCACAGGGATGATGGCAGATCCGCCCACAAATCGCCGGGAATGGATTCCTTTCCCGGATAATTTCGGCGGCCTCGAAGTACTTTCCCTCGGCAATGGCGGCCACGTATTTCGGAACGCTGATTCCCACGGGGCAGGTGTGATGGCAGGCTGATACCACCAGGGCTTCACAGACCGCTCCCGGGCAGCGCTTATCCCGGATATGGGCTTCGTATTCATCCCGAAAATAAGTTATCGTTGAGAGGACCGGCTTGGAGCAGGTCTGCCCCAGGCCACAAAGGGAGGACTCTTTTACCGCGTTCCCAATCTTAACGAGTAGATCGATATCCCCTTCCCGTCCCTCTCCTCCGGTGATGCGGGTTAGAATTTTTAGCATCTCGGTAGTTCCCAGACGGCAGGGACTGCATTTCCCGCAGGATTCAGACTGGGTGAAACTGACGAAGAAGCGAGCAATTTCCACCATGCAATTGTTCTCATCCATGACCACCATGCCGCCTGAACCCATGATGGACCCGATCGCCTGCAAAGAACCGTAATCGATCGGAAGGTCCAGATACTTTTCCGGCACACATCCTCCTGAGGGTCCCCCCATCAGAACAGCTTTAAACCGCCTGCCTTTGGGAATCCCGCCGCCGATGTCCAAGATCACTTGGCGCATGCTGATCCCAATGGGTACTTCCACCAAACCCGTGTTGTTCACCTTTCCCGCTAAAGAGAAGATCTTGGTGCCCTTACTTTCCGGCGTTCCCAGGCTCGCATACCATTCGCTGCCGTTTAGGATGAGCGAGCGAATATTGGCAAAGGTTTCCACGTTATTGATGTTTGTGGGTTTCCCATCCAGACCGGACTGAGCGGGAAAAGGAGGACGGGGGCGCGGCATTCCCCGTTTGCCCTCGATGGAGGCCATCAGGGCCGTTTCTTCACCGCAGACAAAAGCTCCTGCCCCCATCTTCAGCCCCAGAGAAAAGTTGAATCCGCTCCCCAGGATATTTTCCCCCAAGAGGCCCAATTCTTGGGCCTGTTGTATGGCGATCGTCAAATGCTCGACTGCAATCGGATACTCTTCCCGCACGTAGATGTAGCCGTACTCTGCCCCGATGGCGTAGGCTCCGACGAGCATTCCTTCGAGGACGCTGTGCGGATCCCCTTCCAGCACGGCTCGATCCATGAAAGCCCCCGGGTCGCCTTCATCGGCATTGCAGACCAGATATTTGGGATGATGGGGAGCCAGACGGGCGAGGCGCCATTTGCGACCGGTGGGAAACCCGGCTCCCCCCCGCCCTCTGAGTCCCGACTTTTCCACGGTTTCGATGATCTCCTCCGTAGACATGGTGAGGGCCTTCTGGAAGGCGCCATACCCATTCCGGGCAAGGTAATGGGAAATGTTGGTGGGATCGATCTTACCGCAATTCTCCAAGACTCGCCGGGTTTGCCCCTTATAAAAGGGGATCTGTTCCGCGTAAGGAGTTTTCAACCCGGTTTTAGGATCTTCGAACAAAAGGTGGCTCAGAATATCCCCTTTCAAAATGGTGCGGGCGACAATATGGACAACATCTGATAGAGTGACTCCTTGATAGAAATATCCATAAGGGTCGATGGAGATCACGGGAGCTCTGGCGCAAAACCCTTGGCACCCGGTCTCCCTCAACTCGACTTTTGAACTGAGCCCCCGGGCTTTTAGTTCTTCTTCGAAGGCATTCCGGACTTCGGCGGCCCCGTAGGCGCGGCACCCAGTCATACAAACCCGTATACAGATTTTTTGCGGGTCGATTTCGCGACGGAGCCGGTATCGAAAATCATCCAAAGCCTGAGAAGATGAAAGCCTGCCCATGGCGGATTCTTTCCTTTTCCTTTGGTTTTGTAAAAACCTAACCACAGAGGGCACGGAGCGCTAATCCATTTTTGAGTAAGTTAAAAAACGATCACCTCCTCTGTGTCCTCTAAATATTTACCTCCTGATTCCTTACTTTCACCCAACTCCCCTGAGGTAACTCTTGAGCCAAGAACCTTCCTCTGAACCCTTTCTAATAAGCCAGGTTCTATGGTGAATGATTCTTGAGAGTATAGGAAATGGTTCTTTCGTTTTTTCCTTTTGGAGAACACAGAGAATGTCTCCGCGAACTCTGTGGTTTCATTGGTTCTTCTTTATTGGTGTTGTCCTAAAATGGAGCGAATCTTGGGCGGAGAAAGCCGGCCAAAATAATTCCGATTCACCATCATGGTGGGTGCCAGGAAACAGGCTCCCAGACAGGCAACTGTTTCCAGGGTATATTTGAAATCCGGCGTCGTTTCCCCTTCTTCAACGCCCAATTCGCGTTTGACCACCCGCAAAATGGACCTCCCCCCCCGGACGTGGCAGGCTGTCCCCCGACAGACGCGAATAACATATTTACCCCTGGGCGCCAGCGAGAACTGGGCGTAAAAGGTGACCACCCCCTGGACCTGACTGGGAGATAGTTGCAGAGCATCGGCAATGGGCTCTAGCGTCTCCCCGGGGATGTATCCCAATTCTTCCTGCACCTTCTGGAGCAAGGGAATAAGCCCCCACCTCTGGTTTTGATATTCCGAGATAATTTTTTGCACTTGGTTCATTTCTGCGGATGAAAGACAGTCCTCCATGGTTCTCATGCTTCTATCCTTTCGATCTTCACGGGTATAGTTTTTATCGCCGGATTTTCTATCTCTTGTCCTGTAGGAAAAGGCAGGAGGTCATAGACATTTTCTTCTCCCGGAGAAACAGGCAGAAATAGGACTCCTGGGAGAAGGCCACGATCCAGAGAGATAGAGAAGGACATCCTTTTATCACCCGAGGTAAGTTTTACTCGGCTGCCTTCTTCTAACTCCATCTTTCTCGCATCCTCAGGGTTCATCCTCAGGGTTCTCTGACCGCAGAAATCCATGAGCCTCGGGGACCTCGAGCTTCGTGTCCCGGAGCCAAAATGAAATAGGGTGGAGCCCAAGATCAGCTGAAATCCCCCCTTGTCCCCCCTTTGATAAAGGGGGGTGGGGAGGATTTGAGAGTTAATTTGGGATTTTTTCAGGCTTAAAAAACACCTCTTCCCGAGGGAGAATCCGCTATCCCAAAGATGGGGATGGCCGGGGTCCTGTTTGTCAAGACATGGCCAGTGCAGACCTCCTTTTTCCAATCGTTCGGAGGTAATCCCACCGTAAATGGGGACAAGCTCATTGATCTCTTCCAAGACCTCCTTGGCAGAGCGATATTGGCTAGCCAAACCCATACGCTGGGAAAGCTCTGCCAGAATTTTCCAGTCTGGCCAGCTTTTTCCCGCAGGCTCCTCAGCAGCGACTAGCCGTTGCACGCGGCGCTCTCCGTTAGTGATCGTTCCTTCCTTTTCTGCAAAACTGCTGGCTGGGAGGATGACGTGAGCGAACTGGGCAGTCTCCGTTAGAAAGAGGTCTTGCACCACCAGGAATTCCAACTTTCCCAAAGCCTCCCGGACATACGAGCTGTCGGGAAAGGAGCGGACTGGGTTCTCTCCCAAGATGTACATTCCTCGAATCTTTCCCGCTTGGGAGGCGGCAATCACCTGTAAAGCGTTCAACCCCTTTTTGACGGGTAAAGGCTTGTTCCAGGTATCTTCAAATTTCTTACGTACTTCCATATCCTCGAAAGACTGATATCCTGGCAAAAATTCTGGCAGTGCCCCCATATCGCGAGCGCCCTGGCCATTGCTTTCCTTCCCCAGGGGGAAAAAACCCCCGCCCTTCGCGCCGATGTTCCCCGTGATCAGCGCCAGGTTGATCAGCGCCCGCAGGCAGGGGGTCCCTTCATCACTCTGCCAGACGCCGCTTCCCAGAACAATGGCTGCGGGTTGACTCGCGGCAAAATCCCTGGCCGCGCTTCGTAGACTGTCTCTGTCAATTCCCGATTCCCGTTCAGCCCATCCAAGATCAAAGGACTTCATCTCCTCCAGGAATTTTTCCAGCCCCTCTACCCTTTCTCCCACCTTCTTTCGCTCCCAAAGCCCTTCATCCAGGATGGCTCGCAGGAAACTCAAGATGAGGGCTGCATCTGTTCCCAGCCTTGGCCGGAGCCATGGGCGGGCAAAGGGAGCCAACTTCGTCCACCGCGGGTCTAACAGAATGAGCTGGGCTTGCTTAAATCGGACGGCTCGCTTGATCTGGTAAGCCACGATGGGGGCGGTCTCTTCCGGGTTCGCCCCGATGACCAGAATGCATTTACATTCCTCCAGGTGAGCGATGGGATGGGTCATGGCTCCCCAGCCCAGAGCCGGGCCAAAAATGGACGGGGAGGGAGAGGCCTGGAGGCGGCCGCTGTGATCAATGTTGTTTGTTCCGAGAGCAGCCCGAGCGAGTTTCTGAAAAAGGTAGTTCTCTTCATTTGTGCATCTGGATGAGCCAAGAAAGGCAAAGGCATCTGGCCCGTGCTGGCTGCGAATTCTTTCCAGCCCATCGGCCACAAAATTAAGGGCCTCGTCCCAGGAAAACTCTCTCAGATTTCCATCCCGGCGAATCAGGGGATTTTTTAATCTTTCAGGACTTTTGATGAATTCCCATCCGTAGGCACCTTTTACGCAAAGGGTGGCCTGATTTACGGAGGACCTCTTTCGATCTGGACCGACTCGAACGACTCCAGAGCCATTCGTTCCCAAAAGTAGACCGCATCCGCAAGCGCAGTAAGGACATATCGAAGGCACCCACTTGGAAATCGTCCCGGGAAAAGGTTTCTCTCTTTCGCTCAGGGCACCCGTGGGGCAGAGAGTTACACAGGTGCCACAGAATGTACAGGTCGATTTTTCCAGGGGTTGATCATGCAGGGTCGTGGGCCGGGCGTTGAAGCCGCGCTGGGAATAGTCAATGGCCCCTACCACTACCAGCTCTTGGTCCGCCCGAATGCACTTCCCGCAGAGGATGCATTTGGAAAGGTCTCGCTGGATAAAGGGATTGATTTCCTGGATTCCAGAGTAGTTGGGCAATTTGTCCAGTTCCAGCATTCCGATCCCCAGTTCCGCCGCGATCTGCCTGAGCTGGCAGCGATTCCCTTTGTCGCACAGGAGGCAAGACTCCGGATGGCTGGCCAGCATTAATTTGACCACCATTCTCCTGGTCTCCAAGACTTTGGGAGAGTCTGTCCGAATCATCATCCCAGAGGAAAGAGGGGTCACACAAGAAGCCAGCAGGGCGCCTGTTTTCTCATCCTCGACCAGACAAACCCGGCAAGCTCCGGCGGGGGAGAGGTCAGGATCCTGACAAAGAGTGGGAATCCGAATTCCCATCTGCTTGGCCAGATCGAGAATCGTCATTCCCGTTTGGCCGCTGGCGGCCAGTCCATTGATCGTCGCCGTGACCCTGCTCAAACTCATTCCTCCTCTTCATCCACCTCTGCGCCGCGCTGGAGGAAAAGATTTCTCCTGGCTGCCCCTCTGAATGGCGTTCTCCACCGCCAACTTCAGCTCCTCCAGCCCAAAGGACTTGATGTGGTAATAAAAAACCCGATGATGGCGCACCTGCGATTCCAGCTCCGGAGAATTTTCTTCGGCCGTCATGATGATGGGCAGCTGCGGCTCGATCCCCCTGATCAAGGGAATCGCTTCATACCCTTTCATCTCTGGCATCTGGACGTCTAAGATCAGAACATCGATCTTCTCGCGCTGCAAGCATTGAAAAACATCAAACAACCGGCAGGCCTTCTGGACCTGATACCCCTCTTGGAAGAGAAGGGCATGAATAGCCTCCAGAGAACCTCTATCCCCATCGGCAACCATTATCTTCGGGGTAGTTAGAGAAAGCATCGGTTTTGATGGACGAGAAATAGAAAATCCGCCGACGGTCTGTCGGCGCTCCCCAAGAATCTCTTTTTTCTTTTCGGATGCTATATTCCACGTTAAGCAAACCCCGCGCCATCATTTCCAAGGCATCGGCCCGGCTTCGAAAAAGGGAATGAAAATGGTACCTTCCAACCCTTCCCGGAATAACTTTTAAAAGGAATTTAAAATAAGAGGGGGTATTGAATTGGGGTATTTTCCTACGAAATTTCTGAGTGATTTAAGAAATCAGCTGAATTTTTTGAGCATTTTCGAATGAGGAATTATTGGACTGAGAGGGGATTTTATCCCCAAAAAATAAATAGGAGGGTGGGATTTAGAGATGGTATTTCTGGACCTTTTGATACAGCGTTTTGCGATCGATGCCCAAAATTTTCGCCGCCCGCGATTTGTGCCCGGCGGTTTGCTTGAGGACAAAGGCAATGTGTTCCCTCTCCATATCCTCCAGGGTGACTAATTTTTTTGACACGGCTGCAGACTTATCTGCCGGTTCGGCAGGAAAAAACCAAGGAAAGCGCTGGGGGGTGATCGTCTCCCCTTCTTCCAGGATCATGGCCCGCTCGATGGTGTTTTCCAGCTCCCGTACGTTCCCGGGCCAATTGTGCTTCACGAGCAACTCCATGGCGGCCGCGGTAATTCCTTCGATCGGTTTTTTTCTTTTACGGTTATACCGCTGGATAGAATGCTGGATCAAGAGAGGAAGGTCTTCCTTGCGCTCCCGCAGCGGGGGGAGGTGGATCGGAACAACGCTCAGCCGGTAAAAAAGGTCTTCGCGGAAGGTTTTCCTCGCTATGGCCTCCATCAAGTTCTGGTTGGTCGCTGCAATAATGCGCACGTCTACCCGAATGCGCTGGTTTCCGCCGACCGGCCTCAGTTCTCGTTCCTGAATCACCCGCAAGAGCTTGGACTGGGTGTTCAAAGTCAGGTTGCCCACTTCATCAAAAAAGAAAGTTCCTCCGTTGGCTAGCTCAAATAGGCCATGCTTGGTCGAAACCGCCCCCGTGAAGGATCCTTTTACGTGTCCAAAGAGCTCACTCTCCAAAAGACTCTCCACCAGGGCATTGCAGTCTGCAGCTACGAATTCTTTTTCCTTCCGAGGGCTAAGCTGATGGATGGCCTGGGCCACCAGTTCCTTCCCCGTTCCACTCTCCCCTGTGATCAGCACCGTGCTTTCCGTGGGGGCGACTTTGTAAATGATTTCCATAATGCGTTGCATCGCCTTACTCTTTCCGATGATCCGCTCGGATATTCCTCTGGCTTCCAGTCGCCGGCGCAGCTGCTCATTATCAAAAACCAGCCTCCTCCGCTCCGCCGCCCGGGCGACAACGATCCGTAACTCCTCTGGATTGCAGGGTTTGGTAAGATAATCGTAGGCTCCGAGCTTTACGGCGGCAACTGCGCTCTCTATGGTTGGATAACCTGTGATCATAATGGGTACAAGGTCTAGGTCCTTCTCTTTGAGCTCCCTCAACGTCTCCATCCCATCCAACCCGGGCATCTTCAAATCTAAGAGTACAATGTCAAAAGATTCCTCGGCTACCCTTTCCAGTGCCAGCCGCCCACTCTCCACCGCTTCCACAGCATACTTCTCTTTGAGAAGCACGCGGCTGAAGCTATCTCGGATGACCTTCTCGTCATCAACGATTAAAACCCTTGCAGGTCTTTGTTTTTCATTCATTACTTTCGGGCTGCCTCCGCCCTTCCTTTCAGTCAGGCTCGAGTTTGCATTTTTCATTTTGTACTTTGCATTACATCGGGGGTCGCGAAGAATTTCCGAAATAGGATTTGCTTTAGTTTTGCCTGCAAATCGCCTTTTAGGGTTCGAGCGCTCCGCGCTAACCTGAGAATGGAATGAACTCCCCGCGTTAAACCTGGGCCTCCTCAGTTTCCGTCCGCACGGGGAGTTCGATGGTGAATGTGCACCCTTCCCCTTCCTTGCTCTTTACCCAGATCCTTCCGCGGTGTTTCTCCACGATTCCATAGGACATGGACAGGCCCAGGCCAGTTCCTTTCCCGACTTCCTTGGTGGTGAAAAATGGGTCGAAGATGCGGGTTAAGTGTTCTTCTTTAATCCCGCAACCGGTGTCGGTAAACTCGACGATCACGGTATCTTTATCCGGTCCCAGCCGCGTGTTTACTGTGAGCGTCCCCTGTCCTTCCATGGCTTCAGCAGCATTCAGGATGATATTCATGAACACCTGGTTTAATTGCCCGATGTTGGCTGTGATCGGTGGGAGGTTCGGGTCCAGGTTTTTGACAATGCGGATGTTATGGAAGAGGGCCTGGTTCTCCAGCAGAGAGATCCCCTGAACCAGGGCCCGGTTGAGGTCGGTGGGCTCCATTTTATAGGAGGTTTGTCTGGCGAATTCCAAAAGGCCTTTTACGATCTCTTTACAACGGCTGGCTTCATCGCAAATCCGCTCCAAATCATCTCTTCGCGGATCATCTGGGGGAAGATCTTCCAGAAGCATCTTGGAAAAGATCAAAATTCCCCCCAGAGGATTGTTGATCTCGTGCGCCACACCCGCAGCCAGCTTCCCCAGGGAAGCCATCTTCTCTGACTGCAGAAGCTGGAGTTGAGTTTCTTGAAGCTCACGCTCCATCTTGAGCTTCTCCCGCAGGTCGGTAAAGATTCCAAAGCTGGCGATCTCTCTTCCATTTTCATAGATGATGGCTGCGGAAATATTGACCGAAATCGGCTCCCCGCTCTGCCCCACCAGGGTAATCTGGGAAGTTTCTAATCGGCCAACTCCGCCGTAATCGGGAGAGCGCAGGCGGCGCATGGTTTCTTTGGCCACACCGGAATGGTAGAGTTGGGTGATATGCACATTTTCGATGGCTTCCTCGGACCGGTAGCCCAGAAGCTTTTCCGCACTTTTGTTGAAAATGATGATCTTCCCTTTCATGTCCGCGGCTACGATTCCATCCACCGAATTTTCGATCAAGTTACGCAGGAAATCGTTGGCCTTGCGCAACTCGTTCTCGATCCGCTTGGTTACCGAAATATCCCGCAGGTAGGCGTAGGTCTTGATCTGTCCCCGCCGATCTTTGACCGCCGTGATGCAGACCTCCGCCTCTTTCTTTTCCCCGCCGGCCGTAAGAATTTCCAGCTCCGAGCAGACTCGTAGGTCCACGTTCGGGGCGTGGCGCTCGAACAGGTTTTGGATATATTCCCGGTTCTTCTCATCAAACAGAGAATCGAAATCCAGCCCAAACAGATCCTCCGGAGAGTAACCCGTTATTTCGGAAGCAACCTTGTTGGCCAGGATAATGCGATGTTCCTCGCCGATGGCCAGAATGCCGTCGTTCGCGTGTTCCACGATCCGTCTGAATCTCTCCTCCGAAGCGCGCAGATTCTCCTCCAGTCTCTTGGTCTCCGTGACGTCCTCCACGACCACTTCGGCCATACGCCCCTTGCGGTCGAAAATCGGATACGTCCGCACATGATAATTTCCTTTTAGCCGGGGATTCTCCATCTCTCCGAAGGCCGGCTTCCCCATTTGCAGGGTCTGAGTAACCGGGCATCCAGGACAAGGTTCTAGCCGTCCTTTGAAAACCTGGAAGCATTTTTTCCCAAACAGCTCTTCTCGCGAAAGGCCGTAATCACGGAGAACTGCCGCGTTGGCCCGGAGGACAGAGTAATTCGTATCCTCCACAAAAACCCGGTCGGTGATGGCATTGAAAGCAGCTTCCCATTCTGCCCGGGTTTGCAGGACCTGTTCGTAGAGGGCCACTTTCTCCTGTTCCACCTGGGCGATGAGGTTGCGCAAAATTTCGTTCTCTTTTTTTAACTTTTCCAGCTTTTCTTCTTTTTCCTTCACGGACAACCCACTTTCCCCCAATTTTCCCCACGCCTTCTTGATTTTCGATTTAAAAAATATCAAACTTGACCGCAAAAGTCAATTTTCCCTTCGATTCTGGCGGATTTGGACTCGCTTCCCCCTTTCCCACTCTTTCTTCTTTTCCCTCAAAAATAGGCAAATGTCTTGAAGACAAATCAACGGCATCGAATGGGGGCTTAAAGAAACTTCGTCATCTGGGAAGAATCAATATAGCAGCTTATTCGTGGTTAGAATCTACGCAAATTCTTGGGGGGAGGGTCCATCCTGCATGATGTTGAATTTTCCATCCTCACGGGTAACTTTAAAGCCTTTGCCCCTTCTTTTAACGCTTCTTGGTACTCCGCCCAGAGGAATTCTTTTTCCCTGATCCCGGCCAGTTTTTCTGAGGTCATGGAAGGCTCATCGCTCCCTTTATCTCCATTGGTGAGGATAAGGTAATGGATGGTTCTCCCTTCCCTAGCCCACCTGGCCATTGTCCCCCCGCAGTTTCCCTCCGCATCATCGGGATGAGGGGAGATGACCATGACTTTCTCAAGTACTTTTTGGTTTACATCGAATAAGGGCTTCAGGCTTTCATCCAAGTGAAAGGATATCCTCATGTATATATTTTTTCAGGAGGTCTCTAAAACTTCAGGACTCTCTTTTCGACTCCGTAATAAAGAATCAAGCCGGCAAGGTATGCCACGCCCATATTCCACATGGCCAGGCCCGCGGTCACCAGCATAATGTAGACGTCCGACCGCTTGCTTCCAATATCCCGGGTGATGGAGGCCAATTCCAGACCGGTAAAGAAAAGGATGACTCCGAGGATCGACGGCGGGAAAAACTTAAAGATCGTGGCGACGGAATCACTGAAAAAAAGCCCAAGCATGAGGACGATTACCCCCAGGATGACCAGCGCCCCGCCCGTTCGCGCCCCGAAACGAACATGGCCGGCCATGCCGCCCGCCCCATGGCAAAGAGGAATCCCGCCGATGGCCGTGCTGAAGATGTTCATGAAGCCATGATCGATCGCAATGGTTTTAACTTTGGCCGGACGGTCCGGAAACAGTTCATTATTCTCCTCGGCCGTGCCGATAATAGCGTTTCCCAAAGTCAGAGGAGCCTGGGGTAGTCCCAGAATAAGCGTACCGGCAACAAGATCCTGCCAGGAAATCTTGCCCAGATAAATCTCCGGAATTCTCAAGCTTGCCGAGATTTGGGTAAGCTCCTGCCAAAGAGATGGGTTGGAAATCAGGGCCGCGCCCATTCCAAAAGCAAGCAAAATGAGCATAGCGGGAATCTTCTCATGGGAAAGCAAAAAGAACGTCATGGCGAGCGCGATCACAGCCACCACCGGCTGCTCTTTCATCATCCCCAATCCTTGCAAAACAAAGGATAGACCCAGACCCAACATGATTCCGCGGACAATCGGTTTGGCCGTAATCTTGTGCAGCCACGAAACCGCCCCGGTCAATCCCATGATCAGCCAGAAGACCGCCGTGAATATCCCCGACCCCCAGATCATTCCGTGGGTAATACTCTCGGGGTGGGTGATGGCCATCCCGCCGATTGCTTTCATGGGCTGAACCGGCATGGGTGTCTTGAAGTAAAGCCCGACAAAAATTTTGAAAACCCCGAAAGCAACCAAAATACCTAGGGGGTCCATCTTATTCAAGGTAATGTAAGCGGCCACAAACGGGATAAATGTCCCCAGGTCGCCAAAGGCCCCGGCCAATTCCATGCGGTTGTATTCGTTCCCCAGTATGCGCATATATTTACTCCAAGATCCAGGAGCCAGGAATCAGGATTCGGAATGAATCTGAAGGCCGCGGGTTGCTTTTATCTGGCTCCTGAATTCTCTATTTTATTTGAAGGCGGTTTTAAACTTTTTCTCAACGACTCCGTCGAGCCCCTTGCGGAAGGCAGAGTATTGGTTCAGAAATTCTTTTCCTTGGGAGGTCAGTTGCGCCCCCCCTCCTTCCTTTCCGCCTATCTGGGTCTCCACAAATTTGAACCCCGAGCGTTTTTCAATTTTCCGGATCATCCCCCAGGCGTGCCGGTAGGACATCCCGTTCTTTTCTGCCGCCTTCTGGATCGATCCCATCTCATCGATCATTTTCAGGAGGCCAACCTTCCCGTTCCCCACCACCACTTCACCATCCTTTTCCAGCCAGACTTTGTATCTGATTTCCATATCTCCTCCTGATAAAAAAATTTCGTTATGTTCTTATAAGCCTATCGATTAAAATTGTCAAGCGGAATATTTCCCGATCGGGAATGAACCATCGGAATCTTCGTCCAGTCGAAAAATTTTTCGCGGAAAATCAAAATTGATGAACTCGTAAAAAGTCGTCATTCCCGCGCAGGCGGGAATCCAGATTCTACGAAACTTACTGAAAAGACTGGATTCCCGTTTTCACGGGAATGACAGAAAAGTAAATTTACGGACTTTTACGAGATCATTAAAATTATCTTGACTTGGAATTAACTTTAACCTAATATATGTTTTAATCCTATATGGCCTTTATTTATGTGCAAGAATAAAGATTGTGACGGAAACACCTGCAACTGCCCCGGAGGAAAGACGGAAAGATTCATCCAACCTTGCCTTCTTCTGGCGCTACGAAAACATCCCTCTTACGGGTACGAGCTTCTGGAAAGAATTATCGAATTTGGATTCCTCGACGGGCCGGCCGACCCGGGAATGGTCTACCGGCATTTGAGGAAATTGGAACAGGATGGATTTGTTTCTTCGACCTGGGATACTTCCGGTACGGGCCCCGCCCGGAGATATTATCATCTGGCCACAGAAGGAGAGGAGCTGCTCAGGAATTGGATTCCCTTTATGGAGAGAAATTTGAAAAGCCTGGAAAGATTTTTGCGGTTATTTCAGCAAACAACTTCGGCGAAAGGAGGGAAAGAAAATGTGCTGCGCAGAAAAAAAGTCCGGATGTCAGTGCCCCGAAGAATTGAAAGGGAAACCCGAAGAGTGCACCCCGGAGCAGATCAAGGAATGTCACGGGACGACTGAAGAGCATCCTTGCCTGTCTAAAGAGGAGAAGAAATAACCTCCCCTGTTTCTCCCTCAATCTAAATTTTTCCCTATGGAGTAGGGGCAATTCATGAATTGCCCCTACGGGAAAGGTGTCCGACCAGGAACCCTATATGCTTCCTTTGAGCCTCCTCTTCAAACGATTCCTGAAATTGGGAGCCACCGCCTATGGGGGTCCGGCGATCGCCGGGCAGATGAAAAAGGCCGTGGTCAAGGATTGGGAATTGCTCAAGGAGCCGGAGTTTATGCAGGGGTTGGCCCTCTGCCAGATGACGCCTGGAGCTACTTTTGTCATGCTTTCGACTTATATCGGGTACCGCCTTCGGGGAATCTGGGGAGCTTTCACTTGCGCGGTGGCCTTTGTCATCCCCGCTTTTATCCTGCTTGTGATTCTCTCCGCCCTTTATTTCAAGCTCGGGAACCTCTGGTTCATCCAGAGTCTCTTTAAAGGCCTCGGGGCCATGGTTGTAGCAATCGTTCTGAATGCCTTTATCAACTTTGGCAAGCCGATCCTCAAAGACTGGAAGGTGGTTTTGATTGCCTTCCTTTCCTTCTTTGGCTTTCTGTTTCGCTGGAATGTTGTGCTGGTTTTTATCCTGGCGGCAGTGGGCGCCTTCTTTCTTCGGCCGGGGCCGGGCAAAGCGGGCCCGAAAATGCCTCCTTCCGGGGTGACCGGAAGTCCTTCTGTAGGGGGGACTTATCTTTTCCTCGGCGTCTTGGCGGTGTTGGTGGGGGGCCTTTTCTGGCTTTCTTATTTCCTCAGCGCCGAACTCACCGCCCTCGTATTGGCATTATCCAAAGTGGGAGCGCTCGCCTTCGGCGGAGGGTTTACGATAATCCCCCTGATCCAGTATGAGGTCGTCGACAAATTTCAATTCGTAAACACCAAAGAGTTCCTGGACGGCATCGCCATGGGCCAGGTAACGCCCGGCCCGGTCATGATTACAGCAACCTTTCTGGGATATAAAGTGGCTGGTCTTTGGGGGGCGCTGCTGGCCACCATCGCGATCTTCTCTCCCCCTTTTTTTATGATCAGCCTGCTTACCCCTCAATACGACCGGCTGAAAGGGGTGGCTGTTATCCGAAGGATGGAGCAGGGAATCCTGGCGGCCTTCATTGCCATGCTCGGTTTGGTTCTCTATAATTTCGGCCGGACCACCTTTGTAGATATTCCGAGTGTTATTTTCAGCGCGGGAGCATTCATCGCCCTTCTTAAAAAGATCGATCTTTCCTATATCCTGCTGATCGGGGCAATCCTTTCGATTCTCACCTTTGGTTTTCTCCTTTAGGCCCTACTCTGTTCCGCAATACTCTCAACCTCTCATGGCTAGCAGGGCAGATGACAGACACCCGTCGGCGTTTCAACGGCATAGGAGAAGAATTTCTGTTTGAACCAGAGGGCCACGTTGACCATGCCCTCCATGATACAGACCCACCTACCCCATCTCCCAAAACCACCCTCTCCTTTATGCACTTATCCGAGACAATTGAGATGTGGAATTTTGAGACAACTCGGATTGGGGATCAAAATACGGATGGGCCTTTCAATCTACGTTGATCCTTGCTTCCCCGATCCACCTTTGAACTTCTTCATCCTCCGGCAGGGGCATTTCCAGCGGCACGAGGGACCAATCAAAAAGGTTCCTCTTGATGGGAGACTCCCTGGAGGAGGAGGCCAGCTTCTCCTGGAGCTTCGCCTTTCGCTGATTCCACAGCTCGATTCCATGGTCGACTTCCTTGCTGGGTTGGCGCTCCCGCTGCCTCCGCAGGGCCTGGAGATGGCGCTCAATGTTGCGCATCTCTGCCTGTATCGATTCGCCTTTTTCTTTGTCCTCAAAAGGAAAAGCGGGGTTCTCCACGGCGAGATCGAGCTTTCCCACGTACATTCCCCTCGCAGACGATTGCATGAGGTAGGCTCCCCCTTGCAGAGTCGGGTGGACAACGAGGCGCCCTTCATGCCCCCCCAGGATGAAATGGATGCCGGGGATTGTCCCGGCCACTATCTGGTCCCTGGAAAGGCCCAGGTCAGAAAGCAGGACAACCAGGTCTGCTCGCCCCTGGAGCTTGTGGAGCGTTTCCCTTCCAGCTTCTACGGGATCTCGGATCAAAATTTTTCCTTCGTTGGCTTTCCGGATGGCGGCACTGATTGCCGGCCCCGATTCCGGGGGGAGAAGTCCAAA
>Ga0315289_10004442_pt1 | contig 20926 bp, 19 predicted proteins | sample YL17G11_40_MG_FD_203452 | JGI IMG/M metagenome (GOLD analysis project Ga0315289, IMG submission 203452) | Sediment microbial communities from Yellowstone Lake, YNP, Wyoming, USA - YL17G11_40 | ecosystem: Environmental > Aquatic > Freshwater > Lake > Sediment | place: USA: Wyoming | collected... | reverse complement strand
CAGAAGATGGTAACGCACGGGACCTAGCGGCGATCTCTTGGAGCGCGCCGTGGTGGTGGGCCTCTATGCTGGTGGCCGCGCTGGCGGTCAGGTTGGCAGCATAGGCATCTAACATAACGAGAGGACGCGCGCAATTGCAGCTAGGCGGCTTCCTGCGGCAATCTTTCGATGGGCTGACAGGCCTCGTTCAGCAGGTGACCTGGGCGACCGCCATCGACCTTCTGTTGGTGGCGCTAATCTTCTATGGCCTCCTTCGGCTGTTTCAGGGAACTCAGGCCGTGTCGCTTTTGAGGGGCATTCTGGTGGTTGCCCTTGTGGCACTGATTGCAGCCAGCAGATTGACCGCGTTTGGATGGCTGTTGCGCAACTCGCTTCCCATGATCCTGGTGGCGATTCCTGTCATCTTTCAACCAGAGTTGCGCCGTGCGCTGGAAAGACTTGGGCGAACTGCACCGCTATTGGGTCGCGGTAGCAGAGATACAAGGGCTCAGCAGGTGATCTATGAGGTGATCAGGGGCATCGAGACGCTTGCGAGGGAGCGCACTGGCGCGTTGATCGTGCTGGAGGGAGACACGGGGCTTGAGGAGTACATCGAGTCGGGCCAACGTATCGATTCGCAGGTTTCGGCTCGCCTTCTTGCAACAATTTTCTTTCCGGGGACGCCGTTGCATGATGGCGCCGTGATCATACGGGGGGACCGGATCGTCGCGGCGGCCTGCGTCTTACCGCTAACGGGGCGTGAGCTTGCTGACGGTTCGTTGGGCACGCGGCACCGGGCAGCCGTTGGAATCACGGAGCAGAACGACGCGCTGGCCTTGGTGGTTTCTGAGGAAACGGGGATCATCTCTGTGGCCCGGAATGGGCGCCTCGCGCGACGTCTGGATGGACAACGCCTGCGTCAGGTCCTATACTCCTTCTATAGGCCGCGTCGGCTGTTGCGAAATGGGTCTTGAGAGATGAAAAGTTGGTTCTCCAATCTTGGTTCGGCTGCATTGGCTCTGGCACTTGCGGTGACCGTGTGGGTGGTGGCTGTACGGGAGGATTACCCGCAAGGGGAGTTCGGCCAGGCGATTCCCGTCAACCGGACCGGACTTGCTGAGAATCTCACGGTTTTCGGCGACATCCTGAGTGATGTCCGCATCTCGTTCCAAGCACCGAAAAGCCGCTGGTCCAATCTTGCGGCGCGCGACTTCATGGCTTGGGTAGACCTTACTGGCCTAGGGGCAGGTGAGTATGATGTGCCAGTCCAGGTCAAACCTCCTGACCCTGGGGTTCGGGTGCTTTCTGTGGACCCTTCAGCCATTCGTGTGCGACTGGAGGCGCGTGAAGAGAAACTGCTGCCTGTGCGGGTGAATATCATGGATGCACCTGCATTTGGCTATGACTGGCAGAGCCCCGTGGTTACCCCTACCCAAGTCCTTGTCTCTGGGTCGGTACCAGTGGTTGATGAGGTGGCGTCGGCATCGGTTGACATGTACTTGCGTAGTGCAAGGGCCCCTGTGGAGAGGAGCCTTCGCGTGTCGGTGCGCGATGCTGCTGGCGATGCCGTGGGGTTTATCGACGTGAGTCCCCGCGATGTCACGGTGACGGTGCCCATCGTGCAGTTGCCGGGATATCGCGAGGTCGCCATCATCGTCGAGCCAGGCGGGCAGCCCGCCACGGGCTATACGGTCAGTGGGGTGTCGGCCGATCCAAAGCTCGTGACCTTACAGGGAGACCCTGCCGTAATCGCGGAGCTTAGCGGGTATATCACTGTGCCGGTAAACATCGAAGGGGTAAGCGCCGATGTCGCCGAGCGCGTGCCCCTGCGCCTGCCCGAGAATGTGTCTGCCCTGGGCATCCAGAGTGTGGGCGTCAGTGTGACGATTCGGCCCATCACGGGTGTTCAGACGGTGCAGCGGCGACCAGTGATCCAGGGGCTTGCATCCGGATTGGCCTACACGCTCACCCTGGACACCGTGAACCTGTTTCTTTCAGGTCCGGTGCCCAAGCTGGACGCGCTGCGGCCGGACGACGCCCCCGTCATCTTGGATCTAACGGGCCTGAGACCCGGAGTGCACGTCGTCACGCCCTCCGTGCCGGCACCTGAGGGGATCACTGTCGAGGGGCTTTCGCCCGAAACAATCGAGGTTTCCATTGGCCCCCAGTCCACAGAAACCCCCATGCCGCCTCTCTCGCTGCGCGAAGCAACTCCTGTGAGCCGATCTGCGCCCACGACGACGTTGACACCCGCCCGAGCACCGACGGCTACTGCGATTCGGACCCTCAGCGGCACGCCATAGGATAGAGGAAGACATGCGTCAGCCGATTGTAGCATTGGTGGGCAGGCCAAATGTTGGCAAATCCACGTTGTTCAACCGCCTGGCGGGCCGTCGGCTCGCGATCGTGGAAGATGAACCTGGTACGACGCGCGATCGTCTCTACGCTCCCGCTGAGTGGACCAATCGGCCTTTCATTCTGGTGGACACGGGTGGCCTGGAAGTGGGGGTCACAGAGAGGACGAAGGAGAAGGGCACCCAGTTGGAGGCGCTGGCCACTGGCTCGCGGGATTTCCTGCGTGAGATCAGCGCACAAGCAGAAATTGCCATCGAAGAAGCCGATGTTATCATGTTCCTGACGGATGGCCGCGACGGCGTCACTTCCGCCGATCGTGATTTAGCGCAGATGCTGCGACGTTCGGGCCGGCCTGTGATTCTTGTGGTTAATAAGGCCGACAACGAGGCCCGTCGTCAGGCGGCGGTGGATTTCTATGAGTTGGGGCTAGGTGACCCATATCCCATCTCCGCGCTGCATGGCACGGGCACCGGGGATCTCCTGGATGCGTTGGTGGCGCTGATCCCACCGGTTGCCGAGGAACCTGAGGTGGACGCTGTACGCGTGGCCATCGTCGGGCGGCCCAATGTGGGCAAGTCCTCGCTTCTCAACGCGCTGTTGGGGGAAGAGCGGGCAATTGTGAGCCCGATACCTGGTACGACTCGCGATGCCATCGACACGGCGCTCACCTATGATGGGCGCGACGTGATCCTTGTCGATACGGCGGGAATCCGACGGCGGGGACGGGTCGAGCCGGGCGTGGAGAAGTATAGCGTCATCAGGGCCATCAACGCCATTGAGCGCAGCGACGTCGTGCTACTGGTGCTGGACGCCACGACGGGTGTGACCGCACAGGATGCCCACGTCGCCGGTTTTGTCCTTGAAGCGTGGAAGAGCGTCGCCGTGATCGTCAACAAATGGGATGCCGTACCTGACAAGGACAGCACCACACTGACGCGGTTCACCCATGCGATCAGAGAACAGCTCAACTTTCTGGACTATGTCCCCGTGCTCTTCCTGTCGGCGTTGACTCACCAACGGGTCGACCGGGTCCTGCCGCTGGTGTTGACCATCGCGCAGGAGAGGCGTGTGCGCGTGTCCACGGGAGAGCTCAATCGCCTGCTTCGGGAAGCATGGGCCGCGCATCCCGCCCCGAACCGTCACGGAAAAGCGGTGAAGTTTCTGTACGCAACGCAGGCGGAGGCAGACCCGCCAACTTTCGTGCTGTTTGTCAACGATCCTGAATTGGTGCATTTCTCGTATGTCAGATTCCTGGAAAACCGTATCCGGGCCGTGCACCCGTTTGAGGGCACGCCCTTGCGCATTGTGCTGCGGAAACGGGAGCAAATGGATTGAGCAGCACCAGACGCGACGTGAGGACGTGGCTCCGCACCCGCTGGCTTGAACTGCTGCTATCCTGCGGGCTTGTTGGAGTCGTGGCGTGGTTTGGCGTGGTGGGGTATGGGTTTCTGCCCAAGCCTCCGCCGATGCCGACACCGGGCCCATCGCGTTTTGATGGAGAGGCTGCCTATCAGCATGTCTTGGACCAGGTCGAGTTCGGGCCGCGGCCGACAGGCTCTGAGGCTGGGAGGAAAACCGGCGACTACATCATCGACCAACTCCGGAAGTACGGCTGGAAGGTAGAAGCCGATTCCTACACCTACATGGGGACCCCGGCGCGCAACATCGTTGGTAGGGCCGGCGAGGGACCTGTGGCCATCATCGGCGCCCACTATGATACGCGCAAGCGGGCCGACAACGACCCGGATCCAGCCAAGCGCTCGGAGCAGGTGTTGGGCGCCAACGATGGCGCGAGTGGCGTGGCGGTGCTCCTGGAGTTGGCCAGGTCACTTGACAAAGAACGGCTATCCAACGAGATTTGGCTGACCTTCTTCGATGCCGAGGATAATGGCGGCCTCGACGGCTGGGAGTTCATCGCGGGATCCCGACATATGGCCGAAAACCTCCGCACAAGACCTGACAGGGTCATTATCACCGACATGATTGGCGACGCGGATCAACAGATCTACAAGGAGCGCAACTCAAGCGGGGCGCTGCAAGGCAAGATCTGGGACATCGCGGCGAAGCTCGGCTACCAGGCTTACTTTGTCCCGGCGTTAAAGTGGTCGATGCAGGACGACCACACCCCTTTTCTGGAGCGCGGAATCCCTGCGGTGGATCTGATCGACTTCGACTATCCTTACTGGCATACGACCCAAGACACGTCAGATAGGGTGGCGCCGGCTTCGTTGGAACGCGTTGGCCGCGTACTGCAGGTGCTGATGGAGGGAGATTGACCTCATTCGCCACCCATAACTGAAGACGCACCACGATGACAGAGAAGGAGATGAGCTTGCTGAAGCCTGCGAGACGACTGAATGCGCTTCCGCCGTATGTGTTTGCTTCATTGGGAGCCAAACTGAAGGCTCTCGAGGCGCGCGGCCTCGATATCATCCGGCTCGATATGGGGAGTCCTGACGGGCCCCCACCCCCGAGCGTCGTGGACGCGCTTTACACGTCGGCCAAAAACCCGACGCACCATGGTTACACGGGCTTTGTTGGGACCTCCGAACTGCGTCAAGCCATGGCCGACTACTATGTGAGCCGGTTTGGGGTGAACCTGAACCGGGATGACGAAGTCCTGCCTCTGATCGGATCGAAGGAGGGCATCGTCAACATGGCTCTTGCCTGGCTGGATCCGGGCGATTTGGCACTCGTGCCAGATCCCGGCTACCCGGCCTACCGCATGGGGGCCTCCCTTGCCGGGGCAAGCGTGCACTTCATGGCACTTCGAGAAGAGCGCGGCTTCTTGCCGGATCTGGGCGAGATCCCGATGGAGGTCGCCCGGCGAGCACGCCTCATGTGGCTGAACTACCCCAATAATCCCACGGGGGCGGCAGCGCCGATGTCGTTCTTCGAGGAAGTGGTTGGCTTCTGCGCTCGCCACGAGATCCTCTTGTGTCATGACGTGCCTTATGCCGGCGTGTGCTTTGGTGAGTACCGCGCCCCGAGCCTGCTGGCTGTGCCAGGCGCCAAGGATATCGCCATCGAATTCAACTCCCTCTCCAAATCGCACAATATGGCCGGGTGGCGGATCGGCATGGCCGTCGGCAATCGAACGGCAGTGCAGTCTCTACTGCAGACGAAGAGCAATGTCGACAGCGGGATATTCTTGCCCGTTCAGGAGGCCGCGACCGTCGCGCTGACCGAAGACCAGAGCTGGATCGAAGGACGGAACAGCGAATATGAGGCGCGCCGTGACATGATCCGCGACGTACTGGTGAACGATTGGCAAGTAAGGTGTGCCAAGCCGGTGGCCGGCCTCTACCTCTGGCCACACGTGCCAGCAGGCTATACTTCGGCTGAGTTTGCCGACAAGATCCTCATGGATACAGGCGTAAGTGTGATGGCCGGCACAGCTTTCGGGCCAAACGGAGAGGGATTCCTTCGGATCTCATTGGGCCAGACGTCGGCCAAGATCGCCGAGGCCGTGCGGAGGCTACGGGCATTTCAGTTCTAAGCGAGGAGGTGACGCCATCGCGTTACAGAGTCACACCATAGATCGCGCGAAGGAGACGGCCATCCTGGTGGGGGTCGAGCTGAAAGGATCAAGCTCGGCGTGGGCGTTGGAAGACTCGCTGGCCGAGCTGGAGCGGCTGGCCGATACCGCGGGCCTGGACGTGGTGGGTATCGTCCAGCAGCGCATTGACCGGCCAAACCCGGCGACGCTGATCGGGTCCGGGAAGGTGGCCGAGCTTGTAGCCTTACGCGCCGACACGGGCGCACAGGCCATCGTTTTCGACGAAGAGCTTTCGCCGGCCCAGCAACGTGAGCTCGAGCGCGCCATCGGCAACGACAATGTGAAAGTGCTGGATCGGACGGCGCTTATCCTGGACATCTTCGCCCAACACGCCCACACGCGTGAGGGCGCGCTTCAGGTCGAGCTTGCAGAGTATGAATACCGGCTTCCCCGGCTGACCCGGGCTTGGACCCACCTGGCTCGACAGGGAGGTGGTGCATCGGGTCGTGGGGGAACAGGTGGAGTGGGCCTGCGCGGGCCAGGCGAGACGCAGCTTGAAGTGGATCGCCGGGAGATCCGTCGCCGGATCGCTCATCTCAAGGGACAGCTGGAGGAGGTGCGGCTGCACCGAGCGCAATACAGGCGTAGACGCAATGAAGAGGCGATCCCAGTTGTGGCTCTGGTGGGGTATACGAATGCGGGGAAATCTACGCTTCTCAACGCCTTAAGCGGCGCGAGCATTTATGTGGCCGATCAACTCTTCGCGACGCTTGATCCGACGACGCGTCGGGTTGTTCTTCCCGGTGGGCGGGAGGTGTTGATCACGGACACCGTGGGCTTCATCCAGAAACTCCCGACGACACTCGTTGCTGCGTTTAGAGCCACGCTTGAGGAGATTGCCGATGCGGACCTCTTAGTGCATGTGGTTGACGTAACGCACCCTAATGCGGAGCAACAGGCCGTGGCCGTGGTTGAAGTTCTCGCAGAACTGCAGGCCGTGGAGCATCCGATCGTGACTGCGCTGAACAAGATCGACATGATTGGGGTGCCGGGAGCGGCCGTAGACCTGCACGATGGCGGGGAAGACAGCGTGGCGATCTCGGCATTGACCGGCGAGGGATTGCCGGAGCTCCTGGTGCTAATTGAGGACGTGCTCAACGAAGAGATGGCGGATCTTAGCCTCCTAATCCCGTATGGGCGTGGCGATCTTCTGGCGTTGTTGCATCGCCGCGGACTGGTGTTGCGCGAGGAACACCGGGTCGACGGGACCCTGATTGCCGCGAAAGTTCCGGCCTCCCGATTTGACCAGTTTGAGCCGTACATTTACGGGCGCTCTCGGCATCCGAAGGACGGCGAGGTCTAGCAGATCCGACTTTGTCTTGCCTGATGTAAGGGAGCCGGCGGGGTCATAGCGTTTATCAGAGGAGAAGGGGGCTGCCACGCCCCCTTCTTATGTCGTGTAGCATGTTCACACTATACCTGTTATGTCGTTATTGTCCCCCGGATACGCTTAGTCTTGACATAACCTATCGAATTCGGGGCGACCTGAAGTGTACCCACCCTCGCTCTGCAGGCGCTAAGGCGACATCGGACTTGCCGGTCTGCGCATTGGTGCGACTTACTACATCCACATTGGGTGGTTTGCGCGACAATGCGATATGATGTGATCCAGGTTGCCGTGCGGTAATCGCGCCCGCCCGCCGATCTTGAGCATTGCTGGCGCGGGCTCTTTGTGTTATGTCTATGTGGGTGGAGAGAAGGCAGATGCGCGGGGTGCGCACGATTGTCCTCAGTACACTGTTAACGGTCGCCATCTGCGGCGCGTTTCTGGGCGGGTATCTTCTCGGGGACCATCGTGGCGCCTCGGCCTCATCTGATGGCGCTGATTTCGGTCTATTGTGGCAAGTGCAGTCCTTGTTGAACCGGCGCTTCATCGGTGAGATCCCTGCTTCGCAGCAGCAGGTGTATGGAGCGATTCACGGTCTCGTCGCCAGCTTCAACGACCCCTACACACTGTTTGTTGAGCCCGCACCTCGTGAGGTCGAGCGCGACGAACTGCGCGGGCATTTTGGCGGGATTGGCGCGGCGCTGGCTCGCAACGACGCAGGTGACTTGGTCCTTACAGTGATCCCGGACCGCCCGGCAGCCAAAGCAGGGATCCAGGACGGTGATGTCCTTCTTGCTGTTGACGGCCAGCCCATCACCCCCTCGATGACCGTTGATGAGGTCGTTGCGCACATACGGGGCGAGGTCGGCACGACGGTGAAGCTCAAGCTACGCCGGGTGGGTCATCCCGAACTGTTCGAGGTGAAAGCCGTCCGAGAGCGCATTGACACTCCCAACGTCGAGTGGCGCTTGTTGGATGAGGGGAAGCACATCGGCTACACCCGTATCAACATCTTCGGGGAACCCGCTGCGTCAGAGCTGCGCCATGCGCTTGAGGATCTCGCCAGCAAGGGAGTGAACAAGCTGGTGCTAGACCTGCGCGGGAACGGTGGCGGCTTGCTGGATTCCGCGGTCGACACCGCTAGCCTTTTTGTCAAGGATGGCGAGGTCCTGAGAGAGATCAAGCGGGGCGGCCAGGAGCGCTTTTACCCGGTGAAGCCCGTTCAGAGCCCGGCACAGGGATGGGAGATCGCCTTGCTGGTTGATGGGGGCACCGCGAGCGCTTCCGAAATCGTGGCCGGTGCTCTGCGTGACCATGGGCGCGCCATGCTCATCGGCGAGAAAACCTTCGGCAAGGGGTCAGTTCAAGAGGTCCATGAACTGCCGGATGGCTCTTCCCTCCACGTAACGGTCGCGCGATGGTTGACGCCGAAGCGGCACCAGATCGACAAAGTCGGACTGGAACCCGACGTTGCCGTAACCATCAGCCAGGCAGATCGGGATGCCGGGCGCGATCCACAACTCGAGCGGGCACAGCGGTGGCTTGCGGATGGGAAGTGACCCCCCTGCCCCGAGATGGCTTGAGCTAGAGAGATTAGACCTTATGTCAACCGACAAGATGGATAAGCAGCGCAACCGAGCCATTGGCGCACGCGTTTTTGTGATCGTCGTGTCGGCGATGATCCTGATGCTCGCCGCTTTCGGGGCTGGATTGGGCGTCGGCAGCCAGTTGCCGCGCCAAGGCGCCGCAGCGGTGATGCCTGGTGGAGCACTTCCCTCAATCACCCTGTCTCCAACACTAACGGTCAATCTGCCGATGTCGGGGACGACGGCTTCCCCAGCCACGGGAAAAGAACCACTCGACCTGAAACTCTTTTCAGAGGCATATGGCCTCCTCAGGGATCAGTTCTACGGGCAGTTGCCCGATCAAAGAGAGCTGACATACAACGCTATCCGGGGCATGGTGGACCACCTGGGAGACCCGCACACCGCGTTCGTTGACCCAGAGCAGGCCGCATTGCTCAACTCGGACATGGAAGGGCACTTCGAGGGGATCGGTGCGCGCGTCGGCCTGGCCGAAGGCGGTGGGGTCCGGCTGGAGTACCTCTTCCCGGAACAGCCTGCGGAGAAGGCAGGCCTGCAGGCGGGTGATGTTGTGATTGGCGTAGATGGCAAGGACATCACACATCTTGATCTGATGGAGGCGATTGGTCTGATCCGGGGACCACGCGACAGCAAAGTCGTCTTGACGATCGCTCGCGACGGCGAGAAACCCTTTGACGTCTCGGTGATGCGTGCTCGGATTGAGATCCCTGTGGTGGAGTCAAAGACCCTTGCGGATGGTCGGATTGGCTACATCGCCCTGAGTGAGTTCAGCAGCGTTGCGCCACAGCGGCTTGCCGACGCCATGAAGGAGACGTTGGCAAAGCAACCGGCGGGTCTGATCCTCGATCTGCGCGGAAACCCCGGAGGGTTGTTGGACGCGTCGGTGCGTATAGGCAGCTACTTCGTGCCCGAAGGTAACATCTTGATCGAGCGCAGCAAAGACGGGAAAGAGCGCACCTACGCACGCCAAGGCCGCTTCCTGTTGGGCAAGACTCCTCTGGTCGTCCTGGTGGATGGCGGGAGTGCGAGCGCATCGGAGATCGTGGCAGGCGCGATCCAGGATGCTGGAACCGGCAAACTGATCGGCGAGAAGACGTACGGAAAGGGCTCGGTGCAGCTTCCCAATTCACTCAGCGATGGTTCGCAGCTGAGGGTAACCATCGCGCACTGGTTCACCCCCAAAGATCGGGCAATCAACGGGGTCGGCCTTACGCCCGACATCCACGTTGCGCTGGCCCAGGCTGATATTGAGGCCAAGCGCGATCCGCAGCTCGATCGAGCGGTAGAGTACCTGTTGCAGGGCAAGTGAGGGCTTGGTGTCAAGACATACCAGCGGGGAAGTGAAACAGGTGGCCTCCAACCGCAAGGCGCTGCACGACTACTTCATCGAGGACACCTACGAGGCTGGGATCGCACTAACCGGCACCGAGATCAAGTCGGTGCGCGCCGCGCGGGTCAACCTTCGCGACGGTTTCGTTCAGATCAGGAATGGAGAAGCGTGGCTCCTGAACGTTCACATCTCGCCCTACGACTTTGGCAACCGTGAGAACCATGAGCCGAGACGGGAGCGCAAGCTGCTCCTGCATCGGCAGGAGCTTCATCGGCTGTACAGCAAGGTAGCTGAGCGGGGGTGGACGATCGTGCCGCTGCGCATGTACTTGAAGGAGGGTCGCGCGAAACTCGAGATCGCTCTGGTCCGAGGCAAGCGGCTGTATGACAAGAGAGACGCGATCGCAGAGCGAGACGCAGACCGGGAGCTCCGCCGGGCGGTGAAAGGCTGGCAGGAGGAAGAATGAGGGCGATCGTGAACCGATTTGCCCGCCAGATGGAGTTGTGGTACAGTGAATATGGTTTGGGGATGACTGGTTTCGACGGGGCAGATTGGGCGTATGCTGCAAGCCGAGGTGCTCCAACCTCGATAAACAGGGGCAAAACCACAACTGCCAAAACAGGCAAAGCTTTCGCATTCCCGTTCGTCCGCTCCAACGCCATGGCGTTGGCCGCGTAACGAGGGATAGCGAACAAGCGGTCACCTCCGAGTGACCACGGTGCCCCCGGTGGGGCCCGGCGGCGCCGGGGAGCATCGTCAGAAGCCGTAGGGTGCGGCCCGAAGACGCCGATGCACGGGTCTAGATTCATCGGCTAGCCAGGCTAGTGGACGGTGGTCGCTGCTGGACCGTCTGGCAAAAACAAATCAGCGACTAAGCTTGTAGATGTGTGCGTACGTTTGTTTCGGACCCGGGTTCGACTCCCGGCATCTCCACCTCTTGCAGAGCCCGGCTCTCAGCCCGAGAGCCGGGCTTTCTTTACGGACCTTTTGGGCTGTGCTATCATGCTGCTTCGATCGTTTTGGTGTAGTCTGCCGCTCCAGGCCGGCTTCAAAGGGAGATGAGACGCTTGAGCCCCCAGCAATACCCCAGTCACGATGTGCACTCTGCGCCGTTGTTCGACAGAGAGCTCGATGCCGCCGTCAACCTGGCCCGCGAGAGCGGCGAGATCGTCAGGGCATTCTACGAAGTCCCGCCGACTGTCCGGTGGAAGGATCCAACAGAACCTGTGACTGAGGCGGACCGGGCCGTCAACTCCCATCTTGTGAAGCGGTTTCGCCAACTGTTCCCAGAGGACGGCATTCTGGCTGAGGAATCCAGGGATGATCTATCGCGCCTCCAGAAACGCCGGGTCTGGATCGCGGACCCTCTCGATGGGACGGCGGAGTTCATCTCGCACAATGGCGAGTTTTGCATCATGATCGGGCTTGCCTTGGACGGCGAGCCCGTTGTGGGGGTTGTCTACCAGCCGGTGGACGATGTGCTGTTCGCAGCGGCACGGGGCGCGGGGGCCTTTATGGAAACGGAGACAGAACGGTTTCCACTTCAGGTATCCGACGCCGCCGACATCCCCGGGTACCGTCTTGTGGTAAGCAGGTCGCACCGTGTGCCACTCCTTGCCAGAATCATCGCGAAAGCGGGTGTGCGGCGCGAAAGGAGCCTCGGCAGTGTGGGCTTGAAAATCGGGCTGATCGCGCGGAGTCAAGCAGAGTTCTACGTGCATCCAAATGCGGGAACCCGTGAATGGGACACGTGTGCGCCGGAGATCATCTTGCGCGAGTCTGGCGGGGAGATGACGGACTGCTGGAACCGGCGCCTTTCGTATAATCAACAGGATGTCGTGCGTCACTTTGGGCTTCTCGCGAGCAACGGCGTTTCGCACTCAGAGCTCTGTAGTGTCGTTGGAGAGGTGCTGGATGAGGCGGGGATAGATCCCGAATTCGGGTTCTGACTATTCCGCGCGACGTAAGGGGGGCTAACGGGAGGCGAAGATGGAAAAGATGCGGATCGGGGTTATCGGTGGGAGTGGCGTATATGATATACCTCAGCTCACCGATGTTCAGGAGGTGCAGCTCGATACGCCTTTCGGCGCTCCGTCAGATGCCTATATTGTCGGAAGAATTGATGGATGTCCCGTGGCCTTTCTTGCCCGCCATGGGCGCGGCCATCGAATCAGCCCGACTCGACTCAACAGCAGGGCCAACATCTTCGGGTTCAAGCTGCTCGGAGTCGAGTACCTGATCTCGATCAGCGCCTGTGGCAGCCTGCAACCCCACATCAGGCCAGGCGACATTGTGGTGCCAGATCAGGTTTTTGATCGTACCCGGCAACGCGCCAGTAGTTTCTTTGACGATCCTGATGTGGGCACCGGCGGCCTCGTCGTGCACGTTTCGGTTGCTGAGCCGTTTTGTGCGTACCTCAGCACGGTTTGTGCCGATTCGGTGGCATCTTACGGGCATACTACAATCCATAGGGGCGGGACGTTGGTGACCATTGAGGGGCCACGCTTCAGCACGAAAGCGGAGAGTCACGTGTTCCAACAGTCGGGCTTTGCGATCGTCGGCATGACCGCCGTGCCTGAAGTGTTTCTGGCGCGCGAGGCCGGCATGAGCTACGCGACTATGGCCCACGTGACGGACTATGACGTGTGGCACGAATCGGAGGCGCCAGTTACCGTCGAGATGGTCGTACGGCAATTGCTGGTGAATGCCGAAGTAGCCAAGGCGGCTGTGGTTGCTGCGGTGGGAGCCCTTCGCGATGCCCCACCATCGCCCCACGCCGAAGCCCTGCGCGACGCGATCATCACGCACCGCAACGCGATTCCCCCGGCCGTGCGTGCCCGCCTGGACCGGCTGATCGGCTCCTATATCTGAGCGCACCGCGCGCGACCTTCCACACACGCGCCACCAGAGGGCTAGCCAGTGTTGGCACTGGCCAGCCCTCTGGTTCAGTCCACTCACTCCCCCGATTCGCAGAGTCAGTTGTTGTTTTTGATAGCTTGGCGAAGTTATTAGATGTAGGTCAATGACTACACGAAGACCCTCTACTGGCTCGAGGCCAGCGCTGCGTCAACTGCAGCCTTCATTTGCTCATAGGGCACAGCGCCTTCGAGCGCCTGCCCGTTGATGAAGAAGGTCGGCGTCCCCGTCACGCCCTTACCCTGCCCTTCCGAGGCGTCCCGGTATACCTTCTCCAGGTGCTTGTCGCCGTCCACGCAAGCATTGAAAACCGCCGAGCCCAGGCCCAATTCCGCGCCATAGGCTTGCAGGGCCTTCTTGGCGAACACGCCCTGCCCGCTCCCTTGCCGGGAAAAGAGCAAGTCGTGGTAGTCCCAGAAACGCCCTTGATCGGCTGCGCACTCGGCCGCATTCGCAGCATTGGCGGTGTCGGGTCCCCCGATGATGAAGTGCTTATACTCGAACCGAACCTTGCTCGTCGGTTCATATTCCGAGCGGAGCTGATGGCCTTGATTCAAAGCGAAAGTCCGACAGTGACCGCAACCGAAGTCCGAGTAGTCAACGATGACCACATTGGCGTCCTTCGGCCCCCAGGCCGTCCCGTCACCCGTCCGCGTCGTGGTCTCGGCCGGAGGTCGCACAGCCCGGGCCTGCAGCAACAAGACACCTGCTAACACCAGGACCACGGCGACAACGATCACGGCCAGGAAAACTCGAGTGTTGACAGCCGCCTTGGGCCCTGCCTTGTGCGTCTTGGCGACTTCCGACCGCGGCAACTGCGAGCGTTTAGCCATTGTGCCTCCCTCAAAGATCTGTCCGGCGCTGTTCCTCCCGAGCATCGCCTCAGCCCGGTGTTTGGTCCTCACCTCTTGTCATCGCCGTCAGCCGCGGATTATACCAGACCGGCCAAACGTGTCAATTGACAAAGGCTTTTCCTTGGCATATCATGCTCGGCGCGCCGTGATCGGATGGCCTTGCCAGAATGGACCGTTCCGAGTCTGTGGCATGTGGTAGCCAGGAGCCTGACCATCATACAGTCTCGCGCGCCCGCAGTCTACTCGCCCAGAGAGAACAGGGATGCCATTGCCGTGCGCATCAGAGCTCTCGGTGGATTGCTGCTGCTATCGGCAGGGATGGCGTACATGCCCAGCAAGTGGGTTGGCGCGACCCTTGCGGCGCTGGCATTCGGCACCGTAGCCCTCGTGCAGCCCTTTGTCGGGCTTGTGGGTGTGGCTCTGGCCCTTCCGTTCGGGATGTTGTACCCAGTGCCTGTCCCAGGAGCCAATGCGGTTGACCTGCTCGTCGGGTTCGCCTTCGTGACATGGGCACTGGCAAGGCTCTCGGCGCGCCGTCTGGCCATTCGGGCCGTGCCCGGAATGTGGCCGCTGCTAGGGTTTCTCTGGTTCGCTGGACTCAGTCTCTTGGCGGCAGCCTCGTGGCGCGAGGGCACGAGCGAGTGGCTCAAATGGGCGGAGTTCACGATGGTCTATGTCGTGGCAAGCCAGGTGCTGGGCCCGCGCCGCACGTGGTGGGTCGTCGGCGCGCTGTTTTGGGCAGGGATGGTGGAGGTTGCCATCGGCGCCTACCAGTTCACGCGACAGGTTGGCCCTGAGGCATTTGCGATCGGTGGGCGCTTCCTGCGTGCGTACGGCACTTTCGGCCAACCCAATCCCTATGCCGGTTACCTCGGATACCTGGCGCCGGTGGCGCTGAGCTTGAGTCTCGCCGGATTCGGGCACTGGTGGCGATGTCACAGGCCGCTAACTGCGGTTATGGCGTGCCTAACGAGCGCGGTAGCTGGCCTTCTCATTCTGGGGATTGGCATGAGCTGGTCCCGCGGGGCGTGGGTCGCGCTTGCCGCAGCCGTGGTGCCCATCATCGTTCTGAGGAGCCGGCGCCAAATGGCTGCGGCGCTGCTCATCGTTGGCGTGGCAACTGCCCTGCTGGTCGCGGGAGGCGGAGCTAGCTGGGTTCCGCCTGGCGTAGCGGCACGAGTAAGTGACCTCGGGGTCTACGTCTTGGGGCCAGATCCTGCCACTACTGAGATCACGGATGCCAACTTCGCGGTGCTCGAACGCCTGGCACACTGGCAGGCGGGACTACGGATGTTCCAGGATCATCCCTGGATTGGGGTCGGCATCGGCAACTACGCGGCAGCGTACAGCGCCTATGCACTCCCTCACTGGTACGAGGCCCTGGGGCACGCGCACAATGTGTGGATCAACCTGCTCGCCGAGACGGGCATCTTAGGGTTTGGCGCTTTCGCACTGTTCTGGTTGAGCCTGTTCCGGTACGCCTTGCGAGCAGCACAGGACCCCGCGGCTTCTGCCTATCGGCGTGCGCTTGCGATCGGCCTCGTCGGCAGCTTGACCTACCTGACCGTGCATGGGCTCTTCGACAACCTGTTCGTGCAGCACTTGCAGCTACAGCTCGCGCTGCTGGCTGGCGGGCTTGTGGCGTGCAGCCACGAAGAGCGAAAGCCGGCCGCGGCGTCAACGCCGAGCCAGGAACAACCTTTTGCCCGGCAGCCGGCAGAGCTTCTTTCGTCTAGAGGTGTATCGTGATCGATCAAGGTGCGGCATCGGACGTGCCGCCGTTTGTCGCATGGGTGCTCAGGATGCCGCTCATCAACCGGCTCGGCTTCGACCGGAAGCCAAGGGAACTTGTGCGTTTTCTCAAGTTCGCGACGGTTGGTGCGATCGGGATGGTGGTAGACCTCAGCATGCTCAATATCCTGCACAAGGTCTTCGGCTTGCCGCTCCTGGTCGCAAACAGCATCTCGTTCACGACGGCCGTCATCAGCAACTTCACCTGGAATCGTCTTTGGACTTTTCCTGAGAGCCGGCAGAGACCGGTGTTGCCCCAGTTGGCACAGTTTGCGCTGGTCAACGTCGTCGGGCTGGCCATCAACAACCTCGTTCTTTGGGGCGTGTTCCATCTCATCAGAATGTCTATCCCAGATCCGTGGAACTACAATCTGGCAAAGGTGACAGCCATCGGCGTGGTGTTGTTTTGGAATTACTTCATCAACCGCGCCTGGACCTACCAAGGCATCGAGTGACGTGCGGATCGCGATAGACTACACAGCCGCAGTACAGCAGGGCGCCGGCATCGGCCGTTATACCAGGGGCCTTGTGGCTGCATTGGCGAGAGGTGACGACGGCAATCGCTATACGCTTTTTTGCGCGGGCAGCGGCCCACCGCCAACTCAGTGGCCTGAGCGCTTCGCAGTCCACACCACGAGGATGCGGGCATCCTGGCTCGCCATCGGCTGGCACCGCCTGCGCTTGCCGCTGTATGCAGACCGCCTGATCGGCGGGTGCGATATCTTCCACTCTCCTGATTTCTCCTTGCCACCACTGCAGCGCGCCCTCGGTGTTGTGACCGTGCACGATCTCTCCTTTGTGCGCGTTCCAGAGTGTGCGGATCCCAGGCTAAGGTCCTATCTGCAAACGATGGTGCCCCGTTCCGTCGGGGCAGCGTGTCGAGTGCTTGCCGACTCCACGAGCACTCGCAATGACCTCATCGAGTTCCTGCGGGTCCCGCCAGAAAAGATCAGTGTGGTCCCGGCAGGTATTGAGCCGCACTTTCAATCGATCACCGAGGCCAGCGTGCTTGCGACAGTACGCGCGCGCTACGCGCTGCCCGAGCGGTTTATCCTTTCCGTTGGCACACTGGAACCCCGTAAGAATTTCGCGCGCCTGATATCGGCTCACGGTCGATTGCGCCGGCAAACGGGGCTGCCCATTGATCTGGTGATCGTGGGCAAGCCCGGCTGGCTCTACGATGACATCTACAAACGCGTGGAAGAGGAGGGTCTTAGAGGCCACGTGCTGTTCACAGGATATGTCGCCGACGCAGACCTGCCGGCGGTCTATTCGCTTGCCTCGCTCTTTGCCTTTCCTTCGCTCTACGAGGGTTTTGGCATCCCACCGCTGGAGGCCATGGCGTGCGGGGTCCCGGTTGTGTGCAGCAATAACTCAAGTCTGCCCGAAGCCGTCGGAGACGCTGCACTGATGGTCGAGGCTGAGGACGTCCAGGCGCTGGCTGATGCCATGGCACGCGTTCTCGAAGACGGGGTGCTTCGGGACGAGCTGCGCAGGCTCGGGCGAGCACAGGCAGCTCGCAACTCATGGGATGGCGCCGCGCGAAGGCTTCTCGATGCCTATCAGAAAGCCATGCCTTAACCATGAAACCGTCGCGCCGGGGCTCTCAACTGACGGGCGGCCGATCGATCCCGATTATCGTGGCTGGGCTCGCGGGGCTCGTTGGCTACTACGGTCCGTGGGTGCCGCACCGGGCTGCCGGACTGGTCGTCATCGGCCTGGACCTCGCGGAATACGTGAAGTTCCTGCCGAAGGTTGCGCCCGGTCCTGGCGCCATAGCACGCGAGATATTCTACCTCCCCCTGTTCACCGTCAGCATGGGAGCGGCACTTCTGGCGTCGCGTCGCAGCCTGCCGGGCTGGCTTCGCTGGGGTCTGGCTGTGGCGAGCGTCCCCGCCGCCCTGGCCATGCTCCCGCCGGCGTGGAGCCCCGCCGTCCTGCGGCTGCCAGAGTTCCGCTTGCAGATGATGGCGATGGGCGCCTGCTTGCTGGCCGTGCCCTTAGCCTCACTCACGCGCTACCTCCCCAATAGACTTGTGCTGACGCTGATGGTGACCCTGGCCCTGGCCGCAGCCATCGGGCCAGCCTGGGGCTTCTCGCAGGCACTCCCCACGATCGGTGGGCTTTACGGACACACACTGCATCCCGGCTGGGGCTTTTGGCTGAGTATGACAGGCTTCCTCGGCGTCGCGTTCTTCGCGTGCGCGGAGATCTTGCGATCGAGTGACGGGAGTAGGCCGGCAGACTCATGATCGCTCCCGCGGCTCTTCCGAACTCGCCAGGGGTATCGGGTTTCGAGGCCATCCGGGACCCCGGCGTGCCCGCCGTGCCCGGCACATACGCTCTGGTCATGCTGGCTTCTGCTGAGCTTAGCCTCAAGGCCGGGCGACTGGATGCTGCGATATTGACACCCGGGCTCTATATAGCGTCATTTTCCCTTGGTGAGGCGCTGCTGCAGCTCGTAGAGCTTATTCAGCGCATCCAATGGACTGAGCGAGTTCACGTCCAGGGCCTCGATCTCCGCGAGGATAGGGTCTTGCCTTGAGAAGAGCGGGAGCTGGTACATGGTCGGCGGAGCCACGGAACGACGCGGGCCGGCAGCGCCCGTTGCCTCGAGGTCAGCGAGGATCTCCTGGGCGCGACTCGTGATCGGCCGCGGAAGGCCGGCCAATTGTGCCACGTGCACGCCGTAGGAGCGATCGGCTGCGCCGGGCACGATGCGATGCAGAAAAACGACAGCATCGCCCTGTTCGGCCACAGCCACGTTGTAGTTGAGAACATGCGGCAACCGGTCGGCAAGATCGGTGAGCTCGTGGTAGTGCGTGGCGAAAAGCGTGCGTGACCTGAGCCGCGGGTGGTTATGCACATACTCAACGACCGCCCAGGCGATTGCCAGCCCGTCATAGGTGCTTGTGCCGCGCCCGATCTCGTCAAGGATCAGCAGAGAGCGTGGTGTGGCGTTGTGAAGGATGTTGGCCGCTTCCACCATCTCCACCATAAATGTCGATTGGCCCCGGGAGATCTCATCCGATGCACCGATGCGCGTGAAGATGCGATCTACCAGCCCGATCCGCGCCGAATCCGCAGGAACAAACGCCCCGATCTGTGCCATGAGCACGATCATGGCTACCTGCCGGATGTAGGTGCTTTTGCCGCTCATGTTTGGCCCTGTCAGTATGACGATCGCCCTGTCAGACGACAAGTAGGTATCGTTCGCTGTGAACTGCTCCCCTGCTGGCATTCGCTCCACAACAGGATGCCGTCCATTTTTTATGTCAACCACATCGCTATCGTCGACATGTGGTCGGACATAGTGGTTCGCCTCTGCCGCCTCTGCAAGCGCCGCCATGTGATCGATCTCGGCGAGTGCGGTCGCAGTCCGGAGCAGGCGAGGCGCGGTGGCTGCAATCTGATCCAGGAGCAGCCGGTAGATTTGCCCTTCGAGTTCCAGGACGCGCTCACGAGCATTCAAGACGAGCGCCTCGTATTCCTTTAGCTGCGGCGTGATGTAGCGCTCGGCGTTAACAAGCGTTTGCTTACGGATATAGTCGCCGGGCACGAGCTCGCTGTTTGCCTTGGTCACCTCGATGTAGTACCCGAACACTTTGTTGTAGCCAACCTTCAGAGACTTGATGCCTGTGCGCTGGCGCTCGACAGCCTCCAAGCCGGCGATCCACGTGCGTGCGTCGCGAGTAGCCAGATGAATCCCGTCCAGCTCCGCGGAGTAGCCGGGACGGATCACGCCCGATGTCGTCAGGGTTGCCGGCGGATCATCGGCGATAGCATTCGCCACAAGAGAGACAACATCGTCGCAAGGGTCGAGCTCATCCAGGCCAAACAGGGATACCAGGCCTTCCAACCGCGCCAAGAGCGCGCGGATGTCATCGACCCGCGCTAGCGCATCGCGAATACCCAGCAGGTCGCGTGGCTGGGCAATGCCCAGAACCGCCCGGTTGGTCCACCGTTCCAGATCACCCAGATGCTTGAGCAGTTGCCGGATCTCGGAGCGCGTGAGTGCGTCGGCAAAGAACACTCCGACGATGTCGAGGCGGTGGTTGATGGCGCTCACGCTTAGCAGGGGTTGATTGATGCGCCGGCGGAGTAGTCTCGCACCCATGGGCGTCAATGTCTGGTCGAGGATCCCGATTAGCGAACCCTGGGGTGTCCCGCTCCGAAGTCCGACCGTGATCTCCAGATTACGTCTCGTGGCCGTATCCAGGGTCATAAACTCGCTGGTGTCATAGAGGTGGAGATCAGTGAGTTGGCCCAACCCGTCTCGCTGCGTCTCCTCGAGGTACTGCAAGAGAGCCCCGGCAGCGCGCAGCGCCAGTTCCTTCTCTCCAAGACCGTATCCTTCCAGAGACGCAGCCCCGAAATGTGCCAGCAGCGCCTGCTGCGCCGTGTCCTTCTCGAAACGCCAGGCGGGATAGGGGGAGGTGCGGTGATCGACAGGGAGAGCCGCCGCCAGATCCCCCCCAAAGTGAGCAGACGTGTCACTTCCTGCGGCATTTGCTGTCCCTGGATCTATGCTTGGCCGAGGACGACTGCCGACGTGAACTGGGGGCCTCAACGGGATGAGGAGTTCGGCGGGTCCCAGACGGGCGAGCTCCTCAGCAGCCCTGCGGGACGCGTTAGCGCCGTCATCGATCTCCGTAGCTGCGAACTCGCCTGTGGTGATGTCAGCATATGCCAACCCGGCCCGGTCGTTTTCCACGAGAAGAGAAGCGATGTAGTTGTTCGCCTTGTCAGTGAGCAGGCCAGGCTCGACCAAGGTCCCAGGAGTGACGACGCGTCGCACGACGCGCGAGACGACTTTCTCCCCCTTCTGGGGCTCCTTGCCCAGTTGCTCGGCAATCGCAACCTTGTAGCCCGCCCCGATGAGCCGTGCGACATAACCCTCAACGGCATGATATGGGACGCCGGCAAGGGGCACACGCTCGTCATCGCCAACCGGGCGAGACGTCAGAACCAGGTCACACACGGAAGCGACGATCTTTGCATCATCGTCGAACGTCTCGTAGAAATCGCCCAAACGGAAGAAGAGGATGACGTCTGGATACTGCCGCTTCATCGCCAGGTATTGGGCACGCATTGGGGTGGACATGGTCAGTGCGCGGCTCCGCTACAAGGATCAGGGAAGGCCAAGGCGCGGGAGCTCCTCGCCGAGAACCATCTCTGCACAGGGGTCCCCATAGAGCACATAGGCCAGCC
>Ga0315289_10004441_pt1 | contig 20929 bp, 22 predicted proteins | sample YL17G11_40_MG_FD_203452 | JGI IMG/M metagenome (GOLD analysis project Ga0315289, IMG submission 203452) | Sediment microbial communities from Yellowstone Lake, YNP, Wyoming, USA - YL17G11_40 | ecosystem: Environmental > Aquatic > Freshwater > Lake > Sediment | place: USA: Wyoming | collected... | reverse complement strand
ACAATGCTGAAGCTTATCAAGAGTTCGGATGTGGTGGGAGTCAAGAGCAATGATTGGGGGAAACTGCCCACCCCCAAACCGCTGGAAGCGGCCATCAAGCGCCGGCTGCTGGACGTGGGAGTGACGGAAGAAAATATGAGCATCGCCGACCGGGGAGTCATGACCAACCCGATCTTCCTCAAATCCACGGCGCTGGTCAACGTGCGGCCCTTGAGGACCCACCACTGGGCCGGGGTCGGGACCTGCTTGAAGAATTACATCCAGTTTGTCTCCGACCGCCCCTCCTACCACCCGGAAGCCTGTGCCGCCCTGGGGAGCATTTGGCACCTTCCCGCCGTGCAGGGAAAGACCCGCCTGAACATCCTCAGCGCCCTCACGCCGCAGTTTTACGGCAGAGGAGCCAACTTTTTCGATACCCGATACGTTTGGCCCTACCGAGGATTGATCGTTGGGACCGATCCTGTGGCCGTGGATGCCATAGGCGCCCGCCTCCTCCAGGTAAAGCGGATGGCTTTTTTCGGCGAAGACCGGGCGCTCGACGCGCCCCCCAGCCATATCATCGTGGCCGATAAAAAATACCACCTCGGGGTTAGCGACCTGAACCGCATCCAGCTAGTCAAATTGGGATGGGGGGAAGAGGTGCTGATCTAGCCGTAGGCACGGATGTTTGAAAGAGAGGATCGAATCCCCGGCATTGAGGAGTATAAAGTTTGGGGATTAGTCAACGGTTGGGCTTGTTGATTTCGGATCCAAAGAGGGCATAATGGCGAGCGTCAGTCAGGGGCTTGCGGCTTTTTCCAATTCCGCTGGAGGCTCTTCTTAGGTCCGAAACTGACCTGTCAAATTCATTATGGAATTGACCAGGCACGCTCTGCACGAACGTCCCCTTCCATATATCAATGCACCCGATCAGCGAAGCGTATCACGTATTGGTTGGTTGGAGCGTTAGAACATCGCATTTTCAATCTCAGCTTTGAAATTGGTAAATACCGACTCAGCATCTCTCACAAGCGGCTGCATCCGTTCCGGAATAAGGTTCAAAGCATAGCCGTGGCCGAAGAAGTGCCGGAAGGCGAGATACCGCTTCAAATCGTCCAATAACCGGTTAGACAGGATTTGTTTGCCGACTGCCGCAATCAGAAGATCTCTATGCCAGGATTCCCCTTGCGGGATAGGAAAAACTTTTGCCTGGAAGACCTGCTTGAGAACGTTTTCGATGCCGTTATAGAAATTGTGAAGCAGTGCTGCTACTCCGGCAAGTTCAAGCCTGGAGAGAGTTGACAGCGGGCGGTCAGGCAGGACGGAGAGTGCACTTTCTATAACCTCGTACTCGGCTTCAATACGAAGATGGTAGTCAGGCATCGATAGGTATCCCCTCCCGCTGAATTATCTCCACGAAACGGCTTTTTGTGGACAAATCAACGACATCGACCGGCTTCGATAGGGCACACAAAAGTTCGCCGTAGAAGGTGAAAAAGTCCTCCTCCTTAATGCCTTCTATCCCGATGTCGATGTCGCGGCTTTCCCCTTGAGAGGAGAGACTAGAGCCGAACAACACCACTCGCTTGGCGTGATACTTGGCGGCTATTTCTTCAATTATTCGTCTGTCCCTATCAGCAATCATGTTGCTATTATATCATGTCTTGGCGGGATTGGGCTTTAATTCCGCGCGGCATCGGTGCCGCTCTGACCGTCAAAATTTGTCGCCCGATTATTTCAGGATTATTTCAGGAAGAAGCTGAGAGTTCGTTGGGCAATGACTGAGAGGTCTGGGCCTGTCTTACATCCTGAGGATCGGTCGAAAAAGATTCTGCCGCGAACCTTCCGTTTGATTTTCCCGGGAATGTCTCTTATCCTTAAAGTATCAAGAGCCCGAGTCGGGATGGGAGCATGCAAACCAATCGTAAGAAAAAAAGAGCGGGGCGGGGCACAAGGGGTGAACCCTTAAGACAGAACGGGGAGTTGAAGAAGAAAATCATCCGCTTCTGCCGGGAGCGCGGGGTTGATCTGATCGGTTTCGCTCCGGTGGAACGGTGGGATGAGGCCGGAGAGGTTCCTGCCGATTTCCGGCCCCGGGCCATCTGGCCGCCGGCCAAAACCGTGATCGTGCTGGGGCTGGAGATGCCCCTGCCCATCGTGGAAACCACCCCCTCCGTGGTCCACATGGAGATGTACAAAACCGCTAACGCCGAACTGGATCAATTGGCCTACGACCTGACCCGCTACCTCAATCGTTTAGGGCATGCTTCTTTCTTCTTACCCCGGGATGGTTACGGCAGCATGAGGGCCCTGCGGGAAAATAACCGGGCCGCCTTTGCCCACATTCCGGCGGCCAGGTATGGGGGCTTGGGGACCATCGGAGCCAGTCATAATCTCCTGACTCCGGAATTCGGCCCCCGGGTCCGTTTCGTTTCCGTATTTACCTCTGCGCAAATCCCCCCGGACCCGATGATCGAAAAGGATCTTTGCATCAAGTGCGAGGCCTGCGCTAAGTGCTGTCCCAAGAAGGCCATCCGGATGCGACCCGACCGGGTGATCGGCGATTATGACGACCAGGCCTGCCTGGAGATGGCCGAGGAGCTCGTCGCCCGGAGGTGCTTCCCCTGCGGGATCTGCACCAAGGTCTGCCCCATCGGGAAAGACCGAACCATCTACAAACAACCCGGGATCATGAAAAAATACCTGCGGGAAGCGGAAGTCCTAGCCGCCAATCCGGAGGACCCGGAATACAAGGCCTGGACGCATCTGCGGAAATATGGAGTCGCCAGAGGGAAAAAGCAGGGAGGGAAGGAATAAAACACGCGCAGGGGCGATCACGCGAAGCACATGACGGGTCGCCCCTGCACGGGTGGTATAGGAGTAGATCGAGGGAAGAATCTATGAATCTGGAAGATTTTTGCGAACGGTTTCAAACCCTCCAGGAACAACGGCCCAAGACTCCCATTTTGCTGGACGCCGGCAAACAACTCATGCAGGAACTGCTCAGAGACCCGGCGTGGTTCGCCGAATTCCTGCGAAATTATGTTGCCGACCCGGCCTTCCTGGCGGACCAGCCCGCCTCGGTTTTCGACGACGAAATAAAACTGTACCGCAGCTCCGACAAATCCTTTACCCTCCTGGCCTACCTCTGGGACGGGCGGGACCTGTGTGCCGTCCATGACCACGGCGCCTGGGGTCTGATCGGGCCGCTTCTCCATCCCTTGCGGGAAGTCAAATACCGCCGGTTGGATGACGGGCAGGTAGAAGGGTATGCTCGTTTGGAACAAGCCTCCGATTTGGCCCTCCAGCCCGGAGAAGTAGGAATGGTCCTCCCCCTGGATAAGGGAATTCACCAGACCGGCGCGGCCGGTGACCTATTGACCATCTCCCTCGGGGTGTACGGGAGAAGCATCCGGCAGGGGTACATCCATTTTTTTGACCCCGGGGGAGAAAAGGTTCGCCGGGCAACGACCCGATTGTTGTTTAAAAAGGTTTTGGCCCTCCGCGCCCTGGCTTCTTTAGAAGAGGTTCTAGGAAAACGGTTTTTGACTTCCTCCCTGCTCGAATCCCTGCCTGATGATTTAGTCCGGGAGTTTCGGCTACATTCCCCAGAGACGAGTTCAAGATAGCCATTCCAAAAAACAATCGCCTGGTCCCTTCAAGAAGGAGTGATTTCTCATAGCCATCGCAGAAATCCCCTCAACCCCCCTGAAGCTGTGAAATAATTCAGGCGAGGGAAAATTTGGCGACTTAGACCATGTCCAGGGGGCGAAAAAATTCGCTTGCCAAAATGAGGCACTGATTGCTTCGTGGGCTGGCGTCCAATGAAATCGGGTCGTGCCAATGGGAAAGCTTCTTGAATTTACCTGGATTTTTATTCGGCCGGCGGGCGTTCCTTTGCGGAAGTCAGGGAGGCCCTTTGGAGGCCGGAAATGTCCCGCCGATTTTGGCGGCGCGAATTTTTCCGCCCCCTGGACAACAAGAAGGGCCTTCCCCATCCACATTTGATTTTCTTCACAGCTTCCCTTTACTAAAGAGGGGCGGGTTTTTCCGCTATGCCCTATGCTCTCTGCGCTATGCGGTTATGAGTCTGAGTCCCATCAGCCCCACGAAAATGCAGATCAGCCGGATGAAGAGCTTATTGGGGATGTGCCGGTTGAGCCACTTGCCGGTGATCGAACCCAGGAAGAGAGAGGGCAGGAGAGCGATCGAAAGCATAAGGATGGGGAAAGTTAAAATATCGTAATAAACAAAAGTCCCGACTTTTAACAACCCGGTGGTGAAAAAGAGGAAGACCGTGGTTCCCACGAAGATCTCCTTCGTGCGGCTGTGAGGAAGCAAGTAGAAGGAAAAGATGATGCCTCCCACGTGAGCCATGGCGCTGATAACGCCCGAGGCGAATCCCAGCCCCACTCCCTGCGGGGGGGTCGGGCGGAGACGATCTTTCCATTTCGGCCGGTCGATGGCCAGGTACTGGAGAACTCCGAAACAGATGGCCAGGGCCCCCACGATCCTCTTTACCGTATCCGCGGAAATGACCGACAGCAGATGAGTGCCCACCCAGATCCCGGCCATCATCGCCGGGAGAAGGACCAGCAGGCAGTGGTTGTCCCACTGCTTCCAGTACTGCCGCACTCCGGTGCCGGAAATGAGGAGCATCATGGGCCCGATCAGGCCGATTCCGAACTTGGGGGGGAGGAGAAGAAGGACCATGGGAGTCATCAGCACGCCCCCGCCCACCCCGAACCCGGAGGTGATGAAAGCGCCGCTGAAAATGACGGCTATCAGGCCGACGAAAACCAGGGGGTCAACGGGGCCGAGGAAGAAGGAAATAAGGTTATTCATTTTTGGATTAATAAAATCGCCACAGAGGGCACAGCGCGGTAGCGCCGCAAAGAAATAAAATTATATTGGACGCAGATGAACGCGGATAGACCCGGATAACTTCCAGAGAAAAAATATCAGAAACTGAAAAATAGCAAAATAACTCAGCGGCACTCCAGCCCAAATAGTTGTTTTTTTCAGCCGGGCAATTCCAGAAATCCCCCCTTCGCCCCCCTTTTCTAAAGGGGGGGGTGGGGGGATTTCAGAGACTGGTTTTCAATATCAAATTTTCTTTAAAAAATGAACAGAGTCTGCACGTTATAGTAAAGAATGAAAAATGAATTGTAGGGGCGGTTCGCGAACCGCCCCTGCGGGAACAAACCTCAAGAGGGGAGAAAGCGCCCTCGATTTCCCGCCCCCTCCATAACCCCTTTGGAGATCACCAGGTCCTTTCCGATCCGTTTCCCGTCCCTGCGTACCCGCGGGTCCTGGCTTCCCCTGCCGGTTTTCATCATCGCCGTATGGGGATACCGGTAGGCAAGGTATTCCTTTAAAAGAGGGTCTTCTTTTTTTATGAGGGCGAAGGTTTCCTCATCCTTCTTCCAGTCTTCCTCTTTCGATTCCAGCTTGGACCGGAACCCCTCCATAATCCCCTGGGCAAAGTCGCTCAAGCGGTAGCGGTTCAGGGCCCCGGCAGGATTGTATTCTTTCCACTTCATTTCGATGAATCGCCGCACGTAGTCGTGGACATAACCGGCGATCCTTACATTGGGGATGGTTCCGCTGATCTCCAGAACCCGTCCCATCTTTTCCTTTTCGGGAACGTAACAGGGCACCCAGATCCCCCGGACAAAATAAAAATCCTGGAGGAGGTTGGCCAGGGCATAGTCCTCGACGAAGTGCCGCAGGGCAGGCTTCCCCACGAGGAGGCTGATAAACTCTTTCTTCTTCTCCATCCGGAGGAGGTCCAGGTTGTGCCTGGATATGAGTTCGTGGGCCTTGGCCATGGCGACCTCGGCCTCGTGCCGGTTGGGGCTCTCCGCCAGGGCCAAGAGCTTTTTGACCCGGGCGAGGATCCGGTCTTCACCCTCATTTGATTCCTGAGAAATGCGGTCGTCGAGGGGCGTATACTTTTCGGATGCCTTGGGATTTGCGCGGAGGAGATGGCAGGCCTTCTGAAAAACCGGCCCATGAGGAGTCTCCTCCCGGCCTCCCAGGACTTCTTCCGCCATCTGGTGGGCCATTTCATGGAGAAGAACTTCCCGGACCGAAGCCCAGGAGTAGTCCAGAACGAATTTCCGGCTCAGGGAGATCTCCCGTCTATCCCCCGACCAGGTCCCCCACCGGCCGTTCAAGTCCCGGAGGGAAAAAAGGGGAGGGCGCATTTTTTCCCGATGGGGAGGATCCAGGATCCATATGGCCCTCTCCCATTCGCAGGCCAGGCCATGGAGAATCCGCCGCTCCAGTTCTTCCTGGGCAACCCCCTCCTTATTCATTTAACCGATCTCTTTCTCCCGGCACAGAATCCAAAGAGCCAGCGACGCTCGTTTGAGGGGTCCTGGAAACCAGGAACCAGCAACGAGTGACGATTAGGTCTGGTAGGATGCCAGGATCTCCCCGAAATAAAGAGTGTGATAATCCTTGGCCGGATAGATGCTCTCCAGGTCCGGGGAAAGGAATTTCGGGTCCGTGGGCGCTTTATTGACAATCCGGCATTCGAAGTGGTACCCCGGGATTTTCAATACCGGCGCGCCGACTTTTTTTGATTTTAGGACGGATAACCCGCATTCCTTGAATTTATCCAGGTCCCGCCCGGACTTCGAACCGCAGATGCCGATCTCCTTTTTCATATCTCCTGCGGGAAAGCTGACCGTGAAGCTTTCGGCCTCTTCGATCAGCTTATGGGTAAAACGGGACGTTCTCACCGCCACCATCATGGTGGGCCGGCGCCACATCACCCCCACCAGGGCCCACCCAATCGTCATCACATTCGTCTTCTCTTTTCCCTTAACCACTAGGAACGCCCCTTCCTCCACTTGTTTCAGAACTTCCCCGGCCTTCTCATGGTATCGAAATTCCTTCATCTCCACCCTCCTCCGATCGATTCTAAACAGTCTAAAAAAGAATAAATGGGCTGGGGGGTGATTGTCAAGAAAAAGCAGATTTTATTATGGGGTAATCTTGATGATCTCGTAAAAAGTCTCTTGGAGCGTCACCCCGGCGAAAGCCGAGGTCCAGAACATCTTGAAATAACTGGATTCCGGCTTTCGCCGGAATGACGAATTCTATGGAATTGCGACTTTTTACGAGATCATCAATCTTGGTTGACTCCGATCCTCCATGTTAGTACACTTGAATAGCTTGTTTTCTTGAAGGAAAAAAGGGAACATGATTGGAGGAGGAGGATCTCATGAGACTGGTGACCTTTGTGGCTAAAGGCGGCAGGGGGAAGCAACCCATGGTGGGAGCGCTTCTGGACGATCATTCAGTGTTGAGCCTGCAGGCCGCGGCGGCGCTTTATCTGAAGGAAGCCGAAAAGAAAAAGAACCCTTATCCCCTGGCGTCCCGGATGATTCCGAACGACATGAGCGCCTTCCTGGGGATGGGGAGAGCAGCCTTGAGCCTGGCCCGCCGGACGGTAAAGACCGCCTCCCAATGGATGAAAGAGGGGGAAAAAGCCCCCCGGGGACTGCAAAGGGAAACCCTGGTCTTCCCCCTTAAGCAGACCATCCTGAGGTCTCCGATTCCGCGTCCCGGCAAGATCATCGCCATGGGCCTGAATTTTAGGGATCATGCCGAGGAGAACAAGGTTCCCATCCCCGAATTGCCCGTAGGATTCCTGAAAGCCGCGTCCTGTGTGATCGGCCCGTATGATTCGGTTCCCTATCCTCATGAGTCAACCAAGCAGCTGGACTATGAGATTGAAATGGCCATCGTGATCGGGAAGAAAGGGAAAAATATTCCCAAAGAGAAGGCCTTCGAATATGTGGCCGGCTATATGATTATCAATGATCTCAGCGCTAGGGACATCCAGCACAAGGAGATGCAGAAGAGGCTCGTTCTCCTGTCCAAGAGCCTCGACGGGTTCGGCCCGATGGGACCCTGCCTGGTGACCCCGGATGAGATCCCCGACCCGCATGATCTGAAGATGGAACTCTGGGTGAATCAGGAACCGGAGCCGAGGCAGAAATCCTCCACCAACCAGTTGATCTATAAAGTTCCTGAGCTGGTCGCCTACTGGTCCCAGATGACCCTGGAGCCGGGGGATGTGATCACCTCGGGAACCCCGGGCGGGGTCGCTTTTTTCAAACAGCCCGATCCGCAGCAATGGTTCCTGAAGCCGGGAGATGTAGTGGAGGCGAGAATCGAGAGGCTGGGGGCCATTCGGAATACAATCGTTTAAATTTTTTCCAACAGAGGCCACAGCGCGGCAGAACCGCAACCAAAAAATTTATTGGGACGCGGATGAACGCAGATAAACACGGATGAAATTCAAGGTCAAATCTTTACCAAATTTAAAGAGTGTGCACGATCGCATCGCAGAGATATAAATGAAATAATTGTAATGTAAAGACCATTGGGGACACGGATAAACATAAATGAAATCCCCTGGGCTGGTGAGGGGTACTTTTGGCAATGAATCTTATCCGTGTCTATCTGCGTTCATCTGCGTCCAAACTCTATTTTTTTCTTATTCTTTCTCGGTGATCTCTGTATTACTAACGTGCAGACTCTTTAAATTTTGTGAAGAAAAAATCCCCCCCACCCTATCCCTCCTCCTCGAGGGGGGAGGGGAGGGAGGGGGTGGTTTCTTTGGGTTGCGGCTCTGCCGCGCTGTGTCCTCTGTGGCTAATATTAATAATGAGGAGGGGAGATGAATTCGGCGGCAAAGAAGGGGATCGAAAAACTGGCGGTCGCTCATGGACTGAAGGATTTCAAGTGGATGGATCCCGGAAAAATCATCACCGGCCACTGGGTGAGGATGAAATGCAGTTTCGGCTGCGCCGGCTACGGGAAAAGGAAAACCTGCCCCCCCTATCTTCCGGCGGTGGAGGAATGCCTTAAATTCTTCAGGGAATACAAACAGGGTCTTTTCTTTCATTTCGCCAAGAAGTTCAAAAACATTGAGATGCGGCACCCCTGGTCCAAGGAAGTCAACCAGAGGATGCTCGACCTGGAAAGGAAAGTCTTCCTCTCCGGATTCCAGAAGGCCTTTATGTTTCCCCAGGCCCCATGCCGGCTGTGCAAGAACTGCACCGGAACCGAGGAGTGCCGTCAACCCTATCAGTCCCGCCCGACCCTGGAGGCTTTCGGGGTGGATGTGTACAGCACGGCCCGGATGTTGGGGTATCCGATCCAGGTGGTGAAGGATTACCAGGATGAGATGAACCGGTATGGGATGCTTTTGGTGGAATAGAAAAGGGTTTCGGGTTTCGAGTCTCGGGTTGCGGGTGAAAACGGAAAGGGACTGAGGACTGGGGGAAATGGCTGAGAGGATAAGCCAAAAGCCCCTGGTGGCGAACGATAGGTTGATAAGAATTCCGGCCGATGATCGGGCAGGCACAGGGGCCTGCCCCTACATTTTCTGAAGCATTCAGCCTTTGCGGTTTGGTTCGTCTTCCTCGTAGGGGCAATTCATGAATTGCCCCTACGGCCGCCTTAGGAGAATAGGGAAATGCCGAGAATTTCAATCCGGGACATCGAAGTCAACTATGAAGAAGCGGGGAAGGGGATTCCCTTGGTCATGGTCCACGGCCTGAACGGGGACCTCACCGGATGGGCCCTGATCATGCCCGAATTCGCCAAACCCTACCGGACCATCGCTCTGGATGTGCGGGGGCACGGGGGGACGGGCAAGCCGGACCAGCCTTATTCGATCAAGGGATTCTCCGAAGATTTGTACGAGTTCATGCGGAAACTTGAGATCCCCAAAGCCCACATCTTCGGCCTGTCCATGGGGGGGGCAATCGCGCAGCAGTTCGCCCTGGACCACCCGGAGATGATCCGGTCTCTGAGCCTGGTTTCTACCTTCAGCTACATTGATGATCATGCGCAGCAGGCCTTCAACCGGTTGAAGGCCTGCCTGGCGGGGGGAGGGTATCCGGCCTTCTTTGATGAAGTGGTCAAACTGGCCTTCACTCCCGATTACATTGCCGCCAATCCCGGGCCCATCGCTGAACTGAAAAAGAAGCGGATGGCGATCAATTCCCCGGCGGCCATCGGCCGGGCAACCGATGCCTGCCTGGCCCTCAATCTGAAAAATCAAATTTCAAAGATCGCCATTCCAACCTTGGTTGTCTCGGGAAGGAAAGATGTCTTCACCCCCCTTCATCTGGCCGAGCAGATTCACCGTTCCATCCGCGGGTCGGAATGGAAAATCCTGGAGGGAGTGGGGCATAATCTTTACATCGAATCGGCCCCGGATCTGGTTCAAGCCGTCCTGGGTTTTTTGCAAAGAAATTGAAACCGGCCCTTTTTGAAAAATGCGGAATGCGAAATTCGGAATGCGGAATCAGTCAGAAGGGGAAGTAAAGGGAAAAATAAAAAAATCTTCCCAGAAAAAGGAATTCATCGATGGGGGTGGGAATCGGTTCGCGGTAACCGCCCAGGGGTTGTTCTATTGCCCGAAGGCCAGCGGGGCGAAGAAGCGCCCCTGCCCTGATTGCTTTTTCTGTCAATGGTGTTCCGACTCCCGTTGCGGCCTTTGCCGAAGGGATCCAGAATCGTGCCCCAGCGGAAAGGGATCCTCCGATTGATGTTTTGCTGGAAACTGTTTATCCGCAGATTACGCAGAGAACAGTGAGGTATAAATGTAATGAATAAAAATAGCTTTACAACCCTCAAAGCCCAAATAAGCTTTCCCAGAGGTTCGCATTTGCCCTTGAGGCTTCATCCGTGTTGATCCGCGTTCATCCGCGTCCAATGAATGAAGTCGTTTCGTCGTGTAGTCGCATAGTCGTTGGTTTTTAACCGTTCATAATCTGTGTTTATCTGTACTACTGTAGTGTAAAATCTTTAAATTTTGTTAAGCGTTTTTCATGAATCCTTTTCTGTGTTTATCTGTGTTCATCTGTGTCCAATAAAATTTTTTTGGTTGCGGCGCAGCCGCGCTAAGTTCATCTGTGTCCCATTAAGTTTTTTTGGTTTGGGAGATTTGGGTGCGGCGAAATCGAAACAGGAAAGGAGTGAGAATGATTCTCAGAGTGATGGTGGCGGCATTATTCGTCCTGGCGGCCGGCTCGGCGGGGGCTCAGGAAAAACCAGGTTTGAAGGACCAGAAGGAAAAGATCAGCTACATCATCGGATTGGACATCGGGGGAAATTTCAAGAAGCAATCCATCGACATCGACCCGGATATTCTGACCAGGGGGATCAAGGATGGGCTTTCCGGCGCCAAGCCGCTTTTGAGCGAACAGGAAGCCCGGGAAGTCATGACCGCTTTTGAGAAAGAGATGAGGGCCAGACAGGAAGCGGCCCAAAAAGTGGCCGCGGAGAAGAACAAAAAGGAAGGAGAGGTCTTCCTGGTGGAAAATAAAAAGAAAGAGGGAGTGAAAACCCTGCCCAGCGGACTGCAATACAAGGTGATCAAGCCGGGGACCGGAAAGAAGCCCGCAGCAACCGATACCGTGACGACCCATTATAAAGGTACTCTGATCGATGGGACCGAGTTTGACAGTTCCTACAAACGGGGAAAGCCGGCCACCTTTCCGGTCAACGGGGTCATCCCGGGATGGACGGAAGCTTTGCAGCTCATGGAGGAAGGCGCGCAATGGCAGCTCTTCATCCCCGCGAACCTGGCCTACGCGGAACGCGGGGCCGGCCGGGTCATCGGCCCTCATGCCACATTGATCTTTGAAGTCGAGTTGATCTCCATCCAGGAGAAGAAATGAGAAAGGCCGGACCGATCCCCGATTACCGGTTTCAGCCCATGGAGAAAGGCGACCTGGCGGAGGTAATCCAGTTCTGGCAGGGGATGGAAGGAATCGGATTGAGCGAATCGGATTCCTATTCCGCCCTCTCCTTTTATCTGCAGCGCAATCCCGGGCTGAGCTGGGTGGGCCGAAATAGGGACCGGGAGCTGATCGGTGCCGTTCTGTGCGGCCATGACGGACGGAGGGGATTCCTTCATCACCTGGCGGTGGCCCGGGATTGCCGCAGGAAGGGAATCGGCAGGGCTCTGGTGGAGAGATGCCTTTCTTCCCTGCGGGAATTGAAAATCCTGAAGTGTAACGTCTTCCTCTTCTCCCATAACCCCGAGGGGGAAGCCTTCTGGAGGGGAATGGGATGGAAGAGGAGAGAAGACCTTTGCCTGGTACAGGTGGTTCTGCACCCGTAGCTGTTTTCCTGAACCGGATTCCCCGCGGATGTCTCTTCGCCCCGCCTTGCTGGAATCCCCCTCACCCTTCCCTCTCCTCCGTTTCCGGGGCAATGGGAAGGGGAGAGGGCTACGTTCGGAGAAATTATTTTTGGAATTTAGGATCAAGACGCGAGCCGGTCGGAAAAGATCCAAGCCCATATGAAAGCCATGATCCTGAGACAAATCTGCCGCGTGGAGAGGAATCAGACTCCTCTGGAATTGGTAGACCTGCCGATTCCCGTACCCGGCGAGAATGAAATTCTAATCCGGGTGTCTACCTGCGGCGTCTGCCATACCGAACTGGATGAGATCGAAGGGAGAACCCCTCCTCCCCGCCTGCCGGTCGTTCTGGGGCACCAGGTAGTCGGGAGGGTGGAAAAAGCTGGAGCTCGGGCAAAAAAGCTTAAGGCGGGAGACCGCATCGGGGTGGGCTGGATTTACTCCGCCTGTGGGAAGTGCAAGTTTTGTCGGAAAGGGAATGAGAACCTGTGCGGCGAGTTTAAAGCCACCGGCCGGGATGCCGACGGCGGGTACGCCCAGTATATGACCGTCCCCGAGGACTTCGCCTATCCCATCCCCCCGATTTTCTCCGACTCCGAAGCCGCTCCCCTGCTTTGTGCCGGGGCCATCGGCTACCGTTCGCTCCGCCTGGCCAATCTCGAGGACGGACAGAACCTGGGAATGACCGGGTTCGGGGCTTCGGCTCACCTGGTCCTGAAAATGGCCCGGCATCAATTTCCCAGGTCCAGAATCTTCGTCTTTGCGCGGAATGAGAAGGAGCAGGAATTCGCCCGGGAACTGGGGGCCGCGTGGGCGGGCGACCCGGCGGAAGAATCGCCGGAAAAGCTCGACTGCATCATCGATACCACCCCGGCCTGGAAGCCCATCGTGGAAGCCCTGAAAAACCTGGAGGCGGGCGGAAGGCTGGTGATCAATGCGATTCGAAAAGAAAACGTCGATCAGGGGGCGCTGAGCCAAATCGATTACCCCCGCCATCTCTGGCTGGAAAAGGAGATCAAGAGCGTGGCCAACGTGGCCCGGAGAGATGTGCGGGAATTTCTGGAACTGGCCGCAAAAATTCCGATCAAACCGGAAGTCCAGGAGTTTCCCCTGGAAGGCGCCAATCAAGCTCTGGTGGAGTTGAAAGAAAGAAAGATCCGGGGCGCGAAGGTTTTAAGGATGGGGTGATGTTTGTGAGGGCGGCTCGAGGGCCGGCCCCCGGCTCCACGTGGATAGCAATTCATCGATGTACTTTTGAGGTAATGTGGCTAGATCTTGCGGTCGAAATTCCGGCCCACCATCTCCTGGGGATCCGCCTTTTCGCGGGTCACGGTCGTGGTTTTCCCGCCTGAAACATAGACCCTGCCGCATTCCGGGCAAACGGCAGTATGAATCTGGACGGATTGATAGACCACTTCTTTCTTTTCCCGCATGGCTTTCCCTTTTTCATGGGACACATGCTGGTTTTCGTGGGCGGCCACGGCGTAGGCTTCGGCTCCGGGAGCGACTGAAGTGGGCGCTTTGAAGCTGACCGAAGGGTCGTTGGAAACGTCTTTGAATTTCCTTCTCTCGCAGGTCTCGCATTCCCTGAATAATTTCTTGTCGATTTTGGAGCCGGAAGGCGGGCTTTCTTTTTCCGTCACCCCGTCAATTTCCGGTGGAAATTGGCTCTGGGGATTGGCGCCGGCCGAGACCTTGTCCGGCACGGGAAGGCTGGAATTGTCTAAGTACTGGAAATAATTTGTTTCAACCGGCCTGATCATTCCAAATTTTCCTGTTCATAACCCCCTGGGGATAACAATCTATCCCCGGGGGATTGATTCTCTTTTATCCTATCGGCGGGGGATGGAAAAACTTGAAATTGAAGCGCGGAACCATCACAAATGAATCATGATATAACCTTGCCCACCTTCACTTTCCAGAAAGCAGATCAATGTCCATAACTTAGAGGCCGTGCCCGGCCCGGGGGCAAGGCCGTGGTTCTCGGCATGATGAGGCACGGATTCTTTCATCGGTCCGGGCGGAAACCCCTCAAAATGCGGAATTTAGAGTGCGGAATGCGGAATAAGGATCACAAACCTATGCCGCTTCATTCCCAATTCCGAATTCCGCATTCCGAATTTGAGGCGCCGATCCTGCCTTCAAACCACGGCCTTGCCCCCGGGCCACAAGAAAAGGGATCTTAAAAGTGAAGGTGGGCAAGATGATATAACCCCTTGCCAGAAAATGGGGGGTAGTGATAATTTATCCCAGGTTAAATTTTTGTAAGCCCTGCCAGTGTTCTCCGGATTGAAATCATTGGCAAGCGGATGAATGGAAAAAACAGCCCATTTTCTCCCCACGGGAGCGGGGCGTCGTTTTTTTCTACCCGAGGTTCAGCCAACATTAGGATTTGCCAAATGCTTGAAAAGGAATGGAGGGTTTGCGGATGAGCAAGAGAGGAATGGGAAGAAGGGATTTTTTGAAGTCATCGGCAGCGGGACTGGGGGGATTCGTCTACCTGAGCGCGAATGAAAAAGGCTCACCGGAGAAAGGGCAGGAGAAGAAGGAAGGAAAGATAACCTACCGCACCCTGGGCAAGACCGGCTTGAGACTTCCGGTCATCACCATGGGGGTCATGAACACCAGCAACCCGGCCCTGGTGCGGGCCGCCTTGAGCAACGGCATGTACTTCCTGGACACCGCTCAGACTTACCAGAGAGGCACAAACGAATCCATGCTCGGGGAGTTGCTCAAAGGCCGTCCCCGCGATTCTTTCGGCATCGCCACCAAGGCCCGCCTCCCCAATAACCAGACCACCGGTCTCTACCCAGAAGAGGCCACGGAAGAGGCTTTTGCCAAGAAGATTGACACCAGCCTCAAGAGTCTGGGGCTGGATTATGTGGATATCTATCACCACCACAGCGTATGGGTCCGGGAGGCGGCCCTCTACGAGCCGATCCTGAACGCGCTGGTCAAGGCCAAAAAAGCCGGCAAGATCCGTTCCATCGGCATTACCACTCACCGGAATGAACCCGAGGTGATCAACGCCGCCGTGGATTCCAAGGTCTACGACGTGGTTCTGCCGGCCTACAATTTTCGGCAGAAGCATGCCGAGGAGGTCAAGAAGGCCATTGCCCGGGCTGCGGAGGCGGGTTTGGGGGTCATCGCCATGAAAACCATCGGGGGGAACGTGGGGGGCTCCTACCATAATCCGCAGATCGATGCGCCGGCGGCCTTGAAGTGGGCCCTGCAGGACCCCAACGTTCATACCATCATCGCCGGGTTCGCCACCTTCGATCAGCTGGAGACCGACCTGAAAGTTTTAAGGGATTCATTGCTTTCCAAGTCAGAAAAGGAAAACCTCCGCCGGGCCGCCCTCCAATCGGGCCTTTACTGCGAGGGATGCGGAAAATGTCTCGGCCAGTGCGTAAGGCAGCTTCCCATTCCCGACCTGATGAGAGCCTACATGTATCTATACGGGTACCGGAATCTGGTGGAGGCCCAGGACCTCCTGTTCTCTCTGAGCCTGCCCGCCGGACTCTGCGGGGACTGCGGGACCTGTCCGGTCAAGTGCCTGAACCGGTGGAATGTTTCCGAGCGGATCCAAAACGTCGTCCGCCTCCGGGAGGTTCCCCCGGAATTCATAGCCTGACCCGAAGAAAGGGGGGGATGAAATTGGAAGGATCCAAGACGAAGAGATCGTTTCTCCCGTTTTTTGTTCTTTCCTGTGCCCTGGGGCTCGTCCTTTTCCTAAGGGCGCCGGCGCTGGAGGGAAAGACCGTCGATTTTCCGCAGATGAGTGGGTGGAAACAGGACGGGAAGACCCAGGTTTTCTCCCCCAGAACCCTGTACGAGTATATCAACGGAGCGGCGGACCTCTACCTCGCCTATGAGTTTCAGAATCTGCACGTGGCCGAATACAAGGGGGAGAAGAAGGCCGGGGTAACCGTGGAAATTTACCGCCACAAGGACCCCACCCAGGCCTTCGGGATCTACAGCCAGGAGCGGCTGGCCAACGCCAGGTTTCTGGACATCGGGTCCCAGGGCTATCACGAACCCAACGTCCTTAATTTCCTGACCGGGCCTTACTACGTAAAGATCAACGGATTCAACACCGGCGAGGATGACGAGAAGGTCCTGAGGCCCTTCGCCGAGAAAGTGGAGGAGATCCTGGGGGAAAAGACTTCGCTCCCGCCGATCCTCTCCTCTTTCCCCGGGGAAGGAAAGAAAAAAAATAGCGAAAAGTTCATTTCCAAGAACTTCCTGGGGTATTCCTTTTTCCACTCCGGCTACACGGCCGACTATGAGGTGTCCGGCAAGAAATTCAAGATCTTCGTCATCGAGGGCAAAGATCAGCAGGACTGCCGGGCGATGATGGAAAAGTACCTGAAGCAAACGGGGAATGAAGGCCAGAAGCCGTCCGAGGGAACCTACCGGTTGAAAGACTCCTACCATGGCGAGGTGGCCCTTTTCTGGAAGGGAAAATCCATCTGGGGGATCGTGGACCTGAAAGATCCGGACCTCCGGTCCAAGTATCTCAAAGAGATCGAAGGTCGGGGGAAGGGAGGAGAAAGATGATCATTGACCGGTTGGAGAAGGCATCCTTATACCAAGGGGTCCACAAGAGGCTGGCCACGGCCTTCGATTATCTCCAGAAGACCGACCTGGACAAAATCGCGCCGGGGACCTATGAAATCGAGGGCCGCAAGATTTATGTTATGGTCCAGCAGTATGAAACCAAGCTTAAGGAGAAGGGGCGCTGGGAAGCCCACCGGAAGTACATCGACGTCCAGTTCGTGCATCAGGGGGCGGAACTCTTCGGCTACGCCAACCTGCGGGACCTGAAGGAAGGCCCGTACGATGAAGCCAAGGACTTCCTTTCCCTTCAGGGAGAAGGCCGGGGGGATTTTTTCCGGGTTTCCCAGGGGATCTTGGTCATCCTTTTTCCCCAGGATGCCCACATGCCCGGGATGGCCATCTCCGCCCCCCAGCCGGTGAAGAAGTTTGTGGTGAAAGTGGCGATCGACGGCTGAGAGTGCCTAAATTGCCTAACCCGGCAAAGCCGGAACCAAACAGGATGTTGTAGGGGCGGCCCTATGTGGCCGCCCGCAGGATGGGCAACCACGCAGGGTTGCCCCTACAATTTGTGACCAGGTTGGCGTCAATTTAACCGGTAAGTGCCTACGTTTTTTCCGCGGCTGGGCGCGGGAAAAGTGGCCCTGCAGCCAGCATCCGTAGGGGCGGGTCGCGAACCGCCCGTACACCGGTCTCGCAAAGTGAATATTTCCTTCTTACCAACATGTTGGTAAGAAGGAGGCGCTAAATGCCTAAAATTGATTAAAGGAAAGCCCATGGCCGACTATTCCCAGATTGACCGGTCTCCTCTATTATCTTTTCTTTTCTACCCCCGGGGGGATACGACTCCCTGCCCGGAGGGGGCCTTTGACCTTCTGGTGCCGGTGGAAAAAGACATTTCTATCGGTTGCCGGTTTTATGCCGGCCACCCGGGCTGGCCCTGGATCCTCTTCTTCCACGGAAACGGGGAAGTGGCCAGTGACTATGACGAGATCGCTCCCTTCTATCATCAGGAGGAGATCAACCTGGTCGTGGCCGACTACCGGGGCTACGGAGCCAGCGGAGGTTCTCCCGGCTTTACCCATCTGATCCACGACGGGCATCTTGTTTTTAAGGCCGTCCGGGAAGAATTATCCCGGAAAGGTCTGGAAGAGAGTCTCTGGGTGATGGGAAGGTCGATGGGAAGTCTTTCCGCCGTTGAACTGGCCTACCATTATCCGGAGGAAATGAAAGGGGTGATTGTCGAAAGCGGTTTTGCCAGCGTCACCCGCCTCATCAAGCATCTGAACCTTCCTGCGAGGGGTCTGAATCTGGACCCCATTGAAGAGGAGCGGCTGGCCATGATCCGGCAGATTGCCGTGCCCGCCCTGATCCTCCACGGGGAGCTCGATATGCTGGTGCCTTTGCAGGAGGCGAAGGACTTATACCATCATTTGAATTCCTCGAAGAAGAAGCTGGTCATCATTCCCAACGCTGATCACAACACCATCATGTTCGTTGATTTGAAGCGGTATTTCTCCGAAATTCAGGAGTTTGTACAAGGCACGAAGCTGCCGAAGATTCCTTAAGCCTTTAGACGACGGGTCCCCCGCAGGCCAAAGGTTACCCCCCGGTAGTCCGTCTTTTCACAATTTCATCCAGCGCCCGAAGCGCCCCTTCCATCCTTTCATCTCTGCAGAGGGAGGGTGCGGGTCGGTTCCGAAAGCTGAAAGGAGACAGAATTCATGATCTATGTGGTCGCCGCCATCGAATTGGCCGAAGGAAAACGGAATGATTTCTTGAAGAGAGTTCGCCAGCTGGTCCCGGAAGTCCGGGCGGAGAAGGGGTGCATGGAATACGGCCCGGCTATCGATGTCCCCACCGGTTTTAAGGCCCAGATGCCGCTGCGGGAGAATGTGGTGGTGATGATGGAGAAATGGAAAGATTTGAATTCCCTGGAGGCCCATCTGACGGCCCCCCACATGCTGAAATACCGGGAAGACGTGAAAGGCATGGTGGTAAAGACCCAGTTGCAGGTCCTGCAGCCGGCCCTATAAGTTCGGAGTTCGGAGTTCAGAGTTCGGAGTCAAAGACGGCAAATCCTGAAGGGAAAGAATCTTTTACTCCGAACTCCGCACGGGCACGCAGCAGCGTGCCCCTACTCCGAACTTTTTTTTGCGGTGTTCTGCAGATACTCCTCCCACTCTATAGGGAGGAGGTACTTTTTTTTGCTGTTGCATTCCTTGCAGGAAGGAGCGACGTTCCCGCGGGTCGTTTTGCCCCCCCGGATGAGCGGGACGATGTGATCCATGGTCAGCTGGGGAGGAGGGAATTTTTGCCCGCAGTAGTGGCAGATCCCCCGGGCCAGGCGCTGCTGCCACCAGCGCGTCTTGCGCAGGACGCGGGCCTTTTCCTTTTCCTTCCGGACTTCGCTCTCACTGGCCTCGATGATGAAGGGATCCGGCATTCCTTTTTCCCCGGGATGAGCCGCGCCGTTTCTCTCCTTTCGGGTCCTGAAAGAAAAAGCCGCCCCCATAATTTTCTTTGGGTAAACCCCCGGCTCTGTCGGGGGACTCATAGCGTTTGACATTTCCGGGATGCTTGGGTCGTGGCCTGGGGGGAGGGACCTTGTGCGCAAAAAGCATCGGCCGATAGAATTTCGGATTTCGAATTGCGGATTTCGGATTTTGGAGTTTTCTTTTTCAATCCGCATTCCGCAATCCACATTCCGCAATCCACATTCCGCAATTCCGGAGGCCCGCCCGGTCCATGAAATAAAAAATGCCTCATGGTTTTTGCGCACAAGGTCCTTGCCCCCAGGCCTGGCATCCGGTCGAAGGCCACCTTTTAATCCTTCTTGACGGCCTCCAGAATGAGAAGGGGAGGAAGGGAGAACATATAGTACTGGGCCTGGACGTCCCCGAACAGCTCCTCCAGGGGGATCTTCAGGATGTCGGGAAACTGGAAGAAGGCCTGGTAGGCAAGAAACTTGCCCCCTTTTTTCAGGGCCGCATGGGTATTTTTTAGGATGGCCATCTTTCTCTTCTTGGATAGAAGGGAGAAGGGAATCCCGGAGATGATGCAGTCGGCCTTCAAATCGCCGGCCCCGTTGCAGGACTTCAGAATATCCAGGACATTTTCGGCAGAATCCTCAAAAAGAATCAGTCGGGGGTCCTGGATGCTCCTTTGCAGGACCCTGCAGAAGTCCGAGTTCTTCTCGATGGCGATCAGCTTGGAATTCTCGGTCATGTTCTTCAAGAGAGGCTCGGTGAAATTACCCGTTCCCGGTCCGTATTCGAGAATCAGCTTATTTTTTTGGAAGTCAATCTTTTCCAAAACCTTTTCCACCCCGAACCGGGAAGTGGGAGTTACGGAGGCGACATGAATATCGGTGATCAGGTTCTTTAAATAGTAGAGCGTGTTTATCTTCATAACCCTTTCCCTGTTTTCAATCGGGCAATTTCAGAAAAATGAGAATTTTGCCCGGAATCAGCCCTCCGGCTTCCGAGGAACCCCGCATCCCACCGCCAAGCGAAGAAAATCCCCTTTTCCGGTCCCCTGCCGTAGGGCTTTCAGAATTTTAATAGAAATCCTCCCCGGGATCAATAGAATTCTGTGCCTTTCCCGGGAAAACCGGAGCCCCCCCCAAAAGTCATTTTTACGGCCGGGGGGGGCATTTTTCTCTTGATAATTTCTTTTCCTTTGTTCTATAAGGGTTGCGTAGGGGCGGAAAACCCGGTGAACCACCGAGTTCATCGAAAATACCTTTTTTCCCGGAAGGGCTTTTCTCCTGCCCGGACCCCCCCACCCTAACCGTTCGGCTGAGCTCACGACGAAGCCCTCCCCCTCGAGGGGGGCTGAGCGTGTCCCATATCTTTTGCTGGACACCGTGGGTAGGGGAGGTCAAAGGGTTGATGAACCCAAAAATTCGAATATCGAAGCACGAATATCGAAACAAATTCGAATCTCGAATGACCAAAATTCCAAACGGAAGGGTCCTAAGAGAAGGGTTTCGGTCATTGGAAAATTCGGATTTCGAATTTCGAATTTAATCACCGATTTACCTAACCTGGCATGGCCAGAACCAAAAAGTTGAGATTTTCAAGAAACGATGAAAACCCTTGCTGGTAAAGGAATTCGGCCGCAGCGATAAAAATTTGATGCCAAAAAAGCATCAATTTAAGCGGTAAGGGACTACGCCTCTTCCGGGACTCCGCCCGGAAGGGGTGGCCC
>Ga0315289_10004440_pt1 | contig 20930 bp, 24 predicted proteins | sample YL17G11_40_MG_FD_203452 | JGI IMG/M metagenome (GOLD analysis project Ga0315289, IMG submission 203452) | Sediment microbial communities from Yellowstone Lake, YNP, Wyoming, USA - YL17G11_40 | ecosystem: Environmental > Aquatic > Freshwater > Lake > Sediment | place: USA: Wyoming | collected... | reverse complement strand
GATGTTATATGCTTTGGCCAGATCAAGTATTTTGTCGAAGTTGGTATATAAAGGGTTCTCCTGTTTGTTTACATACATCCAGCGGGCCAGCATCGCTCCCCCCCGGCTGACGATCCCGCAGACGCGTTTTTTGCGCTGGATCATTTTTATGCTTTTTTGCAAGATCCCGGAATGGATGGTGAAAAAATCCACACCGTCGGCGGCCTGACGTTTTAATACGTCCCAGATATCGTCAAAACCCATTTTTTCCAGGCACCCTTTTCTGCGGGTGACTTCACTGGCGATCTCATACATCGGCACCGTACCAAACGGCACAGGACAGTCAGCCATGATCTGCCGGCGTATTTTACCCAGGCCGCTGCCTACGCTTAGGTCCATTATCGTATCGCTGCCGTATTTAACCGCGAGTTTGACTTTTTCTAACTCCTGTTTAAGGCTGCCGGTCGCGGTAGAAACGCCGATATTGGTGTTTATTTTTACTTTAAGACCCTGGCCGATGGCCGGTGTGTATTTTAGGGCGCGTTTTTTATTAAGCGGGATCACTACCAGCCCGGATCTGACCCGTTTTTCTAAAAAACCGCGCTTGACGTTTTCGGCCTTCGCGACTTTACTTAAAAAACTTTCCTTAAACATAAGATCATCCGTTTTTCCAGGGAGTAAGTCCGGTAACGTAATTGTTTTAGCGCGGCGACCTTTTGCGCCGAGATCAGTTTGCAGAACTCTTCCAATACCCTTAAAGATTCTTTTGTGCGTTGCAGGTTAGCGCAGGCCAGATCGGCTATCGATGCGCGCTTCATCTCCAGCCGGTCGGTGATTTTGCCGGGGTCGCCAAGGGGGTCGCGTTCTTTTATGGCGTGATTTAGAGAGCCGTCAGCGATTATTTCAGTCAGTTTATGGCGGATCTGCCTTGCGGTTTTGCGGGACGTTTCATCCTTAATAATAAAACGTAAAATATCTTCGATCACCCGTAAGCCTTCTTTGGCACGGTTAAAATTAGCGTCGATCACGCGCAAGGCGCCGTTTTGCAGGTCTTTTTTCACTTTGGACCGTAGGCTTTTACGATTTTTTTGATGATACTGGTGGTGGATAGATTTTTAACCAGCTTGACCCGGAAGACTTTTTTTACGAGTTGCGCGCCGATTATCTTTGTTTTGTCCCAATCCCCGCCTTTTACCAGGTAATCCGGCCGAAGCGCTTTGATCGTCTCATAGGGCGTGTCTTGATCAAAGAGGACAATAAAGTCTATCGGTTCCAGTGCCGCTAAAACCGCGGCCCGGGAGGCCTGGTCGACTATCGGCCGCTCAGGGCCTTTGATGCGTCTGATCGATGCGTCCGAGTTAAGGCCAAGGATAAGTATGTCGCCTTTGGCTTTCGCCTGATTAAATACTTTTATGTGGCCGGCGTGGATCACATCGAAACAGCCGTTAGTGAAGACTATTTTTTTGCCGGCGCGTTTCTGGCGCAGGATGATATTTTTAAGGGTTTTTAAATCTTTTAGTTTTCGCATGCCTAAACGTGCTACCCGATACTGTTTTCGATTATTTCGCAGATGGTGTGGCCGACCAGAGCGTGCATTTCCTGGATACGCGGGGTTTCTCCGGGGATAAGAATGGCTATTTCTACGTGCTTGAGCAGATCTCCGCCGTCTTTTCCCAAAAGACCGACAGTGTGGGCGCCGATTTGGCGCGCCGCGATGGTCGCTTTGACCAGGTTTTTGGACCGGCCGGAAGTGGATATCCCGAACACGGTGTCCTGCGGCCGGCAAAGCGCTTCGATCTGGCGAACAAATATGTTGTCAAAAGTATAGTCGTTAGCCACGGCAGTCAATATGGAAGTGTCGGTAGTCAAGGCCAGGGCGCTCAAAGCCCGGCGTTCTTTTTTAAATCTGCCCACCAGTTCGGCCGCGAGATGCTGGGCGTCGGCGGCGCTGCCGCCGTTGCCCATGAAAATGATCTTGCCGCCGGCCTCAAGCGACTCGACGCAGATGGCGGCGATTTTAGCTATGGTTTCCTGGTTTTTTTCTACAAAACCCAAGGCTACCCTGTGTTCCTCGATCGATCGTTTGATGATCTGTTCCATAGGCGTTTTATTTCTCCTCTTCGGTCTTGAGAAATTTATTAAGAAACCCGGTATTGTAAACGCCGCGCTTGAAATCCGGGTCGTCGATGACTTGCTTGCAAAAGGGTACGGTAGTCTTGATCGGTTCGATCAGGAATTCATCAAGCGCCCGGCGCATTTTTTTTAAGGTCTCCCGGCGGTTTGTGCCTTTGGCGATAAGCTTGGCCAGCAGGGAATCGTAATAGGGCGGTATTTTGTAGCCGGCGTATATATGAGTATCCACGCGGATATCTTTACCGCCGGGAAGGTAGCAAAAATCGATATTGCCCGGGCAAGGTAGAAAGTTATTGTCCGGGTCCTCGGCGTTTATCCGGCACTCGATGGCCGCGCCGTGAAGATGCACGTCATCCTGTTTTATGTTCAGGCGTTCTCCGCCGGCCAAAAGTATTTGCAGTTTTACCAGGTCAATGCCCGTGACTTCTTCCGTGACCGGATGTTCTACCTGGATGCGGGTGTTCATCTCCATGAAATAAAAATTGCCGCCTTCATCCATAAGGAATTCTATCGTGCCGACGTTGCGATAGCCCATGGATTTCAGGCCCTTGATACACAGTTCGCCCAATCTGCGCCGCATCTTAGCGTCTACGGCCGGCGAAGGAGTTTCTTCGATGACTTTCTGGTGCCGGCGCTGTATGCTGCAGTCGCGTTCTCCCAGGTATATGGCGTTGCCGTAATTGTCGCAGACTATTTGCACTTCGATGTGCCGGGGGTTGACCAGGAATTTTTCCATGTAAATTTCGGAGTCGCCAAAAGCCTTTTCCGCTTCGGCCTGGGCGGTCAGCATCGCGCTGACCAGGCGCACGTCGCTGTGGCAGACGCGCATGCCTTTTCCTCCTCCTCCGGCCTTAGCTTTAAGTATGACCGGGTAACCGATTTTTTTCGCGAAAGCTAAAGCTTCTTCTTTAGTCTTGAGGCTGCCTTTTGAACCGGGTATCAAGGGCAGTCCGGCTTTTTGCATGGTCTCTTTGGCTTTGATCTTATCGCCCATCTGTCTGATGTTCTCAGGGGTGGGGCCGATGAATTTTATCCCGCAGGATTCGCAGATCTCGGCGAAATGGGCGTTTTCCGCCAAAAAGCCATAGCCGGGATGGATGGCATCCGAATCGGTTATTTCCGCGGCGCTGATGATGCTGGAAAGGTTCAGATAGCTTTCCGCCGAAGGCCCCTTACCCACGCAAATGGCTTCGTCAGCCAATTCCAGGTGCATGGAATTGCGGTCAGCTTCAGAATAAATAGCTACGGTCTTTATGCTGAGCTCTTTACAAGCCCGGATTATCCGTAAGGCTATCTCTCCGCGGTTAGCTATTAAAACTTTAGATATCATTATATTTTGGGAAATGACTAATGACTAAATGACCAATGTCTAATGAAATATCAACCCGTCATTAGACATTCGGCATTAGGGAATTAGTCATTCGTTATGCTGTTTCTAATACAAACAATGGCTGCCCGAATTCTATGGGTTGGCCGTTTTCAGCCAGGATCTTGATGATCTTGCCGCCGGTCTCGGCTTTGATCTCGTTCATAAGTTTCATGGCTTCGATTATGCAGACCACATCGCCGGGTTTTATGGTCTCGCCCACGTCTACGTAAGATTTGGCGCCCGGGGAAGCCGCGCGATAAAAAGTGCCGACCATGGGAGATTTGATCTCGATCGATCCGGCATCAGGCGCACCGCCGGCCGCGGCTGCGCTGTTCGCAGTAGCCGGCGATTGGACCGGATTGGCGGCGACCATTATCGGTTGGTCGGTCGATGTTTTTTTGAGCCGTATCTTTTTTCCCTCTTCTTCGATCTCAAGCTCTGCAAGACCGTTCTCGTTCATGAAGTCCATGAATTTTTTCAGCTTTTCTATATCCATTTTTACCTCCAACGCGGCATCAGGCGCGTTCGATATATCCTCCGGAACGGGTGTCTATTTTTATCGATTCCCCGGCGTTTATGAACAGCGGGACCTGAATAGTCATGCCGGTCTCGGTTTTGGCCGGTTTTGTGCCGGCTTTGACGGTATCGCCTTTGTAGCCCGGCTCGGTTTCGACTATTTTCATCACCAGGGACATCGGAAGTTCCAGGTCGATAAACTCATCGTTATAGAAACGCCCGGTAAGGGCCTGATTGTCTTTCAGCAGCGGGGCTTTATCGGCGATGCGGGATCTGTTCAAGGAAAAGTCCTCGTAGGTGTCCATGTCCATAAAATGATAGGTATCGCCGTCATGATAGGAAAACTGAAGTTTCCGTTTATCGATGTCGACGATGCTGAAATTATCTGAATCCCTCAGGGTCATATCCAGGGTCTGGCCGGTACGCAGATTCCTGACTCTGGCCATGCAGGACGCCCGGCGGTTAGCCTGTTTTATATGTGTACAGTCTATCACCTCGAATATGTTTTTGTCTACTTCGATAGTGATTGACGGCCTTATTTCACCGATCCCTACTCCCATCCAGCACTTCTCCTTTGTTTTTGGTCACCAATACCATACTTTCCACCCGCACACCGAACCGACCTGCGAGATATACTGCCGGTTCGATAGTTATTACCATACCTGCTTCGAGGATATGGTTTGAGCGGGGGTTGATCGCGGGATATTCGTGGACAGAAAGGCCTACGCCGTGCCCTGTGCCGTGCCCGAAGTTTTTGCCCCAGCCCTGTTTTTCTATTGCCGAACGGGCGGCCAAATCGACCTGGCGGGCGCTGACTCCGGCCTTGATCGCGCTGATGGCGAGTTCCTGGGCCAGCGACACGGTGTCATAGACCTTGCGAAAAAAGCGAGGTATTTTACTGCCAAAGAAGACCCTTGTCAAGTCAGCGCAATAACCCCCGTGGCGGGCTCCCAGGTCGATCAGGAGCGGCTCATCTCCCAGGCGCCTTAGGCCCGCCAGATGATGCGGCCGCGAAGAATCAGGGCCGCAAGCCACGATCGGCGTAAAAGCCGCGGTTATATCGCCTTTTATTTTAAGGAACCGTTCCACTTCCAGGCAAAGGCCTTTTTCGCTTGAGCCGGGTGAGCGTATCTGATCGGCATAGTCAAGGGCCTGGATGGTGATTTCCGTGGCTTTTCGGATATTGAGCAGCTCTTGGGGTTCCTTTACCGCCCGCAGACTTTCCACGAAATCACCGGCCCCGGAAAAATCCACGGCCTTTTGGCTGAGGTTGTCTTTAAGCGTGGTATATTCCTTAGCCGGCAGGTGTTTGGACTCAAAGCCGATGTGGCTTAATTTCAATTTAGCGGCCTGGTCGGCTACGCTTGAGAAAATTCCGTTTTTGCCGGATAGGACCAGTTGAAAATTAGGATTTTTTGCGGCTTCTTCACGGTAAAGGAAATTGGTAAAAAAGAAAAGTCCGGGGTCGATGGTTATCAAAAGATACCCGTCAGTTTCCCGCATCCCGGTAAGATAGCGTATATTGGCCGGGTCGGAAAACAGTAAGCCGTTAAGCTTGTTCTCGCGCATCTTTTTTACGCAGCGATTTATGCGTTGCTTAAAGGGTTTTTGCATTTTTCAGGTATTGCGCCGCGGCTTCCAGGGCCAAAAAGTAGCTTTGCCGGCCGAATCCGGTGATCACGCCTTGGGCGATGTCGGAGATCAATGATTTTTTACGGAATTCTTCGCGGCCGTAGATGTTGGATAAGTGGACTTCGATGGCCGGCAGGTCCACCGCCAGGATCGCATCGCGTATGGCGACCGAAGTGTGGGTGTAAGCCGCCGGGTTGATGATTAAGAGGTCAAAGCCGGCTTTGGTTATTTTTTCCACCATCTCGCCTTCGGAATTCGACTGGAATATCTCGAGCTTCAGCCCCAGCTGGTCGGCCAGCCGCCTCAGGCCCTGGTTTATGTCGTCGAGGCTGAATTTGCCGTAAACGTCGGGCTGGCGTTTACCCAAAAGATGCAGATTCGGCCCATGCATCACCAGTATTTTCTTTTTATTTTTTTGGGTCATTTTTTTCTTCATCTATCCCTCCGTTAAATATTTCGATAAACCGAAGGCCTGGGCGCAATAAGCAAAATGCCGACCTTTTTATCGGTTTTATTGATCTCGTAAATCACGCGGTACCCGCCCACACGATAGCGATATAGTTTATCCTGAGTTTTTAATACCTTGATGTCAGGGCCAAAGAAAGGGTTAGCTCCAAGCCCCTGAAAGCATTGATCCAGCCTTTCGGCGAGTTCTTTCGGACACTTTCTATAAAACTTCAGCGCCTTGGGGGCTAAGATCACCTCAAATCTATCCACGTTTTATCTTTCTCCAACTGGTGCCTTTACCTTTGCGAATAGCGGCCCGGCTCTTTTCGATCTCGTTTGTTTCGGTAAGGCTCAATGTGTCATCCAGCCTTTCCAGAAGCAATTCCCTTACGAATGCCGACATTGATTTATACTCCACATCGCATACCCGTTTTGTTCGCGCGTATAACGACGCCGGCAACCTTATCAATAATTCTTTATTCATCACTAAAGCCATATTTTTTTACCTCCAGCTAAAGTATATCATATTGATATACAAAAAGCAAGCCACTAGAGAGCCCCTTCTTTTTGGTTTCCTTCCTTTGACTTATCGGCTTCCACGTAAAGCATGCGCAGGCTAAACAGCGCTTCCTCCAGAAGTTTTCCTTCGCCTTCGGCCAGGTTGCCCTTGGTTTTTTCTTTTAATATGCCCAGGGTGTCGATCATAAATCTGGCCTGTTCAAGGTTGACCTCCGGTTTACCGGTCACCGGGTTTTCCAGTTTACCCAGGTAGATCATTGCCTGCAGGATCAGGCTGTTCAAAAACACCGTGAAAGTCGGTTCGTGATATTTGCGGTTTTCTGCTTGAGCCTTTTGTTTCTCTTTTTCGGCTTTTTCTTTCCAGTCCTGGTCCACCTTTTTTATTTCTTCGCTCATATGGCTCCTTGGTTACGGGCGAACACATCGGTCCGCCCCTGCCTGCCGGCAGGCAGGCCTACTGGATTATTACGCCGGCATAGCCTACTACTTCGTTATAATCTCCACCTGAGTCCCCGGAGGTCTGATAAAGCGCGACCTGGGCTTTGCGCGCGCCCAGTTTACGCAGGCAGCACAAAAGTATGGCCACCGGCGCTGCGCCGCACATGCTGCTTGCCAGGGTGTCGATGGTTTCCAGCATCCCTTCAGGGTCAAGAGCAACGATATGTTCCAGGACTTTAGTATCTTTTTTTCTGGCCGCGGCATCAGGTTCATAATGGGTCATATCGCTTGATGCCACAAGCAATACATCCTCTTTTTGCTTTTTTACGGCTGAACATATCTGGCCGGCGATCTTCTCGTATTCGGCCAGGCTTGCGGTCTGGCAAGCGATGGCCGCGAAGGAAAACCGTTTAAAAAAGTATTGCAGTATCGGCAGCTCGACTTCGATGGAATGTTCTCGTAAATGCGCCAGCCGGTCGGCTTTGATCAGATCGCCGGCTGCCAGTATGTCGCTGGTCAGTTTTTCGTCGATCGGTATGTCGGCCCCGGGGACCTCCCAGGCATCTTTGGGCCATAAGCTGAAAGGTTCTCCTAAGCCGGTGTGATTAGGGCCCAGGATGATCAACTTCTGCGCGGGAAGGATTTTGCTGACAGTTGTCACCGCTACTTTGCCGGAGTAGATGTAGCCGGCATGCGGCAAGATTATTCCCCGGGCTTTCATCCGGGAAACGTTTTTAGCGCTTGCGGGATCAGCGGCAAGGCATTGTTTGATGAATTCGTTGATGCCCTGGCGGGAATCAGGATAAAACTGGCCGCTGACCGCAGGAGCGCGCATATTATTTACCCGACAGTTTGACTTTGACTATTTCGCTTACCAGTTTGGGGTCGGCCTGCCCGCTGGTCCGGGTCAAGGTCTCCTTTATGACTTTCCCCATATCTTTAACGCCGATGGCCTGGGTATCAACGATGACCGTCTCAATGATCTGCGTGAGTTGTTCCTGGGGTATAGCCTTGGGTAAATATTCTTCCAGCAGGGCGATCTCGATTTCTACCTGGGCTATTGCTTCGGGCCGGCCGGAGTTTTTAAAGGCTTCCTGGGAATCCTGCAGGCGCTTTTTTTGTTTGCGCAGGCACCCTAAAGCCTCATTATCATCTAAAGAGTCTTTTTTAAGCCCAATGGCGGTGTTTTTGAGTTCAGCCCGGATAAAGCTCAAAAAATCGGTTTTAGCCTTTTCTTTATTCTTTAGGGCGGTAACATAATCCTGGTATATTCTTTTTTCGAGCTCCATCGTTGTCCTCCTTTCAAATGTCAAATTTCAAATGTTCAAATGACAAAAACGAGAAAGCATTTCTTCTTTATTTTTGACATTTGGAAATTTGTCATTGGTCATTCGTTATGGATTATACCAGATTCTATGGGTTTTTGAGGTGTTTTTTGATCTGGGACTTAAGCCCGGAAAGGTCCAGTTTCGCGGCCTGTTTTTCGCGGGTTTTCAGGGTCACTTGTAACCGGTCAAGTAGTTCCTCCATCTGGAAAGGTTTGACCACGTAATCCAAGGCGCCGTGGTCCACCATGCATTTTACTATTGAATCGGCTTCGTGACGCATGGTGAACATGATCACCGCGGTCTTTTTCAAGCCAGGGTGTTTGCGCAGATTTTTTAAGGTTTCCAGGCCGTTCATGCCGGGCATGTTGATGTCCAGGATGATCAGGTCCGGGTTATGGCGCAGGGCCAGCCGGATGCCCTCATCGCCGTTAAGCGCGCCGATGGTGGCATAGCCCGCGTCGTTGAGGGACCGTTGGACGCTGTCTACAATAGCCGGTTCGTCATCGATGATCAGTATCTTGTACGCCATGTATTACCTCGTTTTAATGCTATGGCCTGGTCCGGTCCCTATTTTTCTGCCTAAACCAGTGATCATGCGGTCCAGGCAGCCGGCGCAGGTCAAGGCCTTATCGTTGATACATATTTTATCAGGATATATCTGGTAATACTTGCGATATTTTACCGGGGTCACGTTGGGCATGACGATGTTGGCGCCGGACGCTAAAGCGCGCTGGCGGCCAAGCGAGTCGATCGTGCCCACCGCGGTGGTAGCCGGGATGTTAGCGTAAGGCGCGTTGATACGGGTCAGGGCCACGGTCTTTAGCACCATTTCCAGACCGCCGTTTTTTGCCCGGGCCAAGGGCGTGTGTTTGTGGCTGATGAACGGCCCGATGCCGATCATGTCCAGGTCCAGTTTTTTGAATAGGGCGATGTCTTCGGCCAGACTTTTCAGGCTTTGTCCCGGCAGGCCGACCATATTTCCTGACCCGGTCTGAAACCTTAGTCTTTTCAAGGCGGCTAAACAGCGAAAGCGATCAGCATAACGGGAATCGGGCCGCAGCCTGCGGTAAAGCGATTTATCGGAAGTCTCAAACTTTAAAAGATAACGGTCGGCGCCGGCATCCCGGAAAGCTTTAAGCTGGCGGTAAGTCTTTTCGCCAAGGCCTAAAGTCACTACCAGGCCGAGTTGATGTCTTATGCGCGTGATCAGGCGGCAAAAAGCGGCCTGGTCATGGCCGGATTCCTCGCCGGATTGCAGTACTACCGTGCCATAACCCAGGTCTTTGGCAGTCTTGGCGGCATTGAATATTTGTTCCGCAGTAAGGCGGTAACGTTTGAGCCTGCGGTTAGAGCGCCGCAGGCCGCAATAAAGACAGTTTTTTGCGCAATAATTGGAAAATTCCACCACTCCCCGCAAATAGACATCATCGCCTACGGTTTTGTGACGGATCGTGTCGGCCCGTTGATATAGCCGGTTGATCTTAGCCGGATCGTCTTCGTTCAGCCAGCTGATCATTTCGGGTTTATCCATGTTTTTTAAATATTTCCTGAAATTTCAGCATCTGGTGGTAAGGGTCATGGCGAGCCACTACTGCCGATATGGCGCATAGGCAATCGGCCCCGGCGGCGACTACCGAGGAAGCATTATCCAGGTCGATGCCGCCGATGGCGACTATCGGTATGTCCATGGTTTTACGCGCCCGCCGGATCAGGTCCAGCCCGCAAGGTGAGCCCGCGTCTTTTTTAGTAGTTGTGGCAAAGACCGGCGAGATCGCGATGTAATCCGCTCCGGCTTGCCGGGCTTGGCGGGCTTCTTTAAGGTTGTGGCTGGTCGCGCCGATGATCTTTTTTTTGCCCAGCAGTTTGCGCGCGGTTCTTACGGAAAGATCGCCTTGTCCCAGGTGGACCCCGTCGGCATCTACGGCCAGCGCGATATCGACCCGGTCGTTGATCAAGAATAAAGCAATGTTCCGGCAAAGCCGCCGCAAAGTCAGCGCCTGGCCATACATGGCGCGGGTTTGCGCGGATTTTTGGCGGTACTGCACTATTTTGACTTTCGCGTTTAAAGCGGCCTTAACGTCAAAAATATTGCCGTGCCGGCTTAATGCCGGATCAGTGATGAAGTAATATCCTTTGATCGAGATCATTCTAAAGGCGGCTTTTCTACTTTTTGCATGGCTTTGACGGTTTCTTCATCAAGCGCAAAGGCGTGATCGTAAAGTTTTTCCTTAAAGGTGCCCGGTCCGGCGCAATCTCGGGCCGCCATTTCAGCGGCTATTTCATAACAACAAAGGCCGGCTGCCGCGGCAAAACTCATGTCAGGATTTACCGCGCAAAACGTCCCGATCATGGAAGCAGCCATGCATCCCGTGCCCACGATATTGGCCATCATGTCGCAGCCGTTGGCCACAGTATATAGCTGGTGTTCGTCGCAGACGATGTCGAGCTTGCCGGTGATGACTACGCAGCATTTATGTTTACGGGACAGTCTGCGGGCGATGTTTTCCAGTTTCATCTCCACTAATCCTGAGTCTACCCCTTTGGTGATTACGTTTTCTCCGGCTATCCTGGCTACCTCGGAGGCATTACCTTTGATCACGTCGATATGGGACTCTTGGATCAATTCGGCGCATTTTCTGTCGCGCAAATGGGTAGCTCCGGCGCCGCATACATCCAGAATCACCGGTATGCCTTTTTGGTTAGCGGATGCGGCGGCTATTTTCATGGCGTCGACCAGTTCCGGGGTAAGGGTACCGATATTGAGCACCAGGGCGTGAGCTAAAGCCGTCATCTCGCGGACTTCCTCGGCGGCATGGGCCATGACCGGGGACGCGCCGAATACTTTGACGATATTGGCGCAGTCATAAATCGTGACCCAGTTGGTCAGATGATGGATCAGGGGTCTTGCTTTTCGTACTTGGGCCAGATTTTCCCCAATAGTCATAGGTTCATCTCCTTAACCGCGGCACCCAATGTAATAGATTTCTCAACGTACGTGTTAAAATCCATTACATCGTTATTTTGAAAATCGCCTTGTTTTCGGGTGGCTAATATGGTATATCTAACTAAATCTTGTTCCGGAGGTGGCTGCTACCTTTTCCACTTTTTCGGTAAAATGCTCGATTTTAGCTCAAAAACCCGTATTTATGCGTAAAAAACTCATTTTTTTCACGTTTTTGGCGATTTTCTTTATGGCTGATCCAGCCCCTGAATCATGGACTATATCCCTGGATAGGGCCGTCCGCATACCCGGCCTTTCCCGCGAGACCTGGCTGGAAATAAACGCTTTGCGATACACCACTCGCTGGTCTAACGGCATGGGCCGCGATATACGTTTCCAGAACCGGTATAATCGTCATATCGCGTCAGCGCAGCGTCACTGGGACGACATCGACCCGTTTATATTGAAGTCTTTGCTGATCCAGGAAAGCAGCCTGCGCGAGAGTCACCGGCGCCGTTACGCCGGCATTGCTCAATTAGGCCGTAGGGAAGCCCGTTTGGTCGGACTTTGCGTGAGCCGCCAAAACGACCAAAGATTAGACCCGGAGTCGGCCGTGAGTGCCTGCGTTAAAGTGCTTAGTCTGAAAGCCCAGGCTCTTGAATCCGGAGGGTTCAAGGATTACGGCCGGCCGCGGGGAGATGAATACTGGAAATTTATCGCCGCGGCCTATAACGCCGGTGAAGGCACGATCAACCGGGCCATGCGCCTGGCTTACGGGGACAGCCACCCGAATACGGTAGTTTTCAATGATCTGCTGGCATCCTCCGGTGACACTATTGCCGATTCCCCGCTTTATCAGGCTTTGATATATAGTCGTAATCGATCCGCTAAATTCCGCGAAACTAAAGAATTTGCCGAAAATGTCGTTACCAGAGCCCGCCAGTAAACTATCATTGATGACTTTGCAGGTCCTTCCAAATACTGTTGCGATAATCTTCGCGATCCTTATCGTTTTGTTTTTCGGTCAAACTGATAAATTCGCACAGATCCAGTATTTCCTGCGGAGGGTACAAGCGCAGATTATCCAGTATCGCGTTATCCGTAAACTCGGCCGCGGCTTTGTTGCAGCTGGCGTAACGCAGATAGTTGGCGATCCCAGCGTTCACCCGCGGATCCATCATGTAGTTTATAAAAGTGTGCGCGCCATCAATATGCTTTGCCGACGTCGGTATTACCAGGCAATCTACCCATAGGGACGCTCCCTCAAACGGGATGATGTATTCCAGGTCGGGATTTTTTTCTATCGCGTACATGGCTTCTCCGCTGTATTCCTGGGCCGCCCAGTAAGTCCCGTCGATCAGGCCGCTGCGTATGGCGATCGGGTCCAGATAGCCCGCCAGCAGGGGTTTTTGCGCTTTGAGTTTGTTTTGTGCGGCTTTCAGTTCCTGGGTTGAGTCCGAATTTAGAGAGTAACCCAGATATTTCAAGGTCGCTCCGATCACTTCATCGCGGTTATTGAGCATGGCGATGCGCCCTTTGTAAGCCGGGTCCCAGAGTATGGCCCAGCTGGCGTCTCTTTGGGTGATGTGTTTACGATTGACCACAATGCCGGTGGTGCCCCACAGGTAGGGCACGGAAAAAACATTAGTCGGATCGGCCTGTCTGCCGTAATAGCGGGGATCGATGTTGGCCAGGTCGGGGATTTTCGCATGATCAATATCCGACAGCAGCCCTTGTTTGTAAAGTTTCTGGGCCTGGGCGCCGGACAGTACGGCGATGTCGCATGAACCGGGATTAGCCGAAAGCGCCGGTCCGACTTGGTCTTCGTCGCGGAAGACCTCAAGCTTAGTCTTTATTCCCAGGCGGGCGCTGAAATTGTCGAGGGTGTCGGGGGCAAGGTAATCTTCCCAGTTACAGACGATCAGTTCCTTGTCGTCGGCGGCTTGAGCGCAAGCAACGCCCAAGGCAAGAGCCAGCGACGCAAAGACCAGGGCGTGTTTTAGATAACGCATTTTCGGATATCAATAGTTTTGGGCGAAAACTTCGTAATATGCTTGCGGGTGTCTGCAGGCCGGGCATTGGTCAGGCGCTCGTTCTCCTTCAAAGACATAACCGCAGTTGGCGCAGTGCCATTTGACTTTTTTGGTCTTTTTGAACACCTGCCCTTTGGTGATGTTTTTCGCAAGCTTGCGGTATCTGGCTTCATGCTCTTTTTCTACCGTAGCGATCTGCTCAAAGGAAACCGCCGCTTCGTCAAACCCTTCCCGGCGGGCGGTTTTGGCGAAATCCTGGTAAAGCGTTGTCCATTCCAGGTTTTCGCCATCGGCGGCCGCTTCCAGATTTGAGCGGGTATCGCGGATCTGTCCGGCAGGATAAAATGCCGTGATCTCGGTTTCCCCGCCTTCCAGGTATTTGAAAAATATTTTGGCGTGTTCTTTTTCGTTTTCAGCAGTTTCCGTGAATATGCGGGATATTTGCTCGTAACCTTCTTTTTTGGCGGCGCTGGCAAAATATGTATAGCGGTTACGCGCTTGCGATTCCCCGGCGAAAGCCGCCAGGAGGTTATGTTCGGTCTTGGTGCCTTTTATGGATTTTGGCATCGGTCATCTCCCTTTTTTTTCCAGGAGCAGTTCCCACTCGATGACTTTATCCTTCACGGCCCGGGAGCTGGGAGAGTCCGGCGCGGCCTCCAGATAAAGCTTCATGTATCTTATCGCTTCGGCGTACTTTTCCAGGTTGCCGTAATGTACTGACGCGTTGTAATAGAGATTGGCCGCGAAAGGCGCCCGTTTTATGGCATGGCGCAATTCCGTCACGGCCCCGATCAGGTCATTGTCTTTAGCCAGGATCTCGGCGCGCAGCATGTATTTGCGGGCTTCCTCGGATATTTCCGCCGCGGTGGTCATCTTGCCGGCTGTCTCGAATATTTTTTTCCTGATCGCCGGTTCATCGCTATCCGATAGGGCCAGTACCCGTGTCAATATGGTCAGGGCTTCCTGGAACCTGTTTTCCGCTATGCACTGGTCAGCTTTGGCCTTCCAGGCGTCGATTTGCGGCCGGATTATTTCGATGAATTTTCCCCGTTCCAGCATAGCCGGGGCGTTGACCGCCAGGGTATCGTCGCGGCCCGACATGTATACCTCTACCGCTTCATCATAGCGCTCGAGGCTGGCCAGAGCTTGGGCCTGGCCCATGATCTTTTGATCCCAGCCCAAGGGGTAGTCGTTCGTCAGGTCCAGGGCCTCGAACTTTTTGGCGGCGATCTCAGGTTTGCCTTCCTCAAGCTGCAGGAATCCATCGGCTAATCGGGCGATGACTGCCGCTTGGTCCAGGCTCAGCGCTTTGGCCGCGGTCAGGCTGAACATTGCTTTGTCATCGGTGGCCAGAAAGATCAGGCTTTTTAGGCCGAGGATATCGGCGGCTTGCGGGGCGATCACTTCCTGGGAGATTAATTTTTTATCCAGTTGTTTTTTACCGGCAACCGGCTTGATCGTGAGGGTAGATTCCAGTCCCGGCTTGGATTCGAAGGTTTGTTTGAATTTGTCCGGACCCCATCTTTTGATCTGCTGGCCGTTGACCTTTAATATTACGTCCCCGGAATTGATGCCGGCCAGTGCCGCCGGGCCGTCCGGTACGACGTTTTGCGCTACCGCCGAACCTTTGATGATGGCAACTTCCATGCCGCAGGTGGTGCGGGAGAAGGCCGCCGCGGCCTGCTCAACGTCAGCCATCGCCTCGCGATACCGGCCGACGTGATAATAAGCGATCGCGCGCCAGAGCAGAGTCTTGTCGTTGACATTTTTCCCTTCCAAAGCGATCAGGCCGGATATCACATCCAGGGCTTGTTGATAATCAGCCATCTGCATCAGATAAAACGCCAGGTTTTTGCGCAGGTCGGCTACGGTGGGGTTTATTTCTACGGCTTTGCGAAACGCTTTGACCGCTTCTTTGAAGCGGCCGCCTTTGACATAAGCTTTGCCCAGTTCGTTATAGGCCGTCTCACTATCCTGTTTCAATTCAATGGCTTTTTGGGCCGCGGTGACCGCCTCGTTATATTGTTTGCTCAGGTTATAAAATGCGGCAAGGTCCACGTACAGATAAGGGTTTTTGGGGTCAGTCTCGATGTTTTTGCGGATCACGAAAATCAGGGACTCCATCTGTCCCAAAGTCACGCAGAGGTCTATATTCATCTTCCAATCATCGGCGTTAAAGGATCCCGGTCCCAGGTCTAAGACCTTTTTAGCGGTGACGATCGCCTCGCTGGTATTGCCGGCCTTGTAATACGCCTGAGTCACCCAGGGCAAGTATTTTTTATCAACGCCCACGGCAAGTTTTAAATATTTTATGGCGGTTTGATAATCCCCTTTCGCGTAATAGACTTTGCCTAAGTCGGCTTTACCGCGGGTTGTCGATGCGGTTTTTTCGGCCTGCAGGAATTCCTGCAAGGCTTTATCGTATTGTTTAGCTTCAAGACACTTTTCGCCCGCGTCAAGGTACGGCAGGGGGTCTTTGGCGGCAAAAACGCTGCCGCAAACTAATAAAAAAACAAGGGCTAAGACTGTTTTCTTCATGGATCCTCCTTTCAGGGGCATTTACATTCGACATCAGCCATCTGTCCCAGGCGTACTTTATCGGCCTGGGCGTAAAGAAAATCCGCGCCGGCGGGGTCCAGGGCTCTTATGTTATCCGCCTGGTCGCTAAAATATTGGGCGCAGCAAAGTCTTTGGGCCGGCGGCATCTTGGAAGTATCGTATCGGCCGGTAGTGATGGCTTTGAGGTCGCCGACCGGCCGGGGTACCTCGATGGCGCGGCTGGGCGGTCGCGCGGGGTTTGCGGCCGGCGTTTCTGTCTTTGGTTTTTCCGGGGCGGCCGGCTCTGGTTTAGGCGAAGCGGCCTGCGACGCGGCGCGGTTGGCCTGGGCCTGAGCCGCGGCTTTTTGCATATCTGACTTTCTTTGCATCCTTTCCAGGTCTTTTATCCGCCGTTTCGCTTTTTCTCGAGGCAGATAATTTTGCTCTTTCAGGGAATATACGCGCAGCATATTCATCGCTTCGGGCAAGTCAGATTGGCGTTCGTAGATGGCGGCTAACTGGCGGTAAGGCTCGGAAGCATCCTGGTCTGCCTTGATCACTTTTTCCAGATAATCTTTCGCCCGGGTGAGGTCCCCCATTTCCGTATAGGCCCGGGCGGCTTGCTCAAGCAGTCGGGGGTTATCGGGATCGTTTTTCAGGTATTGCTCAGCCAAAAGCAACGCTTCTTCAAATTGGTTGTTTTCTAAAAGCCGCGACACTTCCTTTTCCCGGCGCATTTTGTCGGAGGTGTTTTTAGACGCGGTATCGTCAGCGCCGCCAGAGCCGGTCGCTCCGGGGTTTGTCGAGGGCGCGGATCCAGGCCAGCTTGACGTTTCCTGCGGCGAACCCCGCGCGGCGGAGCCCGCAGCCGGTTTGGCTGAGCGTTTGGCTATGATCCACCCGATCAAAAGTATCGTCAATGCGACTGCCGCGGTGATGATAATGGATTGCGGATTAGCCTTGAAACCTACCAAGCGCGCGCTGGGCTCGTCTTTGAGTATTTTATAGACTCGTATTTCTTCAAGGACATTTTTGAACTTCTGCGGTCCCAGGTCCAGGGCCTTTATTTCGGATTTGTTCATGGCCAGGTAGGTGGCTTCCGAGATGAACACTTCGTTGGGTTCAGTGAACTTTTCTATCCGCGCGGCGATGTTTACCGCGTCGCCGTAAACGTCAGCCTGGTCGTCGATATTTACTTCACCGGTGCTTATGCCGATGCGAAAACGCACAAAGTTATCGGTGTTCAGCATATTGGAGTTACGTTTTTCCATCTCCCTTTGCATGGTCAGGCCGCAGGCTACGGCATCAGTGGGTGATTCAAAAGTCATCAAGAAACCATCACCCATGGCTTTGACTAATTTGCCGCCCTTATCCGCCACGTGCTTCTCCACAAACTGGCGCACTTCCCGCACAAAGGTCTGGTTTTCCTCGCGGGTCTGGGAACCGGTGCGGGAGGTATAGCCCTGGACGTCGGCGAACATTATGGTCAGGGTTTTGCTTTGCATAAGCTCGAGCGCGGTAAGGATTAAGAAACCCCGCACCATGCGGTGCGGGGCATGATGTCTGCGATAGAGAAAATTCCTCTAGTTCTTTTTGCTTTTTTTGAGATATTTGCCCAGGATCGCCCAAGTCTTCGGTCCCGCCTTGCCGTCAGGTTTCAGATCGTTGGATGCCTGGAAGGTCTCAATGGCGGCTTCGGTGGTCCTGCCGATCTTACCATCGATCGGTCCGTAATAATAGCCGGCGTTTTTAAGCGCGGTTTGTATCTGTTCTGACGTGGGCTTGAGAGATCCCTTTGACGCGGGTTTTGGGGTTTCCGGTACGCCGGCCGGCGTTACCGCGGGGGCCAGGGGCTTCGAGCCGGGCGCTGCCGTTGCGGCCGCCGGAGTCGTGGTCAGATCAGGCAAGGCTTCGGGAGCGTTTTCCGTCGTAAGATTGGTATTGGCCATGTCCACGCCCTCGGTAATATTCATATTTTCGTTTACCGAAGAAAACTCATCGACCGGCGGTTTCTTCTTTTCGCAGCCGTTCAGCACGAAAGCAGATAAGACTAAAAATAAAAACAACCCCTTTCGCATGCTACACCTCCTAGCAAATTTTTGCTCCGCAAAATTTGCAGAGCAATTGAACAATCGAGCATTAGAAAATTGAGATACGACAGCTCAATTGCGGTCTAATTTCTATTGCTCTAACGTTCACAACGTAGGCTATTCTACTCCTAATCCGCGAATTTGCAAATATTTTGTGAGCGCAAAGCCTGCGTGAACAGGTCCACCAGCTGCGGGTCGAATTGCGTTCCCTTATTGCGTTTCAGCTCCGCTACGGCGTCCTGGGGCGTGAAGGCGATTTTATAGTCCCGGCCGGTCACCAGAGCGTCAAAGACGTCCGCTACCGCGATCACGCGCGCCCCCAGGGGTATCATACCGGCTGCCAGGCCATGAGGATAACCTGTCCCGTCAAAACGCTCATGGTGGTGCAAGATATAAGGGATGATCTCCCGGAATTCCTTTATCGGTTCCAGGATCTTGGCGCTCAATACTTCATGTTCTTTGATCACGGCAAATTCCTCATCAGTCAAGCGGCCCTTTTTATGCAGTATCGCGTCCGGTATGCCGATCTTGCCCAGGTCGTGCAGCATGGCAGCCTGGTGGATGCGGTCTTTTTCTTCGGGTGAGAGGTTGAGTGAGTCAGCTAAAAGCCCGGCGTACCCGGCCACGCGTTGTGAATGTCCGGTCGTATAGGGGTCTTTGGATTCCAGGGCCGTGACCAGGCTTTTGACCAGCTCGAAATAGACGCCGCGCGTTCTGGTTTGTTCTTCCTTAAGCGCGTCGATAGCGCTGAGCAATTCGCGGTTTTTTTCTTCAACGTCCAGTTCCATGGAGTAATAGGGCGTTTGTTCGCGGCGGCCGCGGGTGTGCCCGGAAAATATCTCCTCTTTATTTAAAAAACGTATCGGCAGCAGATTGGCTTTGACATTTTCCAGGAAGACCACCAGGGCTTCTCGCATGGCTGATCCGGCCGGTATTTCCACGGCGCACATCCTGACTTCGCCGGCGATCGCCAGCTCAAGCAGGATACCGGTCAGTGTTTCGCGCAGAGTCTCGATGTTTTCCCGGCGGCAAGCCAATCCGACTAAAATATCAGGGCCGGCTTTAGCCCAATGCCGCGAGGTATCCCGGAGTGTTTCCGCGAGTTTTTCCCAGACTGTTTTGACGCTTTCCATGGTGTTTTTGCGGTCATAGTCGGATAAGCCGGTCAGGTTTATGCCGACCAGGTATTTATCCGTCCGGTGCAATAGTTTTACCGAATATGCCAGGCGTTCGGTGAAGTAGCGCAGATTATACAAGCCGCTGACCGGATCATGGATCATTTTACGCTGTATTTTGAACATCGCCGCCACGAAACGCGAATAAACGTAAAGTTCAAGGCATAACAAAAATAAAAACAACGCTAAAAACAGGCTGTCGATGTTGATCGTCCAGCCTTTAAATAAAAGCAGTATAGCTGACCAGACCAAGACCAGGAATATGCCGCCGGATAAAAGCAATCCGCGTAAAAAAGTTGAATTCGATACCAGAAATAATACGCCTGCGGCCGCCAGTAAAAATAAAAGCAGGTCTCCCGGCGCAGGCATCGGGCGCAGGAAACGGCCCTGGAGTATGGTGGCAAGCGCGTTGGCGTTGATAAATACCCCGGGTATCCGGCCCAGGGGGGTCTTTTGGAAATCATGGCCGATCTCAAGAGTAGCGCCGATCAACGCTATCTTATTGCGAAAAGTATCGGCGGGAAATCTTCCCGCCAAGAGATCCGCCAGGCTGATCACGGTCAGGTCAGCCGGTTTGAGCAGATAATTTATGGGCATTTTGAATTCCTTATCCAGGGGCAGGACTTTACCGTTAAACAGCAGGATCCCGTTTTTCACCTGCAGCTGGGCGTTTTTGAAGTAGGCGGCGCTGGCCAGGGCCAGCGATGGCCGCTGTACTTGTTCTGTCGGGAAAATGAGCCGGCCGGTTCTCACGATGTCGTCGGCGTCGGCAATGGCGTTGACAAAAGCTAAAGCGCTGTCCCCGGCCAATTCTTTAGCCGGACAACGGCTTGAGCCGTTTTCGTCGCGATAACAGCCCAGCACGACCTTGCCGGGAAAGTTTTTTATGGTGTCGGCGAGCAGGCGGTCGCCGGATGCTTCCAGGCTGTCGCCGGAAAACACTATGTCGAAAGCAACGACTTTGGCGCCTTGCTGTTTTAATATTTCCAGAGCCTGGGCGTAGGTCTTGCGGCTGAACGGCCAGGGCTGATTTATCGCTGCCAGGCTTTGGTCGTCGATAGCCACGATGACGATGTCCGGGTTGGTCTTAAGGCTTTCGGGCAGCAGGCTGTGATAGCGGTGCAGGCAGAAGTCGGAGACCGGCTTCGGCTGCTGGGGGCCGGATACCACCAGGAAAACCGCCAGCGCCGGCAAAAAACACAAAGCCAGCGATAGTTTTGTTTTGGTCATGTCTAATCATCAGGGGTAAAGGTGCCCAAGCCGCCATAGCTTTTGTAATGCTTGCTTCCCATTCCGGTGCCCACGGAATAATTGCTGCCGCCCATTCCCATCACGCCATAGTTTACGTGCCGTTCCGCGGTGTCGGCGATGATCGCCATGGTGGCGTATGGACTGGTGGCATTGGTGAGTTGCTGATAGGATACCTGGGAAGCGTTGCTGCCGGCGTAGGAAATAAACGGCGACGAGTAACCGTAAGACGGTCCGCCGGAAGTGTCAGCCGGGCATTTCAGCGCCGCCAGGTTGCCGATAAAATCGTGCAGTTGCGCGCCACCGCTTTGCGCGAAAGCCATGCCGCGTTCGTCGTCGGAAAGCCAATAGGCCAGCCGCATCTGCCAGCCGTATTTTTTTAAAGTTGCTTGCCAGGCGTATTGGAGGTCTTTATCGGGAAGCATGCTTAATATTGCGGGCATGCGGTTGTTTTCGCGGGCGAAGGCTTCCACCGCGGTCATGATCACTTCCTGGTTAAGTTTGCACGCGTTGGCTTTGTTGGTTTCGATCACGTTACGGTAGC
>Ga0315289_10004439_pt1 | contig 20931 bp, 17 predicted proteins | sample YL17G11_40_MG_FD_203452 | JGI IMG/M metagenome (GOLD analysis project Ga0315289, IMG submission 203452) | Sediment microbial communities from Yellowstone Lake, YNP, Wyoming, USA - YL17G11_40 | ecosystem: Environmental > Aquatic > Freshwater > Lake > Sediment | place: USA: Wyoming | collected... | reverse complement strand
CCTGGCCGGCTCGCGGAATCCCCGTTCCGCGAGGGCGGCGAGACGTGGGCCCTCGGGCACGGCGTCCGAGAGCACGAGGTCGGCGACGGTCACCGACGCGGAGCCCGGGAGGCTCCCGCGGCCGAAGTGCCGCTCGACGAAGGCCCTGATTCCGGCGGAATGCGTTTCGAAGTCGAGGTGGAGCTTCTGCGCGGGTGTCCAGCCCGTCTCGGGCGCGTAGCCCATGCGCCGGGCGAGGTGGAGGTACTCGTCCGATTCGAGCGGCGGGAGGAAAAGGTCCTGCGCCGATCCGCGCAGCATCCGCAGGCCGTTGATGAGCCTGCGGAAGAACCTGTAGGCCGCGGCGAGCTCCTCCGCCTCCGCGGGGTCCAGCACGCCGATCGAGGCGAGCGCATCGAGGGCCTCGTGGATGCGAGGAGTGCGCAGCCGCCTCTCGGCCGCCCCGTGGATCACCTGGAGGATCTGCACGGCGTATTCGAGATCCACCAGGGCCCCGGGACTGAACTTCGCGTTGAGCATCCCCGGCCTGGTCTTCTCCTGGATCTGCCGCTCTCGGATCTCGCGCAGCTCGGCGATGTCGATGCCGCGGGCTGCGTAGACCATCTCGTCGCGCAGCCGCTCCACCTGGGCGCCGAGGGCCGGATCGCCGCCCACGGTGCGCAGCCGCACGAGCGACAGCCGCTCGTAGGAGTGCGACGGGCCGCCCGGCGCGTAGTAGGTGCAGTAGCTCTCGAGACTGCAGGCGAGGGGTCCGGCCGCGCCGAAGGGCCGGAGGCGCAGGTCGAGGTGGAAAATGCCCTCGCGCTTCGCGTGCACCAGGCGGGGCAGCTCCTTCACGAGCCTGTCGAAAAACTCCGAGTTCTCGACGGACTCCGCTCCCCCCGTGGACCCGCTGTCGCTGTACACGACGAGAATCTCGATGTCGGAGGCGTAGCCGAGCGCCGCGCCTCCCAGCTTGCCCAGTCCCATGAGGGTATAGCGCACGGGAAGACCGGCGACGGTGCGGGGCTCGCCGAACCTCCGCGCGAGCTCGCGGAAGGCGAAATCCGCGGCCGCCCCGATCACGAGCTCCGCGAGCGCAGTCAGACGCCGGCTCAGCATGAGGAAATCCGAGCCGGCTGTGAGGATGTGGTCGAGATCGAAGAGATAGATCTCCCTGTCCTTGAACTCGTTCAGCCGTCGGGCGAAATCTTCCGCGTCCCGCGCGCCCGCGAGGGCGGTCTCCAGCCTGTCAGGCAGGGTCTCCAGCGGCTCGCAGAAGCCCCCCGTCACGTGCGGGGTGAGCATGGGCAGCAGCTCCTCGTACTGCAGGCGCACAAAGTCCTCCCACAGGAAAGTGCTCGCCCCGAGAAGCTGCGCGAGGTCGGCGAGCACCTTCTGGTCCGACAGGAGCTCCAGCCACTTCCCCTGCTCGGGCAGGGCGATGAGGTCCCGCACGAGGCTCTCGAAGCGCAGGAGCGCCGCCAGCGGATCGGGGGCGCGTTCGAGGAAGGAGGTGAATTGCTTGGTGAGCAGGACCGAGAGCTTGATCCTGTCGATCCTCGAGGGCTCGTCGATCCTCCGCCCATCGGCGTCGACGAACTCGAACTCGTCCTCGATGCGGGCCCCGTGCGTGCGGATGGTGACGTGCTCGATGGAGACGTTCTGCAGGGACAGGGCGGTGCTGAAGGTGAACAGGAAGAAAGGGGTGTCCTCCGACACGACCTTCATGCGCGTGCAGGCCGGATCCTCGAGGCTGACGTCGATCGACACGGGATACAGGACCGCCCGCCCCGGCAGCGCAAGCCTGCCCAGCCTGCGGGCCGCCATCTCGTTGACGATGCGCCGGGCCCGGGTCGCCCCGTCGCTTCCCTCCTCGAGCAATCCGAAGATCTCCCGCATGCGCTCGCCGAGGCGCGCCTCCCAGCCCTCCTCCCGATCGGCCTCGCTGAGAACGCCGGTGAACTGGTCGATGATCCGTTTCCGCCGCAGCTCAGCCAGCCTCTCCGTGGAGGCAGCCGGGCCGCGGCGGCTTCCCTGCAGCCGGGACGGCCCGTAGGTGAAGATGTCTCCCGAAATGATGTCCAGGCCCATCGAGGAGAGCACACCGGTGATGAGGGAGAAGACGCCGGGGTGGTCGAAGGCGAGGACCGTGCACTCGAACGCGCTGCCCTGCGGGAGGCCCTCGAGGGTTGTCTGCCGGATAAGGAGGCGCGTCGGATCCCGCTCCGAAAGCGCCGCGAGCTCTGCGACATGGGAGGCGATCTCGACTGGATCGAAACGCTCGAAGTAGCGCGCGTCGAGCCTGCCGGTGTGCTCGTCGATCAACCGGGGGTCGACGCCGGGGAGAGCGGCGCGCAGGTGGTCGGCGGAGACGGCCATGGGCTTCAGGATAGGCGGTCGCGGGAGGAATGCCAAGTGGAAGACGGCGGGAAGGTGTAGACTGTCTCATAGGAGGACGTCCGAAATGAAATTGAAGCATCTTCTGCTCGTCGGCATCCTCGTGCTCCTGGCAGCTGCCATGGTGTCCTGCGTCCTGCCGAACACGGCGACGCTGCATCTCAAGAACACGACGGGGCATACCATCACCGCCGCGTATTTCAATCCGGCGGGCGGGACGTCCCCGGGGACCAACCGCCTCTACGGTGGGGAGACCATCCCAGATGGCGAGTCGCATGATTTCCTCACCATCACGCCAGGCACCTACGACATCACCCTCACGGTGGAAGGGTTCGGGGACTATCTCGCGTTCACGGGATTGGCCCTGGAGAAGAACCACTGGGTGTATAAGAACACGCCAGCGCTGCTATAGAGGCGAGAGGTCTCGCGAAGCGTCTGACACCGGCGATCTTTCCTCGGAAGATCGTGTCTCCTATACTCACCCGATGCTGAGCGATGCAGTCCGGTCAGCCACAGAGGCCGACAATCCCGCCCTGATTCGCCTGGAGCGACTCTGTCCCCAGGGCACGCGCCTTCGAATGTACTCAGAGAGGGAGGACTACTTCTTCCGCGCCCGGATGTATGGGGACACCCGCATGCTCGTGGCCGAAGACCGGGCAAGGGGGAGGCTTTTCGGCGTGCTTGCCGCGGCGATGAAGGATTTGTATATCGGCGGAGTCGTCCGCCCGGCTGCGTTCTTTTTCGACCTGCGCGTTCACCCCGACTACCGGGTGTCCGTGCGCGGACGGCACATACTCGTCGCGTGGAAGGCGATGGAGCGGTGGGCGGAGGAGCGTGGCGCTCATCTCATTTACGGCCTGATGAAGCACGACAACGCGGCCATGACCGCCCTGGTCGACAGGAGGCTCGGCTACCGGTTCGCGGGGGGAATGACCGTGCAGAGCAGGCCCGTGTTCCGAAGGGTGAGGGTGCACGAAGCCCCCGATGAGATTCCTCCCGACGACCCCCGGCTCGTGGAGCGCACCTGGGCGGAGTACGGCGATCGGGATTTCTTCCCGGAGGCCTTCCGTGACCGGCTGCTCAGCCCCGAGATGCGTGCGTCGGGATTGTTCTCCTTCTTCCAGCTCCGCCGCGGTCCGTCGTGGGCGAGCATCGGCCTGTTTCGGGCCTCGCGGGTGATTCGCACGCGCGTCACGGCGATCCCGTGGTCCTACAAGCTCCTCCAGCCCGTCTTTTCCGCCTTCGAACCGCTTCTCCCGCTGCCCCGCATCCCGCGCGAAGGCGGGAGCATCGGGTACTGCCACGTGTTCAACCATCTGGCGGAAGGACTCGAGGGAATCCGGTTGTGGCGCGCGCTGATCGCGCACGCGAACAACCTCGCGCTGGATGAAGGTGCGACCCTTCTCACCAGCGCCTTCGATCCGGATGACCGTTTCCACGCTTTGTTCCGCAGGGGAGCGATGAACCGCATCGAGTACCGGTTGGGCATGAAGGCGTTGAGGCCGGGTGTGCCGGCCGAGCTCGCGCGCTTCTATCCCGACGTGCGTGACATGAACTGAGCCCGGCGCCGGCCGAGGCGCAGCGCCGCGTAGGTCGCGCCCCCGACGACCCACAGGACGAACACTCCGAGGAAAAACCAGCCATTCTCGCGCGTGCCCAGGTCGACGAGGAGCACGTCGACGGTGAGGAGGCACAGCACGAGTCCGCCGACCGGCGCAACGACGGCCATGGCGCCGCGCAGGGGAAGCGCCGAACGCGCGATGACCTCGGGGTGGCTCCGGGGCAGCCGAAGAGCAGCTCTCATCACGGGAACGAAGATGATGATGCCCCCGAGCGAGGCGAAAATCGCGAAGGTCTCTACCCTGTTGCCCGCGAGCACGAGCGAGACCGCGGAGACGGCGAAGATGAAGCTGAGCAGCCAGTGCGGCGTGCCGAAGCGCCGGTTGACAACGGCGAGAAATCCGCCTCCGAGCAGGAAGAACAGGAGCGGGGCCCGGCCCATGAACGAGCCGGCCATGTCAGCCAGCGAGACCGCCCGGCCCCCCGCTCCAGGGCGCGATGCCTGCCGTCACCAGGCCGATCGCTACGTACAGCGCGACGACGATTGGGATCGAGATGATGAACGACAGGGGAATGTTCCGCCGGGGCTGCTGGATCTCGTCTCCGAGCTCGACTGCCGCGTTCGCCCCCAGGATGGTGAAGGTGAGCATGGCCGAGGCAACGGCGAAGCCGCCCGCGCCGCCGGGGAACAGAAGGAAGAGGTTCCGCGCGGACACGCGCGGGAAGCCGACCCCCAGGAACACGAGGAGGGCTGCGAGCAGAACTGCGACCATGACGACCTGTGCCAACATCGCGATGCGCGCCCCCAGGAGATTGGCGAGGTAGAAGACGAAGAGAAGCGCGAGAGCGGTGGGGATCGCCGGCAGCGCGGGGAATGCGGCCCGCAGGAAGGCGGCGCCGGTGAGAGCGTACAGGGGGAACATGCCCAGCACGGCGCCAAGCAGGTATGCCCAGACACCCGCGAATGAAGCGACCGGCGAGAAATAGCGGGAGCCGTAGAAGTAGGTGCCTCCTGATATGGGCATCCCGGATCCGATCATGGCCAGCACCGCCATGGCCAGGCCGACCGGCACCGCGGCTGCGAGGAAGGCGAGGAAAAGCGACGGCCCCGTCTTCGCAAGGGCGATGCCGGTGAGGGCGAAGATGCCTGCGCCGATCGACTCATCACGATGGGAACCTCCCCCATGTCACGGTGTCCCGCCCATGGTTTTCCTGCCAGCTCTCGAGGAACGCCGGCATCGTCCGGCCCCGTGCGTCCGGCTCCAGCACCCGCGGCCCTTCCAGCTCGAACGGGCACACGGTGATGACGGCCTGCCGGGCGAGCTCCCCAGCGCTCGAGCTTTCGCGCCTTTTCGGCGGGCGCATCGGAGTGGAAGATTCACGGTGTCCTGTCGGCGCGCGCGAGGAGCCGGGCGAAAAGGGGAAAGCGCAGGCGCGAATCGAGGACGATGGGCTGCGGCTGAGGCCCGTCTGCCAGCCGCACGGAGAGCAGCGGATAGTCGGAGAGCACCGTTCCGATGCCGACGAGGATCCCCCGGTGCATGCCGCGAAGACGATGTGTGAGCGTCAGGCTCTCGGGACAACTCAGTGCGACGCGAACCCCGCCCGCGGCAGCGATCGCGCCGTTGGATGCCTGCGCCCAGCTCAACGTGACCGCAGGAAGCCCCGGCGACGCAGAGGGTTCGCGCAGGACGGAGAGCGTCCTGCCGTCGATCGACCGGTCTCTCTCATCCGTTTCCGTGATGCCGCCCATGAGGTCGCACGCTATCGGAAGTGGCGGAGCTTGTCAAACCCGCGGTTCATGCGTCCGTCGTCCGGCAGCGGCGATCTCCGTTGACGATCCAACGACCCGCGGGATAGCATCAGTCGGGAGGCGAGATGGCGTTCGACAAGGCATGGGTGCGGAGAGCGGTCGGGATCGTCGGCGAGGACGGCGTCCTTCTCGACAGTGCAGCGATGGAGCCGTACAGCAGGGACGAGTACGCCCTCGACGACCTACGGGTCATGCCACGCGCAGTGGTGAAGCCTCGCACGGAGGAGGAGGCCGCGCGGATCGTCTCGCTGTGCGCCTCGATGCGCGTGCCAGTGACTGCCCGTGGGGGCGGAACGGGGCTGTCGGGCGGGTGCATCCCGCCGGACGGCGGAATCGTGCTCTCCCTGGAGAGGCTGAACCGGGTCGTCGAGGCCGACCCTGACACGGCGACTATCACCGTCGAGGCGGGCATGCCCCTCTCCCGGCTGTACGAAGAGGTGGAGCGCATGGGCCTCTTTTTTCCGCCCCATCCCGGCGACGAGGGTGCGTTCGTTGGAGGCGTGGTCGCCACCAACGCCGGCGGCGCCCGGGCGGTCAAGTACGGCACGATCCGCAGGTTCGTCCTCGGGCTGCGGGTGATCACCGCTGCCGGCAGGCTGATCGACCTCGGCGGGAAGATCATCAAGTCCAGCTCGGGCTACGACCTGCTCGATCTGATGATCGGGTCCGAGGGCACTCTTGGCATCGTCACACGGGTCACCTTTGCACTTGTCCCTCGGCCCGGCTCGCTGGTGACGCTCGTGGCGCCATTCGCCAATGACTCCGAGGCGATCCGCGCCGTTCCCGCATTCCTCGGCGTGGGAATCGTGCCCTGCGCCGTGGAGTTCGTCCAGCATTCCGCCATGCGCTGCGCGGAGCGCCTGCTCGGGAAGGAGTGGCCGGCCCGATCGGGAGATGCGTCGCTCATGATCATCCTCGACGCGAAGGACGAGGAAGGGGTGCTCGCGGAGGCGGAGCGCATCTCCGCCATTCTCGAGCAGGGAGGGGCGCGCGATGTGCTCATCGCCGATGGACGGGAGAAGCAGGCGGAGATCCTCGCCCTGCGAAGCGCGCTGTACGAAGCGCTGCGCCCGGCGATGGTCGAGCTTTTCGACATCTCCGTCCCTCGTTCACAGATCGTTGGCCACGTGGAGCGCATCCACCGTCTCGAGCAGGAGCTCGGCATCCGCCTGCCCACCTATGGCCATGCAGCGGACGGAAACGTGCACACCCATTCGATGCGCCGCTCGCTCGAGGACGGTGTGATCGGCGATGAGATCCCGGGCTGGCGGGATGCGCACGAGAAGGTGCGCGCCGCCCTCTACGAGGATGCGGTCTCTCGCGGAGGGGTGATCTCGGGCGAGCACGGCATCGGTCTTGTGAAGAAGGCGTACCTCGCCCGCACCCTCGACCCCGCGGTCCTCGATCTGATGCGGGCCGTGAAGCGCGCCTTCGATCCCGACGGCATCCTCAACCCGGGAAAGATATTGGGCTGAGGCGGGTGGCCTACTTCCCGAAGTAGACGAAGGGAGCCCAGAAGAAAGGCGCGCGGTACGCGCCCTTGCTGATGAATGCGCGCTTCATCTCAGTCATGGCCCGGGCGTACGAGAGCCCCTTCTCACGGACGAGGCGGTACATCCCGACAATGAACTCCCGGGTGGAATCGTCGGCGACCTGCCAAAGCGAGACCGACAGGCCGTTCGCCCCGGCGACCAGGAATGCCTGGGTCAGTCCCACGACGCCCTCCCCGGCGTAGATCCTGCCCAGTCCGGTCTCGCACGCCGAAAGGTCGACGAAGTCTGCCGCGACGGCGAGCCCCGCGATCTCCTCCATGGTCAGGTAGCCGTCCTCGTTGGTTCCGGCAGAGCCGGCCTCGCTCAGCACGAGAGCGGAGAGCTCGGGCGCGCCGGGGACCAGGACACCGTGCGTCGCGAAGTGCAGCACCCGGTACTGGCGGAGCTTCCCTTCGCGGGAGAGCTGCTTGACCATCCTCTCGGAGGCATCCCCGCCCGAGAGCACGACGCTGCCGGGGATGCCCGCGCCGATCGAGGTGACCTCTTTGAGCGTTCCGGGGAGGTCGGGCCACGAGCCCAGGCCGAGGGCCGCGTAGATCGCGCGGGCGCTCTTCCCTTCTGCGAGGAGTCGGGCAGCGTCGGCGCGCAGCGCCTGAAGCTGCTGAGTCGAGACCTGCGCGACCGGCTTCGCTTCAGGCCGAGAGCTTCCACTGCCATAGCGCGCCCCCCCGAATGCGAGGAGCGGCCACGGCCTTGCGGGGTAGCTCCTGCGGTCGAGCAGCCCCTTCACCGCGAAGGACGGGAGGTAGGTGACGTGGAAGCGCTCCACAAGCCAGCGCCCGTCCGGCAGGAGGAGGGTCTCGAAAGGCAGGATGCCGAGGCTCCCATCGGGGATGACGATGAGCTCCTCCTTGTCGGCCAACTCCTTCTCGATGGGCCCGAGCAGGAGGTCGTACAGCTCGCGCGCGAGCTTTATCCTCATCTCCGCCTGGGCGGGCGAGGGGCGGGTGAGGGTGAGCAGCCAGCGGTAGGCCTCGACGAAGGCGGCGAAGGGGCTGCCCGTGTCCTCGGGCGTGTCGACCACGAGGAATCCGCGCGCGTTCACGCCGGGCTGCCGCGCGGACACGGCCTGCGGCGGAGGCGTGGCGGGGCTCGCATCCGTCCGCTCCAGGGGGTATGAGCGGACCCTCCCGCGGTCCGCGTAGATGGCGAGGGGGTGCTCCCAGTCCACGTTGGCGAAGCTCACGACGGCGCTCTTCGCTCCCAGCGTGCCCTGGAGGCTGCGCAGCCCGGGTGACGGGGGCTCTTCGCTGCCCGCCATCCGCTGGCTGATCTGCTCCGCGGAGTAGCGGGCCTTCATGAGCTCCGCGGAATCGAAGGCCGCCGCCGGATCGCCCGCGAGATGCTGCGCATGGACGAGCCAGCGGTACGAGGATATCCACGAGGCCAGGAAATCGCGCCTCGTCGCGCCCGAGGCCGTGCGACGCAGCCTCTCCTTGATGTCGACAGCCAGGAGGAGATGTCCGATGGCGCTGGCCGCCTTGCCGGCCTGGATGTCGAGAGTGCCGAGATTGTTGAGGGCCGTGGCCTCCTCCGCCTGCATGCCTGCCTCGCGGCAGATCGCGAGCGCGCGCTCATACTGCTCGCGGGCAGCGTCGATCCTTCCCGCGATTTGGCTCATCCCGCCGAGGTGGATGAGCACGCGGACGATCTCGTCGCGCTTGCCCAGGCGCTCGCCGAGAGCGAGAGCCTGCCGGTAGCGCTTCTCCGCCTCGTTGTACTTTTTCCATTGGGCGTACGCGGCTCCCAGGGCGTCGAGGAGAAGCATCTGGTCGCCCTGCCGTCCCAGGCTGACGGCCATATCCAGGGCTTCCTGGTATTCACCGACGGCCTGCTCGTAGCTGCCCTGGTTCTGGTGCACCGAGCCGATGAACCGGAGATTCGAAAGGACCTGATCGGGGACCTGGAGCTTTCGCGCGAGAGCGAGCGCCTTGCCGTACAGCTCGAGCGCCCGCTCGTTCCTTCCCCACGCCTGGTAGACCATGCCGATGCCGCCCGTGATCGAGACGACGTTCAGGGGGAGGTCACGGTTCTCGAATATCTCGAGCGCTCCCCTGTAGGCCGTTTCGGCCTCGTCGTAGCGTCCCGTCGCGTACGCCACCGTGCCGAGGTTGCCCAGTGCGTTCGCCTCGCTCTCCTTCAGGCCCGCGCTCCGCGCGGACATGAGCGCCTGCTCGAGGTACCCGCGTGCGTCGTCGTAGCTTCCGCGGGCGCTCGCCGTCATGCCGAGGTTGATGAGCGTGTTCGTTGCGCTCGTCGCGTCGCCGATCCCCTGGAAGGCTGCCAGCGCCTGGCGGTAGGCATCTTCGGCCTCCTGGTAGCGGCCCCACGCGAGGTAGACCCCGGCGATGTTGCCGAGGTTCGCCGCGGCGTTCGCCCGGTCTCCGCTTCTCTCGTGCTCCTCGAGCGCGAGCCTGTAGCGCGCTATGGCCTCGTCGTAGCGGCCCCACGCCGCGTACACGAGCCCGAGGTTGTTGAGGATCGAGGCCGTCTGCCCCTGCACCCCGCGTGAACGGGCGATCTCCAGAGCGCTCTCGAAGCGGTCCGCCGCCTCCGCGTAGCGGGCTCGGTAGTATTCGAGCAGCCCGAGGTTGTTCAGGAGGGAGACTCTCTCCTTGGACGCACCCAGAGCTGTGAACAGCTCGAGGGCGAGAGAGAGCTGCTCGCGCGCCGGTTCAGCCTGGCCGAGCGCTGCGAGGCTGAGGCCGAGGTACATGCGGTCATAGGCGAGATCGGCGTGCCGGTCCGTGCCCAGGGCAGCGTCGATGTCGGCGGCCTGGCGGAGCAGAGGCACAACCTCCCCGTACGCCCCCTTTCCATACAAGGCGGCTGAGCGCTCGAACAGCGCATCGGCATCCGTCGCCGACTGAGCGGCAGCGAGGGCAGAGACGAACAGCAGGGCGATCGGGAGGCGACTCTTCAGCACGGGCGTCACCTCAGGGGGTTCTCGAACCACACAACGGCAAGGTGCACCTTGAACGGGGAGTCGAACTCCTCACAGTTCGCCGCGATGTCGAGGTCCCCGTCCCCGTCGATGTCGTCCAGGACGGCCTGGTCCCATTTCTCCCCGTTCAGGGGACACGCTCCGGGGAAGTCCGAGCCCCATTTGACCACGTGTCCGAGCGCCGGCGCCGCCGGATCCTTCCAGTCCACGTCCATCCAGAACACCGCGGCCTTTGTCGACGGGAGCTTCCCTGCATGATGGATGAGCGCGCCGACCATCTCGAGCATGCCGTCGCCATCCACGTCGCCAAGCCGTATCATCCGCGCCCTCCAGCGGGCCTGCTCGGGCTTCGGTATCACGATGCGGTCGAACCGCTGGTCGCGCTCGCTCCCGCCCTCCCGAGAGCCGCCAGTGCGGAAGAGGTACACCGCGTTCTCCAGGTGGACGACGATGTCGGCGAGCCCGTCGCCGTCAAGGTCCCCGAACTAAAACCCATGCGCGCTCTCGATGTTGGGGTCGATGGAAGCCAGCGTCCACCGGGAGAAGTCGGCGATCGCAGCGGGGCCCGAGGGCGGGGAGAGCACGCGCAGGCCCGCGCGCGGCTGCTTCCCCCGTCCGCCGACCACGATCTCGAGCCTGCCGTCGCTGTCGAGGTCCCGGCACCTGATGTAGTGGAAATGGCCGATCCCGCGAGCAGCCGGGATCTCGATGGGCTTGCCCCACGCGTGCGCTTCCCGTGCGCGCGACCCTTCTGGATTGAGGAGCACCTTCACGCCCGGCCGGCCCAGCGCCTCGGCTCCGTGGGCGACCACGACGTCGGGGTCGCCGTCGCCGTCCACGTCGCCGAAGCAGGAGCTTTCCGCATTGGGGACCCTGCCGACCGTGACCGCGGGCCAGGCTTCGGCAACCACGTCGCGGGGGGGACGGAAGGCGATGCGCAGGTATCCGTTCCATTCATAGTTCGTAAGGAGGTCCAGCCAGCCGTCGCCGTCCGCATCCGCGGAGTCCAGGCCGTTTGGCAGCCGGAAGTTCGGGTTGTCGATGACATGCATGGTCCATGGGGAATCGCTCGCCATACTGCCGCCCGGCGGCGCATGGGCAGGGGCGAGGACCTCGAGCCGCGGGTTCGACGCGCAGGAGGCCAGCACAGACGCGGCCGCGAGGAGAGCGAGGAGAGCCGGGAGTCGAGAGCGCGCATGGCCGCGGTGATTCGATCCCACCGCCTGACCCTACGCGTCGGGTGGGAATTGCGCAACCCCTCGTCGCTCAGCCTTCGCTGCTCAGATCACCCGCGCTGCGGGCGTGACCGTTCCGCTTGTCACGATCCCGGCCGCCGGCACGCTGCTGGGCGGATGCCTGATCAGTCGGGGCATCATCCCCCGATAGAGGGCGCGGGACCCTCCCTCGCGGTCGATCCTCGCCTGCATGGTCTCGCGGACAAGAAAGCTCATTTCGCGCGCGGAGCGCTTCAGGGCCCTGCCGATCTCTTCCGCATCCCCTGTCGGCGCCGTAGGCGGAGGCTGCACGGCCCGGCCGATGACGACGGTGACCTTCGGCGGAAGGTTCAGCGTGCGGCCGAGCACACGCAGGGTGTTTTTCTCGAGCAGCCGGGTCTCGCGCAGCACCGTTGTGATGGGCACCACGGGAAGGCCCAGCCTGCAGGCCAGCAGGAAGGCTCCGTGATGGAAGGGCTGGATATCCTGGTTGCCGAGGTAGCATTCGCCCTCGGGGAAGAAATGGATGAGGCCAAGCTCGCGCACCGCTGTTCGGGCTGCCGCCTCGAGCGTGCGAAGCGCGCCGGCTCGCTCGGGGATCGGCACCGCTCCCAGCAGTCGCACGAAGGTGCCCAGGAAGGGAATTAGCGCGGTTTCTTCGAGCATCGTGAAGTAGGTTCGACGGGGTCTGATCGCATGCGCGATCAGACCGGGATCGAGCAGGAGGGTATGGTTGCTGACCAGGATGGCTGCGCGGATTCCGCGAAGGTTCTCTCTCCCCGTGAACCTGATTCTGTAGACCAGCCAGCCGAAGAGCTTCACCGCCGCGAGAACGATGTGGTAGAGGCCCGTGAACGGGAGGAAACCGGGCGTGAACCGGATGATGCCGTCGCCCTTCCGATATGCCATTCCGCATCTACCTCAGAGTTCGGCCCTTCCAGACCACCCCGTGACCCGCACTCGCCTGTCCGATGCTCCACCACGCCATGTACAGCAGGTGCACGTACAGCACGGGGTAGAGGAGCGGGACCCACCATCGCAGCCCCCGGTCGTAGAGCACGAGGGCCCAGGCGAGCAGGAACAGCAGAACGCAGGCAAAGGTGAGCGTCACGGCGGGGTTGCCCGTCAGCAGCTGGATGGGCAGCAGGGCGAGGGGGAGCACCACGAACGCCGCGAGGAGCGTCACGGCCGCCGCGAAGAACACGGAGCGGTTTCGCGCGAGATCGTAGATGTTCTTGGACAGGCCGTTGAACGAGGCGCGGTAGCCCTCGTACATGCGGCAGCGCACATGCCTGCGAATGTCGAGGAAGACCTCGCGGAAGCCCGCCTTCTTCAGCTCGCGGGCGATCGCCAGGTCGTCGCTGATCTTCCCGCGCACGCGGGAGTATCCGCCGATCGCCTCGAATGCTCGGCGCCGGAACATGATCATCTGCCCGATGGCGAACGAGAGACCCGGAGCAGGCAGCGAGGCGATCAGCCACAGCGGCAGGACCATGGCGGACATGATGTAGGTGGCGGGCACGATGAACTGCTCACCGAGAGTGTTCATCTCCTGGAACACGTACCCTGAGACGCAGTCCGCCTCGTGCCACTCCATGTTCGTCACCGCCCAGGCGAGGCTCTCCCTTCCGTGCACGGTGTCCGCGTCGGTGAAGAGCAGGTACTCGCCTCGCGCGTGCTCGGAGAGCTGCTGCATGGCGTGCGGCTTTCCATACCAGCCGTCACCCGCGAGGGGCCTGCCCTTCACGACGCGCACGCGCTCGGGATGCCGCCGCTCGTACTCCGCGATGATTTCTCCGGTTCGGTCCGATGACTGGTCGTCCAGCACGAGGATCTCGTAGTCTCTGTACGTTTGTGTCAGGAGGGAGTCCAGGCATTGGCCGATGTTCTTCTCCTCGTCCCGGGCCGGGATGAGGACCGAGACCAGCCCGCCCCGCGTGAGACTCGGCTTGCGGGAACTCAGCCGCAGCCACACGATGTTGGAGAGCGACAGGAGGAAAAAATACCCAGCCCCGAGAACGAACAGCAACCGCACCAGGTTGTCCAGGAGGACGACAATGGAGGTCATGGCTTCGCTCCCTATACATAGACAGCCAATACAAAGGCAGCCGAGGCAAAGATAGTCTATGTATGGGGTATTGTCAAATGCCGGAAAACTCACGGAAAACTCAGAGGATGGAGATGGTCGAATGGAGGGGGTGCTGCTGTGTCAGGGCCACGGCGAAATCAGGAAATGTCGATGCCGCGGCGCGTCAGATAGTCCGAGCAGACCTCGAAAATGACGGTAAGATCATCTATGGCTTCTTGAAGATCTTTCTTCGAATAGGATTGGAAAGGCAGCCCGCCGGGCAGGCCGTTCGGATATCGCGTCGGTATGTAAAACCGATCCAGGCGCTTCGACGGTTCTTCGGCCTTGGCGAAAGCAGGGGATTGTGGAAGCAGTTCGGTGCACGAATCGACGAGAGAGTGTCCGAAGACCCTCCGGCTTCCCGCGGCGTATTGGCAGGACTTCAAGGCCTTTTCGCCAGCCTGCTGGGCGATGAAGCATCCCTTGTCGAAGAAGCGGTCCTCCTGGAAGATCCATTCGGCGAACCGAAGGTCGTCCGCAGCCTGCTTGTACCATCGGATTGCTTCGCGCTCATTCCCTTTCATACAGAACCTTCCCCGTCGCGACTGCGTCCTGGACAAATGCTCGTGTTTGCTCGAGCTCGACGAACTCCTCCGGCGTATAGGCGAGAATGTCCACAGCCTTCGGCAGGTTCCATGCCATGTACAGCTCCCGCAGTCGATCGAGGAACCTTTTCTCCGTGTCGTAGACCACGATGAGGTCGATGTCGCTCTCCTCGTCCGCGCTTCCCTGCGCATGAGAGCCGAAGAGGATGATGCGGTGAGGCCTGAACCGCGCGAAGGCCTTCAGGATGCCGTCACGGATCTCGGTGTCCGTCAGGGTCTTCGTGCTCACGGGAGAATCCTACCGACCGTCGAAGGCGCTGTCAATCGAAACCACGCTCCTCGCGGCGCGCTCACGGCGCCGCGCTCCCTCTCAATCCACGAACAGGTCCTTGCTGGCGAAGTTGGGGTCGCAGGTGAGGTTCACGCCGAGCTTGCGCAGGCCGGCCTCGTCGCCCGGGGTGGGAATGTGAGTGATGTGCGCCTCGCAGCCCCGCAGCACGGCCAGCTTGTTCACGGCCGCCTCGGCCGCTGGGTTCATGGCCGCGCTGATGCTCAATGAGATCAGCGTCTCCTCCAGGTCGAGGCTCACCACCCGGCTGCCCAGCACGTCCTTCTTGAAATGGCTGAGCGCGGCGGTGATATGGGGCGCCAGGAGGTGGATGGAATCCGGGATGCCCGCCAGGTGCTTGGCTGCGTTCAGGACGAGGCTGGAGGCGGCATGCATGAGCGGGGAGTTCTTCCCCGTGACAATCATTCCGTCCCTCAGCTCCAGGGCAGCTCCGCAGCAGATCCCCTCGTTGCCCTTGCCCTGCGCCTGGGCCTCCTCGGCCGCGCGCGCGGCCGCGACGGCGACCTTCCTGTCACCCGTGCCGATCTCCAGATCCTTCATCAGCAGCTCCACGCGCTGAACCGTCTTCTGGTCCTCGACTCCCATCGCGAACTCGCAGGAGTAGCGGTAGAACCGGCGGATCACTTCCTGGAGCGCAGCCTGCCGTACGAGTGCGTCGTCCACGATCGCAAAGCCCGCCCTGTTGACCCCCATCTCCGTCGGCGAGCGGTAGGCCGCGCTCTCACCCGATATGCGCTCCATGATCCGTTTGAGCACGGGGAAGACCTCCATGTCGCGGTTGTAGTTGACGGCGACCTGGCCCGTGGCCTCGAGGTGGAAAGAGTCGATGGCATTGTAGTCCCCGATGTCCGCGGTGGCCGCCTCGTAGGCCACGTTCACCGGGTGCTTCAGCGGCAGGTTCCAGATCGGGAAGGTCTCGAACTTCGCGTATCCCGCCCGCACCCCCCGCTTGTGCTCGTGGTACAGCTGCGAGAGGCAGGTGGCGAGCTTGCCGCTGTTGGGCCCGGGACCCGTCACCACGACGATCTGCCTGTCGGTCTGGATGTACTCGTTGGCGCCGTAGCCCTCCTCGCTCGCGATCATGTCCACGTCCGTGGGGTAGCCCCGTGTGAAGCGGTGCGTGTACACCCGGATGCCGCGCCGCTCGAGGCGGTTCTTGAACTTCAGCGCCGAGGGCTGCCCGTCGAAGCGCGTGATCACGACCGCCCGAACGGTCACGCCCCAGCCGGCGAGATCATCGATCATCTTCAGCGCGTCGGAGTCGTACGTGATGCCGAAATCGCCCCTGATGCGCCGGCGTTCGATGTCTCCCGCATAGATGCAGAGAATCACGTCCGACTTGTCCGCCAGGCCGGCGAGCAGGCGCATCTTGACGTTGGGGTCGTAGCCGGGCAGAACGCGCGCGGCGTGGTAGTCGAAGATCAGCTTGCCGCCGAACTCGAGGTACAGCTTGTCGCCGAAGCGCTTCACCTTGCCGAGGATCTCGGCAGCCTGCTCGCGCAGGTAGCTCTCGTTGTCGAACCCCGCCGCCCCGCTCATGCAACCTCCCTGCGGATGCTCCATGCCGCGAGGGCTCCCGCGATTACCGCGAAGCCCGCGAGCGCGGCGAGCCCGGCCCCGGCCTGGAGCAGGCCCCGGCCGCGCACCATGATGTCGACAAGCGCCTCGTTCGCCCACGTGAGGGGCATGGCTCGGGCGACAACCCGCAGCCACCCCGGCATGCCGGCGAGCGGCCAGAACAGGCCGCTCAGGAGGAACTGCGGGATGATCACGATGGGGATGAACTGGATGGCCTGCAGTTCGTTCCGCGCGAAGGCCGAGAGGAAGATCCCCAGGTTGACCGCCCCCAGAACCACGAGGCCGGTCACGAGAAGGACGGCGAAGACGCTCCCAATGATCTGGACTTTCAGAACGTAAATGGTGAACAGCACGAGGATCGTGACCTGCATCAGCGAGAACACCCCGAAGCCGAGCAGGTAGCCCAGGACGATCTCCAGGCGGCTCACAGGCGATGCGGCGAGGCGCTCCATGGTGCCGTGCGTCCGCTCTCGGAGGAACGAGACGCTCGTGAGGAGGAAGACGAGGAAGAAGGAGAGGAAAGCGATCGACAGGGGAGCGAAGAAGTCCAGCGCCGTGAAGCTCGCGCTGCCGTACAGCCGCTCGATGTCGAGCTCCAGCGGGAGGCCCTTGGCGAAGAGGAACGAGAGAGCCTTCGGCATCATCCCGCCCAGGAGGGCGGGAACATTACGCATCACCAGCGCGCTCACCTCGCCGAGTGCCGCGGCCGCCAGCGCGGGATTGGAACCCTCCACGATGATCCTGAGGGCCGCGCGGCGGTTCTTCCACAGCTCGTCCGTGAACGAGCTGCCGAACACGAGCGCGACGTCGCTCTCGCCCGACCGGACCGAAGCCCGCGCCTCCGCCCGCGAGAGGCTCGTGACGGCCACCTTCCCGCTCTCGGAGAGAGCGCCGACGATCACCTCCGAGAGCCGCGCCTTCCCGCCGGAAGGGGCGTCCTCGTTCACAACGGCGATGGCGATCTTCCCGTTCTCCTGCGCGCGGAAGACATACCCGATGAGCCCCATCACGAGGAGGGGGACGACGAGCATCAGCCCGAGGGTCCTCTTGTCGTGGATGAACTGGGCGAGGATGCGGAGAGTCAGGGCCAGGATGCGGTGCAGCCTCACGCCGGCGCCCCCGCTCGGCTTCCGGCAAGGGCCAGGAAAGCGCTCTCGAGGCTTCCTGCGCCCGCCCTCTCCATGATCTGCGGGACGGTCCCCACCGCGAGAACTCTGCCCTGACGGATGAGGGCCAGTCGGTCGCAGCGGTCCGCCTCGTCCATGACGTGGCTGGAAACCACGATCGTGACACCCTTCCTGTTGAGGGCCCTGAAGTGCTCCCAGAAGCTCCGCCGCAGCTCGGGGTCGACCCCCACGGTCGGCTCGTCCAGCAGCAGGAGCTCGGGATCGTGCACCAGGGCGCAGGCAAGGGATAGCCGCTGGCGCATGCCTCCGCTCAGCGTTCGCGTGAGAGAACCCGCCCGGTCGGCGAGCCCCACAAGGGCGAGCGCTTCGTCGATGCGCGCCTTCCTCCGAGCCCCGCTTCTCTCGCCGAAGATTCGGGCGAAGAATCCGAGGTTCTCCCGCGCGGTCAGATCTTCGTACAGGCCGTGCGCCTGGGGCATGTACCCGATGCGGGGGATGACGGCAGCGCGGCCCTCGGGCAGCCCATGGCCAAGCACCTCGATGCGCCCCGAGGTGGGGCGCAGAAGCCCCGCCGCGATGCGGATGAAGGTCGTCTTGCCGGAGCCGTTGGGGCCGAGCAGGCCGAAGGTCTCGCCTTTGCGCACGGCCAGATCGAACCGGTCAAGGGCCGCGATCCGCCCGAAGCGCCTGGCCAGAGCCGCTGTTTCGATCACGAACATCGCGGGCATACTCGCCGATCCGCAGAGGAAGATCAAGCCAGGTGCCGGCCTATAACTGGCGGCCGGTTTCGTGCTACCCGTGTATCGGAGGCAAACGGTGATATCGATCGATCTGAAGGGAAAAACCGCCCTCGTCACGGGGGCGGGGCAGGGCTTGGGGGCGGCCACGGCCGAAGCGCTTGCGCGGGCAGGCGCCAAGGTGGTTGTCAACTACTTCAACGACGCGGACGGCGTCAACCGCCGGCGCGCCGAGCAGACCGCCGCTGCGATCGGCTCGGCGGCCGCGGCGATGGAGGCGGATGTGCGCGACCCGGCAGCCCTCGCGGCCATGTTCGACGCCATCTCGGGGCGCTTCGGAAGCCTGGACATCGTCGTGAACAATGCCGCGATCCTGCGCGACCGCAGCGTGAAGAAGATGTCCGAGGAGGAGTGGCGCCAGGTGATCGACACTGACCTGACCGGCGTGTTCAACGTCTGCAGGCTGGCGGCCGAGAGGCTCGCCGAAGGCGGGCGGATCGTGAACATGTCGTCGATATCCGCCTTCGAGGGTTTCTTCGGCCAGGCGAACTACGCGGCGGCAAAGGCGGGGGTCGCCGCCCTGACCCGGGTGCTCGCGAGGGAGCTTGCGCGAAGGCGCATTACGGTGAACGCGGTCGCCCCAGGGGTCGTGCTCACCGAAATGGGCAGAAGCATCCCCGAGGAGGTTCGCGCGCAGATGCTGCAGTCCATTCCCCTCGGCAGGTTCGGCGAACCCTCCGAGATCGCGGGGGTGATCCTGTTCCTCTGCAGCGACCTCGCCTCCTACCTCACCGGCCAGGTCATCCATGCGAGCGGGGGGTGGTGGGTATGAGCGGATCGCGCGCGCCCCTGGTGTGCACGGCCGAGGAGGCCGCCGGCCTGATCGGGGACGGGCAAACCGTCGCGTGCTGCGGCTTCGTCGGCTCGGCCCACCCCGAGGCGCTCACGGCCGCCCTGGAGCGGCGCTTCGAGCAGGACGGCCGGCCGCGCGGTCTTACCCTCGTGTATGCGGCGGGGCAGGGCGACGGGAAGCGCCGGGGCATGAACCACCTCGCGCACGAGGGGCTCACCCGCCGCGTGATCGGAGGCCACTGGGGTCTCGCGCCGGCGCTTGGGCTCCTGGCGATCGAGGGGCGGATCGAGGCGTACAACTTCCCCCAGGGCGTGATCTGCCAGCTCTTCCGGGACATCGCGGCCGGCAGGCCGGGGTGCATCACGCGCATCGGACTGGACACCTTCATCGACCCCCGGTTCGGGGGCAGCCGGCTGAACGATCGCACGCCTCCCGGGATGATCGAGCGCATCGAGCTGGATGGAAAGCCGTGGCTGTGGTACAAGTCGTTTCCCATCCACGTCGCCCTGCTGCGGGCCACTGCCGCCGATGCTCGAGGAAACCTCGTCATGGACAGGGAGGCGATCATCGGGGAGATCCTCCCCATCGCGCAGGCCGTGAGAAACTCCGGCGGCATGGTGATCGCGCAGGTGAGCGAGATCCGCACGGCCGCCGCTTCGCCCCATCAGGTGCGCGTGCCGGGCATCCTGGTGGACAGGATCGTCGTCGCCTCGCCGTCGGAGCACGAGCAGACCTATGCGGAGGCCTTCAACCCGGCCTACTGCTCGCCGCTTCCCGCCGACGGGTCCATCGAGGCGGCGCTCGGCGCGCCCCTGCCGATGGACGAACGACGGGTGATCGCGGCCCGCGCCTGCGACGAACTGCCCGACGGCGCCGTGGCGAACCTCGGCATCGGCATGCCCGAGGGCATCGCGAAGATCGCCGCCGAGCGCGGGCTGCTCGATCGGTTCACCCTGACGGTGGAGAGCGGCCCTGTCGGGGGGATCCCGGCCTCGGGTCTGAGCTTCGGCGCATCCGTGTACCCCGAGGCGATTCTCGACCAGCCCTCGCAGTTCGATTTCTACGACGGCGGCGGGCTGGATTTCGCGGCCCTGGGTGTCGCCCAGGTCGACGGCGAGGGCAGCGTGAACGTGTCCCGGTTCGGCGCGCGCCTGGCCGGCGTCGGCGGGTTCGTGAACATCACCCAGTCAGCTCGCAAGGTCGTCTTCTGCGGGACGTTCACGGCGAGCGGCCTGGCTGTCGAACTCCTGCCGGACGGGATCCGCATCGTCAAGGAAGGCGCGCAGAGGAAGTTCGTCCGCACTCTCGAGCAGGTCTCCTTCAACGCTCGGCGGGCCCGGGAGAACGGCCAGGAGGTCCTTTTCGTGACCGAGCGCGCCGTCTTCCGTTTGACGGCTGCCGGGCTCGAGCTGATCGAGGTCGCCCCTGGAGTCGACCTGGACCGGCAGGTCCTGGGGCAGATGGAGTTTCGCCCAGTCCTCCGCGGCGTCCGCCCCATGCCGGCGCACGTTTTCAAACGGGGAGCGAGGGAGTCGTCATGAGAGAGATCCTCATCGTCGCGGCTGTCGCCCTCGTCCTCTCGTGCGCGGGGGCGCCGAAACAGGCGCGGATCCTCGAGCCGAGCGCGTGGAACGGGACACACGACGTGCGGACCCGCCATGGGGTGGTCCGGGGTTTCGGGGACGCGGATGGCACGTGGGTGTGGAAAGCCATTCTTTTCGCCGCGCCGCCGATCGGCGAGCTTCGCTGGCGTGCGCCGCGCGACCCCGCGCCATGGGACGGGATCAGGGCCGCGCGCGCGTTCAACGCCGGCTGCACGCAGTTCAACCCGCTGGTGGGCGGCATCCGGGGCTCGGAGGACTGCCTCGCCCTCAATGTGTGGCGGCCGAAGAGCGCCGAGTGCGACCTCCCCGTGTACGTTTGGATCCACGGGGGCGGGAACTCGATCGGCTCCGCGACGATGGTCCACGAGTACGGCGGCAGCAGGATCGCCAGCGTCTCGAACGTGATCTTCGTCTCGCTCGACTACCGCCTCGGCCTGTTCGGGTGGTTTTCGCATCCCGCCCTCCGGGAAGGGAGCTCCCCCGAGGACGATTCGGGCAACTATGGGACGCTGGACATCATCCAGGCCTTGAAGTGGATACGGGACAA
>Ga0315289_10004438_pt1 | contig 20934 bp, 24 predicted proteins | sample YL17G11_40_MG_FD_203452 | JGI IMG/M metagenome (GOLD analysis project Ga0315289, IMG submission 203452) | Sediment microbial communities from Yellowstone Lake, YNP, Wyoming, USA - YL17G11_40 | ecosystem: Environmental > Aquatic > Freshwater > Lake > Sediment | place: USA: Wyoming | collected... | reverse complement strand
GTACCGAATCCTGTGTTTCCTCATGAACTGCTCGAGCCTTACCCCGAGTTCACCGGCCGCGCACGGGCCGCTCGCCGACCAGAAGTCCACGAACAGGTGTGGGGGCTGGGCAAAGAACCAAATTGTCCCCAATAAGTCCCCTTTGTCACTCTTTGCAACCAACCACTGTCCACCTAGTGTCTCTATGTCGATTGGCATGAAGTAGTGGGTATCGCTCAGGAACTGGGTGATCTCGGGCCAGTCCGCGATTTTGGCTGCACCTATCATCACGCTACGGTACCTCCGGCTCTGCCCTCGACGAATTGCACGTGCACGTCCGTAACGGTCATTTGCTGGCCCGCAGCGTTCACCATGTATACGTCCAGGACCACGTTCGCAGTCCAGTCTACGGTAATCGTACCATGCCCGGCCGAGTTTGCGGGAAGTTCAGATACGCCCATATACATGTACTGGGTATTGTTGGACCCGCCAGCGCCCTGTACATTGATGAAGGCCCTAGCGTTAAGTACGGCGTTCTTGTTAGTGTCCGTAGTAACGCCCCCAATTGCCGTTGTTCCAAGACGGACATAAAGTTCGCCGTCATCGGTACTGGAGTTGGGGTCCCCACACACGGTAACAATGATGCCGTCCCCTTCCTTGTTGAGCGTGTTGGCCGGTACGGTATAGGACCAGGCCACCCCGTCGTCCCCGACGCTCGCAAAAGTCTTGTTGATCTGCTTGAACAGTGATCCACCCACGATCGGGCCGGACTCCCCGGCATTGCCGCCGGTAATCAGTTTCGTGGCGCTCGTGCGTAGTATGGCGGTACCGCAGTCGCGCAGATTGTTATTGGTTACCGTGCAGTCCGTGGTGCTCGTGGCGTTTACGCCGTACGTGGTCGCGTCCTGGAAGTTGCAAGCCGTCACGAACAGGTCGATGCTCGAAGTTATATCCAGACCAAAGGACCCGGCCGCCTGGGCCCGGCACCCGTTGACGATGCCGCCCGAGGTGCACACCGATAGGCCACCACCGGTGATCGTGCCCTGAGCCCCACTACCAGTGATCCGCACGTCCTTCATCATCTTGCTGGCTGATCCCACCTCGATGGCGGTTCCTGACGGGTTGACCACACGCACGTCCGTGAGCGCGATCCTGGCCCACTTGTCGTCCGCGGACGTGGTATTGCCCAGTATGGATACGCCCTTGCCCGCGGGACTGGATATTCTCGACCCGAACACACTCACATCCTGAATGTACGCGGCCGAGGAGGCCGGTTCCATATAGATGGCCGCTGTGGTGGACGGACAACTGACGGATTGAATGCCCCACATGACCAGGCCCTTTACGTCCAATGCCTGAATATTGTGCGCGCCCGCGCCACTACCGCCCGGGAAGTACAGATCGCTGAGGGTGACGTTGGAGCAGGAATTACCGGGCGTTCCATCGTGCGTCAGAACCAGCGACGGGCCGTTGATGCCCGTAAACTTCACATTCCCCATCTGGAATCTGTCCACGCGCTTCATGCTCACAGCGGTGGAGGCGGTTCCGAGGGCGGTACTGATCGATAGGTTGAAGATACTGATATTTGCAAGCGTACCGGTATTCGTGATGAACGGCCCGGCCCCACTGGTGATTGCAATGGTGCTACTGCCCGGACCCGCGCCCACGATGAGCACATTGCTCGCGGTAATGACAACACTGGTGCCCTGGGCCCATGCCTCGATACCAGTATTGGTCGGAATGTATACAATTCCCCCGCCAGTCTGGCCATTTGCTGCGGTCACGGCATCGTTGAGCGTTGGGTACTCGGAGGCGTTGATAACGCCCCACAGGTTCCGCATGCTGATGATAGTGTACAGGCGGTCCATGTCCAGGTTGCCCCCGGCCACGAGTGGCCAGGCAATGCTGGATCCGCCAATCGCCGCGAGTCTGGCCTCAATCTCGGCCATTGCGGCGTTCCAGGTCGTGCTTGTGAGTTTCTGTCTAGTTACCAGTTGAGGCAATGCCATGTCTTACTCCTGTTCGGACCTGGGTGCAGTAAACTCGACCTCCCAGCCGAGCAGTACCAGATCGTTACTGGTCACAATTTTCCACGATAGGCCGTACCCGCACGCGTCGAGCAGTACATCGATAACCGATGCCTGTTCTCCCGACATCACCAGGCCGTCAGGGTCACAGTCGACCCGAAAATCCTTGTCCACCACGAACGACTTGAGCAGTACGTTTTGGTTGACCGTGTAACTGCCGTTCTCCGGCGGTAGTTCGTGCCGGTACTCGGACCAGGTTACGTTCAGGTCCCAGTCCCCGCGTACAAGAACGTACAGTTTGAGTTTGCTGAATGTTTTCCCATACCCAATCAAGCGTGGGTCCTGCGACCGGCCGGTTATAATCGGACTCTCGATGACCGCCTCGATGGGTGTATCCCTGAAATCTACCCGGTGCATAGGGTCAATGTACGCCGTGCGACCCTGCGAGTCCCCGTACATTACAACCTCACGCAGCGGCGTTCCAATTTCAACGGTTCGCATGGATCGAGCATCGATGATCCACGGCCCATGGGACTGTTGACTGTTTACATTGTACACGAATGTACCACCGGCCGTACTATACCCGAACATGGGAAGTGCAATATGCACCAGACCCAGGCTTGAATCAAAGTCCATGTACGCCTGGGCCAGTGCCCCGGTGTTCACCAGTAGTTCCGATCTACCGGTATTGGCCCACATCTGGTGCAGGACCATCATTGGTTGCTGAACGGTGATCTCCCCGGACTGCTGCGATGCGACGATCGAGCGCATGCCCGATCGACTGGTGAACCACAGATCGTTCCCGACCATAGTTACCGAGTTCTGGCCCTCGCACCCGATCGTCGGATGCAGTGGATTACGCGTATAACTGAACGGGCCGAACCCGGTAATGCCCCACGTACTCTTGCGCGTCCAGATAATGATGGACTGGTTGTAGTCCCCGAACATGGCGGTGCACCGGTCGGCACGTTTGGTGGCCGGTATCTCAACGAACCCGGCGTCCAGGGCCACATCGAACTGTTCCTCGGTAGTCGTGGGCGATGGCGTCCACCAGACGTTGGGCTGGCGATCGGCGCTGTAGTAGGCCCGGTACGGGTTACTGTGGTCCCCGATCACCCAGAGTCGTTGCTGATGCTCGACCACGGCCTCCGCGGGCGGGGCATCCGTGAGTTGTTCCGGAGCATCGTCCACTCCGCTCCAGAGCCAGATGGCCGAGGTACCGGCCCCATTGTAGTCGACCCACACGGCATTCTGCCGGTAGGTGGACATATTTACGAGCGCGTTAACCTTGGTGTGCAGTGGGCGCCACACTTCGCGCAGATCCAGGTCGTGGTAGATGTAGTCACCACACGCGGCGAGTACGCACCGTTTCTTCGACCCCGAGCGTGTGTCAAACTGGAACTCACCAATGGCTACGACCGGGTCCGTTACGAATGGGTCGGTTGCCACATCGTTGTACATGGGCGTGACAATGCGCGTGTTGTACGTTTTCTTTGTGGTATTGGTATCCGGCCTCCACCAGAACTCAAACAGGCAGGTTGTCGCCGGCGTAACCGTGGCAAGACTAGCGGCCGTTAGTGTGTCGATCAGTGCGTCATTGAGGTACACGGAGATACTGGTGCCGTTACTGCGGAGTTCTAGCGTATTGTACCCGCCAAGACCAGCGAACTCACTGCCAGTTACCAGTGTGTACTTGCTGTTGTCATTGCGCCTCCAATACAGCCCCCCACTGTATAACGCGAACTCCTTGCACGTACTGGCTACGCCCTGAACACGGAATGCAAAGGTACCCGCTGTCGTATCCGTACCATTGTACGCGGGCATGTTGACGCCCTGGATCAGGAACCTGAACGACCACCTTGTCTTGGCCGATAGAGCGGGTGCGGAGTACGACAGGGTGTAGGCCCCGGTTGCGGTTTTGGATACGGCCGCCAGGAGCACACCCTTGTGGGTTGACAGGCTGATCTTGGCGCCACCGCTGTTATCGAATGCGTAGAACCCACTGAGGCCCGACAGGAACGACGAGAACGCGACAATGTTCGGGTACAGTCCCGTAATTGGGTCTGGGGTACCGATGTCGGGGCGCACCAGAACCTGCCCGTACGGGCGCAAACCCGGGCGCACCCCGAGTATGCCGTCCAGGTCGGAGGTCATGTTCTGGGCCTGCCACAGGGCGGTCTCGTCCACACTGGCCTGGTGGCCGGCGGTAACGAGCCCGAGTGTGGCTGGAATGGCCGATACGCGCAGTACCGGACTGGGCATTAGTTATCGTACCTCCAGTTGAGTAGGTCCCAGGAGTCCCCACCGGACCCCTTGATCGATCCCATGGCGATACCCCTGCGTATGTCGGCGCGCGTCTGGCACGCTACCCCGAACCGGGGCAGTGCACGCACCACGCCGGGGTTGGACGCCTGCTGGTCGTACTGCCGGAGCATGTCGGCCAGAATCTGTTGGGTCTTGCTATCGTCCTCGTAGTCCCGAATGGCGAGTTCGAGTATCACATCGATGAGCGCCCCAATGAACCGCTCGGCCACAAAGATCTTGTCGTTGTCGGAGTTTATGGACGGATGCGTGCGCTGGTACGGAAACTGCAACAGCCGTGCGTTCTCAATGTAGGGGTGGAAGTGCACCAACTGTACGGTCTCGCCCGGGTTGGTGGTGTACACGGTGTACACCGCGGGCTCGCCCAGCACGATTCCCCGATCCCGCATCCGTCTGTCTCGGAACTCATCCGGCGACCGGGGTTCGATATGGTAAGGACTCAGAAAGGACTCAAAGGTATCAGCCGGACGGTCGAAGTCGTCCGGTAGGGCGTACCGGTCCTGGGCGATGGTGAACCCCATCTCGTCCGCGGCCGTGATCGAGGCACTGATCCAGGCCCTGTTAATCTGGATCTGGGTCGGGGACGGGACATCGACAATCCGGTACACGTAATCATCCCCGTTCACCTGGAAGGCACGCTGCTTGTACGTGTCGTCCAGAATCATGGCGTCGAGCGTGACCACGTCGCTATTCTGTGTGGCCGTCACGTACTGCAGGAGCGACGCGTCACTCTTAACCGCCGCCAAGAGCACAATGGTACCGTCCGTGCGGAGCAGTGGCCAGTTCGAGAGACCGCACCACGTCTGAAGAACCCGGTTGACTAGGCGCAGCAGTTTGCGCTCGTGGGCCGAAAGTTCATTGTCCGGCTTGTCGATCGTCTCTATTTGGGGCCACTTGAGTCGGTCGGCCAGTTCGTTTAGAAGGCTAAGTGCATTCGTCATACTATACTACCCTCGATGCAACAACAATCACATTGATTTCCCCACCAGTTCCAAGAACCAAACTATTGGTCCAGGTAATTTGTAGACCACAGGGAATGACCCACGGACCAGTACCTACCGTAACTTGACCCCCGAATTGCCCAGTCAAGCCCATGTACTTGTTGACCGCAGTATCCGTAGCAATTGCAACCGTAGTTACTAGCCCCGCACCGTAAGCCGTATTGGCATCGTAAACCCTAAACGCCGTATCGGCCACCAGTGTTTGGGCGCTATCCAGGAACGGACTGATTAGCCCGATAGTGGCACCACCGGATCCGCCCACTGGATTTACGGTAAGATTGGACACGGTATGAACAATCAACTTAACCTCGTACACACCCGCACCCATATTCAGTTTGTACGAAGTCGTTGTATCTGTATACTTCAGGTTCAGTTTGTGGATAATGGTCTCTGGTCTGAAAATTTTCATATCCCGCACCTGTGTTGCCATACTACACCATCCTTGAGGCCACAATTTCCACTGTCACTGAGCCCGTTGTTGCCGGAGTGGCATTGGTCCAAGTAAGTTGAAGCCCGTAGGGGATTGCAAACGGACCCGCCGCCAAGTTACTAAGCCCACCCCCAAATGTTCCAACAACACTGTAATATTTGCTCTGCGCCCCAGCGCCGGTTGCTACGGTATGCTCCGTTACGGTTGAAGTGTCATCGGCATCAGCCAAGTTAAAAGCAGTGTCCGCTACTGTGGTTTGTGCCGCATCCAGAAACGGTTTGATAAGACCAACTTTGCAGGCGTGACTGAAATCCACAGTCTTAGTGATGAGCATGACCAGTTTGTACACTCCTGGCGCCATAGATAGCGCGAACTTTGATGCAGTAGCATCGGCGTACCCCAAAACTAGTGTGTGCCGAATACACTCTGGCCTATACATGTACGTATTCCTAGTTTGCGTTGCCATTATCCACCGCCGTAATCGTAACCGCGGCATTCGCCGTGGCCGATGGGTTGCGCACCTGGAGACTGTCTAGGAATCCCGGTGCAAGTAGTACCAGCGTGGCCGCGGGGGCAAACTCCCCGTTCACTGACACCTCCACTGGCTCGGTCGATTCGATCAGAATGTACGAGATGTGTTCGATTCCACAGATGAAGTCCTCGGTTGCACTAGGGGTCACGGTCATTCGCTTGGTTGCGTATTCGCGCCACCGCTGGTGCTCATCATCGTACCGCTTGTACACGGTGCGGAACCGATTGATTTTGGCAAGCATTGCCGAGTTAATCTCAAGGCGCAGATCCGGGGCGTATATCGGTTCCACGTCCAGGTACGGAACGCGCGATGTGCTCTGCACAACCAGGTCCACGCTGTCGGTGTCGTCCGATGTGTCTCCGCCACTAGCCAGATCCGCGTCGGTAAACGTCGCCGTGTAGGTAATCGTATTCCCGGCCTGGTCGGCATCTATGGTCGTGTCGATCACGAGCGTGGCCGATGCCCCGTCGGCCAGAGTCGGAATGCTCCACACACCCGCACTGTACGTTCCACTCGAGGCCGTGTGGGACACGTAAGTAATGCCCGCCGGAACCGGAACGCCCACAAGCACACTCGCCGCATCGAACCCGTCGTTGCTGATGGTTACCGTGTACCTGATAGGGGAGTTCACCGGAGCATGGGTCTTATTTAGCGCCACCGTAACGGTGTAGTCGGTTGTGGCCGCAGGGAGTGCTCCCGGTGTAGATCCACCATCTCCTGCCTCCGTGTAGACCACGGGCCGGAAGTCACCCGGTAGGTCGATACTGTACCCACTGTCGTTGATATTCGACCACGTCCAGGCCGTGGACGGGGCGGCGAACACGCTCGATTGGGCCACCCCATGATCTACAACGTCCGTGGTCTTGGGACTACCACCGGTACTCCAGGGCGGGAGTACGTAGATCTTGTTATCGGGCGCCTCGAGCGCGGTGACATTCGGGCCGAACAAAATAACATTGTACCCCAGAATTCCGGCGTACGTGGCAGTGGATCCCGAACCTCCGGCAAATATCGCGGCCACGGGCGAGGATATCGCGGTCGTATCAATCCACAGAAGATTACTGTGCCAATTGACCGTGCCATAATTACCCGATGCCGGGGACGCTAGAAGCAAACTGTTGATGGCATCCGTAGTACTAAGAACAACCGTGTTGTAATAGAACCCCAACTGGTTGCTTGCGCTCACTGGCGTAGCGGGCCAGCGCAACCTGCCTTCGTACGTGTCGGCCCATCGGCCGACATGCCGCCACACACAATCGTGCATCGTACCCTTGGCTGTGGTTGCTGCCGTAAAGAACTCTATTGGACGGCACGCATTGTTCAGGTAGCAGTGCCGTACTTCACCGCAGTTTGTGGGGGCCGTACCTGACTGGTCCATCCATGTGCGCAGCGCGTCACCAAAGTTCGTATGACTGTCCGTGTACCCGTGCAACTCGCAGTACTCGAACCGTGGCGCAGCACTGGTACTGGCATTGCGCACAACCATCTGTCCGTCCGTGACACCGGCCGTGGTCATGTCAAACTTTATGCCCTGAATCACGATGAACGGTTGACCGGTACCGGTTGTCAGTATACGGGCCGCACCACTAGCCGGCCATGTTACAGACGCCTTTGCCGGGGCATCTGCCAAACTCCTTCCGCGAATCGTAAAGGATGGATCAGTGTCGTAACTGGTTCCAGCCAGGGATTTCGTTAACGCCGTGGGCAATCCGGGCAACGTGAAGTCACCAACAATGTTGAACACGTCACCCTTGGCGCCGCTGGCGTTGATGTACGTACAGATCTTGTCGAGCGTGGCCCACGCCTCGGCGTAGCTATCCCCCGACCAAGTATTATTGCCCCCAACTGCTCGAACCCACTTCGTTGCCACGGATCACTTGCTCCTACGATGTTTCGCCCGCGTTGCGGACTTCTTGATCTTGACCGTTCCCGAGTGAAGTTCCCCCTTGAGTTTCGTTTTCTGTGACGCCGTCAGCGGGGATACCTTCGACAAAAGGTAACGGACCTGGCGCTGCGATTTGGTTTTTGGCATTGTTCTGCGCCTCCAGGCGCTGTCGCGTTTTCGTGAATCCCGACAGTGTGTCCGGCACCTCGTAGATCGTACCGGTGTTCACATCCAGGTGACCACACAGCACGCGCCCATCGATGTAGACGGGCCATCCGTACTTGTTCAGGTTGTGCACGAACCGAATGTCGTGCCCCCAGTTTACCATTCGGCCCTGCACGGTTCCCCCCGCACTCATGTCCGGTAACTCAACCTCGTCCATCCACACCGGAACTTCAGTACCACTATTATCGGCCCGCATCTTGTCCATTACGTCGGCAATGGCCTCGACCCTGGCCAACAGGAACCCAGACCCCGTAGCGAACACGTGTTGGGGTTCGGCCCCGGGACCCATCTCAAAGTCCCAAGACGCACCGACACCGTGCTCCATGTACACAACCGGTTCAGAGGGATCCTGGCGGGTCATACACACCGCCCCAATCGCGCCGGCCTCTGGGTGTTGTTGCATAAAATTGAACATTGTGTACAATCCGAGTGCCGGGGGAAGGGTGTCATCGTCCCAGTACAGGATGTACGTGGATCCCACCCGCATGGCCTCCTTGGTCAGGATCTGACGCGCAACGGACGATAGGGTTCCAGAGTGCCAACTGATGGCCTGCGTCACGTTCAGGGGCATGAGGGTATTGTGGTAGGAAATGGTCCAGTAAATGGGCATCAGGGCCGGCACCCGTGATCCCTCGAGAATAAACTGTTTCCCGCACCCCCCGAGTTCCTTGGAACACTCCAGCAGAAACTTGTCCACCTTGTTCCCGCACGGCACGGCAATAAACAGGTACGGTTTGTCGGCCAGTTTGATCTTGGGTTTGATCGGGGCATACCCAGATGGCCGTCCCTCGTCGATGAAGTTAAGCAATTTCATTCGTTGTCCACCCCTTGGTTGTGGGGTGGGGAACCCGTAGGAACCCCACCCCTGCTGTACGCCCGCCTACTAGAAGTGGGTTATACCCCGTACAACTACTGACAGCGGAGGTTGCGCAACGAAATAAGTGATCGTCACGTTTCCGTCCACAAACGCATCACCCGAGTCATTCGTTATTGTTACACGAATCCTGGTGACTGCAGAATCACTGCCCTGTAGGTTAGCACCAGTTACGATTGTCAGTGCCGTAGCCGTATTGCTCGGCAGTGCCGTCTCAGCAACAAGTGCAGCACCCGAATCCGATGTTCCCACTTTGATAGCGGGATCACTGGTTACAGCCGCACTTGTCGAGGCAACGATGTCGGTAACGTAAATCTTCATGCCCGCAGGCAAAAGAAGTTCGCCAATGTAGACACCACTATTTGCACCAGCACTAACAAACATTGACCAGTGCTGCAGGGCACCCGATACGGGGCCGTCATACCCAGATCTGGCGTCTTTGAATCTAGTCAAAGCCATGTTTCTTGCGCTCCCGTCTGGGTTAGACTCCCTGAGATCCAAACCAACCGCGCCAGTCGGCCACGCCGTGACTGTAACGGTAAAGCATGGAACTTTTTAGGTTCTTGGTATCAAAATCGGCAGCATGGTCCGTCACCGGTTCCTGCCGCCAGTAGAACAGCAACTTGTGAAGCCGCGGTTCGCAGGTGAGGTACCACGAGTCGGCATCCGTCAGGAACGGCGTGTCAAACACTTGAAGACCCAGCCGGTTCACGACGTTGATGGCATTGTTCGCGGTATCACTGCGCTGCTGCGACTCGAGCACCTCGGACACGATCCACCGGAGCTCGTTCGGAATGACCAAACGGGTCATCGGGATAACCATGAGTTCCCCGCGCTCGTTGACCATATCCGCGGCCTGGTTGATTGCGGCCTCGAGGGCGGACTGTGAGAAGTCCGTCTGAAGCAAGTTGCTGAACGTGCCGCCGGCCACCGTAACGTGCGTTCCGAAGAACGCCACACCATCCGGGGCGGTAACCGTACCGAACCCATTCGGAAGATCCGACACCGCATCGGCCTCAATCGAAATCTTGGCCATACGCCCGAGTTCCGGCATTACATCAACCAGGACGCCATCGATCTCGTCCTCGTTGAGCTCCATACTAATCTGGTACCCCTTGGCGAACGTCTTGTGCGTGAACCGCACGTCGTAGGCCGCAAGGATCCGATCATACTGGAGTGGTTCGCTCTGTGGTTTTTCGGCAAAACGGCCGAGACCGGCGAGACCGGTGATCTCCTCGGCCATGCGCGTTGAGGTGCGCATATTGAAGATCTGATCGTAGATCACCTTGGGCATCTCGTAGTTGAGGCCAAGGATTTCGTCGATATAGGCCAGCCGATTCTCAAAGAGAGATCTGAAATGCTGCTGGACCATAACAAGCCCTGCACTAGCCATTGTACATCCCTCCTAGGGTTAGATCGACTTGGTCTGGTACTGCGCCATGTTCTGTGGATCGATCCGACAGATCACACGTGCGTACGCGCCCGTAATATCCTGTCCCATGATTGGGCTAAAACCAGTCACGATAAAGGGACGAATTGTACCGGACACGTTCGCCGCAGCCGGTCGCGCGTCATCCAACGCGGTGTTGGACTCGAGCGTGGTTGTGTTCCCAGTTATCGTTGTATTATCCTGACAACGGTACCTGTTTCCACTGGTGTATACCAGCGCGGCCAGCGTCGTGAGTAACGCGGTGCCCGCGAGTGTGGCCAACTGGACCTCGTACTCCTGGTCCCTGCCGACATTCACTATAACGGAACGGGCGGTATCGGTAGTTTTCCTACCGGTCGCCGTTATTCCGATACACTGACTGAAATTGCCAACCGTCATGGTCCATCCCACGACGAGCGCACTGGCGTTGTACATGACGGGCATGCCGGCATAGATAGTCGCCGTCTTTGTTGCCTCGAGTACCTGCATCAGTGGGGCCGTTCCGGCCGGGTTGCGGATTGCACGGAATCCAAATGGCATGTTGCTATTGTCAGCCATTTTCCCTGTCCTTCAGTTTGGCGAGGATGTCACTTACCTTGGAACTGCGCATGCTGCGCGGGTCCCTGTCCATTCCGATCGCCCGTGTATTGGGGTCGTCCTGGAGTCCCGCACCAACGAGTGCTGCACCCGGGTGGTGAATCGTCGTCGTGAACTGACTCGCCGCGGCGCGGTTCGCGTTCGCCCGCTGAATCGACAGGGCGCAGCGCGCCTTGTAGATCTTCGCGTCCAAACGACCGAGAACCAGATCGCCACGCCGCACGGCGCTGTCCATTTTTGTCCCACTGACCATCATGGCCGGTGGGTCGGGCATGCCGTACTCGCGCAGTTTGCCGTCCTCGGGTTTCCCCGTGTACTGGTCCCCCCACTGCATGACCCTCCATCCCCGCCAACGCCCCTGTCGCTCGCGCGCTTCCGCGTTGAGCCACTTGAGCACCTGGCCTTCTGGGAACTCCGGATCCGCGGGGATACCACCATCAATTCGCAGCGGCGCGTCCTCTGCGTATGGGTCAACTAGTGTCTCGACTTCCCGTTCAACCTCAGCGTCCTCGCCTGTGATTGCCTCCGAGAGCGCCTTGACGAGGTCAAGTAACTCGGCGCGCTCGTTATTGAGCGTGTCGATCTGCTCCTGGAGGGCGGTGAGTGTCGCCTTGGGTTTTTCCGTGGTCTGCTTACTCAGGTCGTCCATGTTTAGCCACCTTTCACGATCTGATCCATAATCTGGTGATAGATTGCCTTCCCTTCCTTGATCCGCTTCGGATCGAAGGACTTGCCCGTGGGTAGGGCCGCGGAAAGGCGCTGCGCTAAGCGCTTGTCGGCCGCCTCCTCCTCCGGTGTTGGCGCTTTATCGCCGCCGGTGGGTGCGGACTGGTGGCGCGTTGCCACACTGTTACCGCCGCCACGTGTGTCCCGGGCCTTATAGCCAGTTTTCATGGCTATCTCATTGGCTGCGTTCAACACGATACGGGGGTCGGCCGTAAGGTACGTGTCGCCGTACCTCTGTTTGAGTTCGAGCAGGTGTCTGTCGACACTCTGCCGAAACTCCGACGCTGGGTCCAGGAGCTCGGGGTACCGCCGCACGGCCATGCTATTGGCCTGATCCCGGGCAGATGTAAACTGCTGGGACTGGTCAAACTGCTGGACTCGCTGCGACGTTACTTCCTCCGCCGTTTTCTGGGCGATCAGGTCGTTGAGCGCCTCGCGCTGTGCTGGATCAGTGATCTGTGCACGAAACTGTTTGAGCTGTACAGACGACATGCGAGTTATGTCGTTTGCCGGTTCGGTTGTCGGTGCGGCCGGTGAACTGGACTGCGGACGCAACGAGAGGACCAGGCTTTTTAGTTCCTGGATCTCACGCATCTGTGCCGACAGTTTACGATCCATTTCTCCCTTGAGGTTATCAACCGTTCGCCCGGCTTTTTTGTCGTCGGGGTCCGGTTCGGAAATGGACTCGATCACCGGTTCGTCGTCGAACGAAACCGGGTCTATGTCGAGTGGCGAACTCAACGGGTCAACGCCGAGATTGTCAAGTGGCCCTGACATGGGGCACCCCCTAACGATGGGTGAGCGTGTGTTACCGGCGCTTCCGGGCCGGCTGCGGTGTTTTGATAACTTTGCCTTTTGGCGTCACGTGCCCCGGAATAACATCATTGTCCCAGGGTACACCGGCAGTGCGGTTCGCGTACGCGACCTTGGCCTTTTCACGAACTAGGAAGTTTGGGTGTGTTCTCGAAATCTGGTCCAAGGTCTCCATCGAGAGCGTCTTGAAGTTCATGTGGGCCTGGCCGCGCGCTACAACAGCCCCTATACCCCCGCCCAATTTCTCCACTTTCTTTTTCGCCATTTACTGCTCCTTGTTTTTCTTTTCAAGGTCACGAACAATTACTGCCGCAATCTCAAGACCGTCATATACGCCGGCCGCGTGACTGGCATCCCCCGTTCGGGCCTGTGCCAGTACCACTCCGGCGCGTTTCAATTTCTCCGCCTCTAGGGCTAGTATGATCTCTCCCCATTCTATCACTGAACACCGCCCTCTTGGTTGCCCGGATTCATCACATCGGGTGCCGGTTGGTTATTGGCCCCGCCCTGAATGGGTGCGCGGCCTGCCTGTTGTTGCGCGAGCATGAGCTGTGCGTGCTGTGTGAAGTGCGACCCAATGAGGGCCACTGCCTCGGTCGGCTGTTGCTCAAATATGGGGGAGCGCACGAGCATCTGGACCGCGGCCATGTGCTGTGCGTGATTGTCCGTGGGGAGTGCCCCCACCGGCACCATCTGCATCATCATCTGGTTCTCAGTCTCCTGCGAGTACGGCGGGTGTGTGCCACCCATGCCCTGTGGGTTGGGTAGAAGGTCGTCTATGTTCGCACCCTCGCTGTTGTGCCGCAGAAAGTCCAGGGTCAGGTTGCGGAGAGCGCGCATGTCCATCGCGTAGAGTGGGTTCGTAATGAGCGCCTGGTACCGTTGGAATGAAATATTCCTGCGCATCTCGCGGTTGGTATTCACGGTGTTGCCTGTGAACTTGAACTCGTACCGGCCGTCGAGTGCGTGCTTGGCGATCTTGTAGGGTTTCGGGTTACCGGTCACGTAAATGTACTTCTCCTCGGGGCCGAAGTAGTAGTACAGGGCGTGGATCTGATACATCAGTTCGCGCCACCCACCCTTCTGGGCGGCGAGAATGTACTGGTCGACCTTGATCCCTGCCTCACTCAACAGTGCCAGCGTTCCTCGCGCGGTACGCGGGGCATTGCGCACCTGGCTCGAACCAGATACCTGTGGGCTAACCGTCAACCTATCGGCGAACAACAGTAGGGAATCAACGGCCGACAAGTTAGCTAGGGGTTGCTGTGGGAAGTGCGGGAACACCACGCTGTTGATGTCCGCTACCGGGATCCCTTGCCCCGGCTGCAGGCCCCGTATCTGCTTCGGATCGATCGTGAAGAACGCCGGCACGTAGAAGAACCACGGGTTGTTGATGATCTCCTGGGCCTCGTGGACCATGTTGATAATGGCGTTGACCTCAATGTTGATTGGGGCCAGGTACTCGGCCTGGGAGAGCGCATAGAACATATTGGCCTGGGGAATGTCGCGTAGTTCCGCAAACGGACGGTGCCGGTGCGGGAACTCCTCCTCGAGGTAGCACGCGTGGACTATTTTCCCGAGTCCGTAGGGAATCTGGTAGATGACCTCCTCGGGTACCCCATCTCCGTCCAGGTCGTCGCTGGCGTAGACCTCGAGTACCAGGGCCTTTTGGTTGGTATACGCCTTGAGCTGGGAGGTCGTTGTGTCGGACCCGGTGGGGTCCTGCCCGATCTGAGCATCCACGATAGTCTTGAGTTCACGCTCATCGTTGCGCTGCTCGTGCTGGTCGGAGGTGGTGACCGAGTTCTTGATGAAGGTCATGTCTGTTTCGTCGAGGTTCCAGCCCTCACTGTTACGCTTGTGCTCGAACTCCTTGTACGACATCCAGTACTGGTGCGCAACACGCGGAGCTTCCTGGAGATTGCGCGCCCGGTAGGGCACGATAAGGTCCTCGAAACTGACTATATCAACCTCGACATTGTCCTTGGTGATGATCTGTCGGTGGATCTCTAATTCTACCTCGTCCATGTACTCGGTCTCGTGGAACGTAACGGTGGCGGTAAACAACCGGCGCTCCTCGCGGAACTCAACCTCAAACTGTAGACCACTCAGTCCCTCGTCATAGTCGGTAAGTGCGGCGTCCTCGGCACCGGCAACAGCAACGATCGCGTAATCTTCGGGTTCGGTTCCACTTGCTCGACTGAAACCAGTTACGCGCACACTGGGGCCAAACACGTCCTGGAGTATTTCGTATGGAACCTTAACCCGGTCGGTCGGAACGGGCTGGTTAGCGAGGTCCATATCGCCGGCCACCCACCGGTTCTTGGCCCGCTGTCGCAGCGTGGTCCACCGTTTCGCGTGATTGTACCAGGACTTGACAACCGAGGTACCGTCGAGGTGGCAGTTGCGGAACCAGATCTCCATGGTTTCAAATAGATCCGGAATGTTTGTGTCGCACGCCCAGTTCAGGTGGGTCTCGGCGTCCTTGGCCATATCGGGGTTCCCCCCGCCGCTCACACGCTCGGCCTGGACGTGGGGGTCCGAACCCCAGAAGGCATTCATTTCCTTGGGTACCAGTTCCTCGATCTTCTCAGTGAGCACGGGCAGGTGCATGTCAACCTGTCCTGGGTACCGAAGGGTGCGATTGGTCTGCCCGAAGTAGAGTTGACGAATGGTCTTGATCTTCGCCGCGCGCCCACTACGGTCACGCACATCGGCGTCTATCAGTTGGACCAGTTCCTTGCCCTTATCGCGCGCTTCCTCGTCTGAAAGGTGAATCATGAATCTCCTAATCGACCGATAATCGACCGATGCGCGCCACTAACCGTCCGATGCCAGGTACTCGACCGTAGCCTGAACACTGGCGTCCTCGTTTTTTAGGTACAGGTGCGAGAACGACCCGATAATCATTAGGACCCCGGACACGGCCCAGAGTCTTGTGTTCACATCGAGTGCCACCTTGATCTCACGATCGGTCACCAACATCAGGTGCGTTGCGGGGGTACCCGCACCCAAACTGCCGAGGTTGGCCTCCTCCGGCGAACCCATAGCCGCGTCCAGTACGACACGATCGGACGCCTGCAGCGTGTAGTCCACGTCCGTCTCCCGGAACACGTGGTCCAGGAAGTCCGATCCGTTGCGCAACAGTTTGAGTCGCGCGAAGGTGTTTACCTTGAGGACATCGGCCATTACATTCTCCCGTACACGGCACCGGAGATCATGCCCCGTCCCGGGTACTGTTTGTGCATTAGTTCGTACTCCTGTTCGAGCGCCTGACTGAGCGTGCGGTACGTCAACCCGGTTTGGTAAAAGTACCGTATGCAGTCGATCATGTCATCGTCGGTTTTGCGAACGGTCTGGCGCTCGCCGCGCAGGTCCCGCTGTTTACTCGAGGCCCAGGCGTCATAACTGTAACGCATAAAGTTCTGTTTCACGTTCGGGCAGTTGTTCATGACCACAAGACCGGGTTCGGCCCAGTCCGATCGGAGCCGAAGGGCCTGGTGAATGGCGTCGAGTCCCGCCTCCACGTTCGTGCGCGGGGCCGGTATGCACCGGATGCCCACGGTTGCGAACCGCTTCATAATCGAGTCCCCGCTAGTGCGCTCACGCGCATGCGCGGACGGATCGATCAGACCCATAACGATCGGCTCACGGTGACCCGTCGATTGATCGATCTCGAGCCGCTTAATTCGCTCGGCCACTGAGTCGATCGTTATAAGTCCCTCATCAAACAGTTCGCGGTACACGACCACCTGGTTGTCCGGTGATACGGCCATCCAAACAACGGCCACTGGTTTGCGCGGGTGCGGATCGATCACGCGCACACGAGGCCAAGTTCTGGGGATCTTGTATTCGGGGATCCAGTACGGGGGCTTTGGTTCCCACTCGCGGAACACCCTGCCCGTGAGATGCATCCATTGACCACCCACGCGCACGGATCGCTCGTCCTCGCGCAAATCGGCAATAAACGAGTCAATCGCAGCACGAGTAAGATACCCACCATTGTCGACACAGTTGTCGAAAATCGAGAACCGAAAAACCTCAACTTCACTGTCGCGGTCGCCGGAACGCGATTCGATCACATCGGCAATCCAGGGCTGGGTAAGTGGCGTGAGCGTCAACCAACAGTGCCCGGCGAAATCCACGAGTCCGCGCCGGAGCGCGACGTACTTTCGGTACCCGATAGGCTCGTCCGCCCAGAACCAGGAGCCCGAAGTGCCCTCGAACGCCATATCGTCCTGGTCATCGCTCATGAAGAAAATCTTCGAACCATTCTTCCACGTGATCTCGATTGGGATTCCGCGCGTGTCCTTGCGGATCTCGTACCACCCGCGCGGGGCGTACAGTTCGAACTTCGGGAACAGGTTCTGGCGCACCGCCTGTGTGAAGTCCTGGCAGATGATGCGACCGACGTTGGGAACCGGAATTGGTCGTCCACTGGACAACCGGACAGTGCGCAACGGATCGTCCGGCGCTAACCACGGTCTATACCCGAGCGAATGAGAGATTGCCTCCATCATTCCGCACTCGGTCTTGCCGGATCGGTTGTCGCCGAGTACTAGGCGAACGGACGCAAGCTGCGCGGCGAAAAAGCGTTTTTGGTCACCCTTCGGCAGTGGCCGGAAGAAACAGATGCGCTGCGACGTGTACGCCGCCTCGAGAACCATCAGTTCCCGGTAGAAACTCTGGAGATCACCGATGAGCTGTGTTCTATTTTCCTGCATCTGTACTCACATTGTCAAAATCCAAAATAGCCGGTTCCTCAGCCTTTGCCACCTCAACGCGCTCGAGGATCTCCTGGGTTCGATCGAGCACACCCGGGGCATCGTGCGCAAAATCCACCTGGAGCACCTTGAGCGATTTGACCTTACCCATGATCGCATCGCGCAAACCCTCTAGGTCCTGGGGTATGAGTAGCTGCCCCGAGTGCTGTTCACTGAGTATTGCCTTGCCCAGGTTCTCTGCCACCGCGGCCTTGTCGAGCATAATACCGAATGCTAGGGCTTTTTGCGACAGGGCCGGGCCCCACGACTGGTATCCGGTTATATTGCCATTCTTGTCCGTGAGCGGTATGCGCCCGGACTCCATGTCCTGGGGTTTGATGTGGTCAAGCATTTCCTCGGATTTCACCAGGATTTTTCCCATCACTCGCGCGGCCACATCGGCACGAGCCTGGCGCTCGGGAACTGTGGTCTCTGCGGCCTCTAGACTACGAATAGCACTGTTGACCGTCTGAACGGAGTACCCGAACTTCTCGGCTACCTGACTCTTGTTTTGCAGCAAAAGGTACGCCTGGTACACGAGCGCCTTGTCAACAGAAGTCAACCGCGAACCTTTGCCCTTGCCCTTGCGTTCTAGTTTGTTAGTCATGTTACGACAAAGATCCTTCGACCAGATTTCAGTGTGATGCGGAGTACCGGTCTGAGTGTTGCGTTGTTCTGTGAATAGAAATCCACGTACTCGTACCCGGTCCCGTTCTCTACGCCCGCCGTAAGTCGTACCTTGAAGTACGTGGTGCCGGACAGGTTCAAGTTGTTCTTGTTTACGGCCCACACCAACCACCCTGTACTAGAGATTGTTTTCGAGTCCTCCAGATGCGCAACTGTGCTGCCAAAGTCCGCGGCGTTCGCCTGTAGGGTCGCACCCCAGTTATCCCCGGCACTGCCAGAGTAAAGGTCATGCGGCCCGGAATTTCCCCCGCCCTCGCTCTGGTAAATGGTCTTTACGTACGTCTCGAGCACAACCGTATCGATCGTACTCAGAACAATTCCGTACGACGATAGATCGAACTTCAGGTACATACGTGTGCGCACATAGGTATCGAGCGGACTGCCGGGCGCGTACTTGCACCCCGACCGGAGCGTTACGGCCGACGTATTTACTGCGTAGGTTGCCATTAGGGCGTGTCATCCAGTGGCGTATCGGACGCCTGTGTGTCCGTGCGCGCAATGTACCCGTCGCCACTACTGCCCTCGTAGGGGGTGCCGCTCATATGCCCTCCACAATCGCAAAATTGTTATCAACAACCATTCTGAGAAGTGTCCCGTAGGTTGGTGCGCCTTCGTTCTTCACATCAATGCGAAGGGTTCGATCATTGTCGGCGTTGCGCGAGAGTATGATTATGTAGCTCCGCCCGTCGTACGTGATGTAGGTATTGTTTTGGTCAGGCATTATGCGTCCTCTGTCCAGAAGATTGTCAGGTGTATCTGGCCCACCGTGCCGGATACCGTGCCGATCACGACCCACACAAAACTATCGGCCACAATGGTCGCGTCGTTGAACGCCGTAACCACGGACCCGGTCGACACACTGGTGGTGGTGGTGCCGCCAGTTACAACCTCGGCCCCGGTCGCCGAACGGTCCGTGCCGTGGCGCACCGTCCAGACCACCGATGGTGTTGCACTGCCCACAAGGACCGCAACCATTTTTGATACAGTTACCGCCTTGTTTGTGAAAAAGACGGTAATACTATCAGCCGCTACCGGCACCTCGATCGTGATACTCTTGCTGCGCTCGGGGTTGAGGACTTTTTCGGCTACGCCGTCGTAGAAGTTCAGGGTTTTGCTGGTAGTGTCGATGCAAATTTCCCCGGCGGCGTCCACGGTCGTGCCTCCGGCCCCGTTAGGAACCTCCAGGCTCGTGGCACCCCCGAAATCGTGCACTCCAGATGCAGTATCGCCAGTCTTGAGATACACGGCCACGGTTTCGTTTTGCCACTGGCTCGCGCCGCGCCGCAGGAACTGGTACTGGGCCGGAGCGGCAATGGTCACGTCGGTCAGGTCGTCCAACACAAGGGGCACGGCCGCGGGGGTCTGAGAAGTCCACTGCCCGCCAACGAACGCCAACACCTGGTTGGCCACCGGGGCCAGGGCGTCGTCCACGTCGGTAAGATTCTTGAGTTCCAGGCCGGCCACCAGATCGGCCAGGGTGTCAAACTCCGCGTCGAGTATATCGCCCCAGGCCGAAAGGCCCAGGTAGATACGTTCGAGCCGGGTAGCCAGGGCGGTATCGGCCAAAATGCTCGAACCTGGGGCACTAAGGCCGCGTACCTCGAGTTCCCGGGCTATTTGGTCCAATTTTGCGGTCGTTGTCGTATCGATAACTACACCACCGACATATGGGCCTCAACCCAGACCTTGATAGCATTCACAACAACGGCAATGACCCCCGAAACGATCGGAAGCCAGATACCCACGTCGATAATTCCGGTCAGATTGCCGAGCCAGAGCACAAAAGGCCCAGACATGGCAATTGCAAAGGACTTGACGATTTTCTTGCTCACTTTTTGCTCCTTACGCGGCCCTTGGCCGCCATTTTCTGGAATTTCGCTTTGCCGTACTTTTTGCGCCCGATTGCCGCAGCAACGGCACCCGGATCCCTGATGGTCTTGCGGCCCTTTTTCTTCGAAGCGGCAGCGATCGAGGCCTTGAGTTTCGCAAATCGGCTCCCGCCACCAAGTTTCATACTTTTTGCCACACTAAATCACCCTTTGCGAGCGAAATCATACGTGCGTACCACGCAGACTTAGCAGAACGACAAAGTTTACAGTACCTACCCTCTAGCCCATACGCACTTGTTGGGAGCCACTGCCCCGCGTGCCCATGTTTACAGACCAACTGGGCATAGTTGGCCTCGTCCGCTGTTATATTTCTACGTTTCTTTGGCATAAAGGTTGCTCCGAATTTAACTGTAGCAAGGATCATGCCAACTTTCCAACAATTTTGCCAAGTGCAGTGGTGAGTTGCAATTAAAGTTGCAAATTGCCAGTGCCCGAGGCCCGGGCCAGGTCCCTAGGCCAGGGGCATGCCACAAAGTCGGGTTTTTTGCCCCAGGGTCTGGCAAATTACGCCAGAGTACCGTCTTTTTGTCCGGGGGCTGCCACAGCCAACTGTTATTTAGGCGAATCGCCAGCCCGCGGGCCCTGTGGGGGCACCCGGCACAAGTTCCTGGGCCAGGAGCCTTGGTTCGACGCCAGGGCCAGAAGCCTAGGGCCAGGGGCCTGCACCCGCGCCCGCGCCAAGGGCTAAGACTAAGGCTATGGAATAGGGTCCTAGGACAAGTCCTTTTTACTGATAACATATAGTTGTAGAATAG
>Ga0315289_10004437_pt1 | contig 20935 bp, 18 predicted proteins | sample YL17G11_40_MG_FD_203452 | JGI IMG/M metagenome (GOLD analysis project Ga0315289, IMG submission 203452) | Sediment microbial communities from Yellowstone Lake, YNP, Wyoming, USA - YL17G11_40 | ecosystem: Environmental > Aquatic > Freshwater > Lake > Sediment | place: USA: Wyoming | collected... | reverse complement strand
CAGGAAGGGCTCCTCATGTCCCGCGCGCACGTTCACGAGTTCATCCTGCCGCGCATGAAGCGCATGATGGACCTCGCCCACGAGGCCGGCGCCTATGTCTTCTTCCACAGCGACGGCGCGGTGCTCGACATCGTGCCGGACATGATCGAGGCCGGCATAGACGTCCTGAATCCCATTCAGTGGCGGTGCAAAGGCATGGACCGCCAGGTCATCAAGCGCCGCTTCGGCCGCCAGGTGGCGCTGCACGGCGGCGTGGACAACCAGCGCACGCTCGCCTTCGGCTCCGTGGAGGACGTGATACGCGAGGTCGAGGAGAACATCCGTGTCTTAGGGGAGGGGGGCGGCTACATCCTGGCCCCGTGCCACAACATCCAGGTAGTTAGCCCGCCCGAGAACATCGTCGCCATGTACGAGACCGCCTACCAAATGGGCTGGTACTGACCGCACTCCCTGTTCTCTTGCTCGTGCTCGTGCTCCTGCTCGGCGGCGCGCCCGGTGGGGCGCGACGAGTCCCCTCACACCTGCTCTCTGTCACTTGTTTTCCTGCTCGCCCTGACCTACCATGGGCGGCCGCTGCCATGGAATATGCACGAGGGCCTGCCGACCATGAACTCACGTAACATCAAGCTCGACAGCCAGAAGCTCGCGGAATTCTGTCGCCGGCATCGCATCCGGCGGCTCTCCCTGTTCGGTTCCGTCCTGCGCGACGACTTCCAGTTCGACAGTGACGTAGACGTCTTGGTCGAGTTCCAGCCCGGCTACACTCCCGGGCTGCAGTTTTTCGCCCTCGACGAAGAACTGTCGCCCATCTTCGGAGGGCACAAGGTGGACCTTGCCACGCCGGCCTCCCTCTACCCGCGCATCCGCAAGCGCGTCCTCGAGTCCGCAGAGGTCGTCTATGCCGAGCCGGAGTGATGACCGCCTCTACCTGGCCCAGATGCTGGACATGTCCCGCAAGGTCGTAGTCAGAGCCGAGGGGCTGACCAGGGACCGCTACGACTCCGACGAGGACCTCCGCCTTGCCCTCCTTCACCTCGTGCAGATCATCGGCGAGGCCGCCAGGCGCGTCTCAGGACCCGGCCGCGCTGCGCACCCCGACATTCCCTGGAAAGCCATTACAGGCATGAGGAACAAGATTGTCCACGACTACATAAACGTGGACTTCGGCATCCTCTACGACGTAGCCACCAAGGACATTCCAGCTCTCGCCGGGACGCTTGAAAAACTGGACCTTCCTGAAGACCTCTGAGTTCGGACGTGGCCCTGCACGGCGGCGTGGACAACCAGCGCACGCTCGCCTTCGGCTCCGTGGAGGACGTGATACGCGAGGTCGAGGAGAACATCCGCGTCTTAGGGGAGGGGGGCGGCCACATCCTGGCCCCGTGCCACAATATCCAGGTAGTTAGCCCGCCCGAGAACATCGTCGCCATGTACGACACGGCGTACGAGCTCGGGTGGTATTAAAGCGCGGCGGGTCGGCGTTCCTCCCCCCTATGTCTCTGTTGATTTGTACCAAGGCCGGCGGTAATCTGTGCCCGGAGTTGCCCGCGGCCAAGAAAGTCCAGGCGGCACCCCAATAGGGGGGCCAAGCCATGATGACACGCGAATCACCAACGCCCATCGAGAAGAAGATACTGGCGGCCCTGAAGTCATTCGCCGCCACTGTTACGGACAAGATGACCAGTCTGACCGCTGGGGAACCCGAAGACCAGCTGCGGGCGCCTTTCGAGGGGCTTATGGCGGAGCTTGGGGAAGTCATCGCCCGGAAGCTCGTGTGTACGGGCGAGACGCTATTACCCGGGCGCCTTGGCAAGCCCGACTATGCTGTACACTCTTCCGGAACTCTCGCCGGCTACGTGGAACTCAAGGCGCCGGGCAAAGGCGCAAACCCTAATGCGTACAGAGGACACGATTACGAGCAGTGGAAGCGATTCCGAGACATGCCCAATCTCATTTACACCGACGGGAACGAGTGGGCAGTGTACCGCAGCGGAAAACGCGACCGGGGTATCGTGCGCCTTGCGGGGGACGTGGCCGCTGACGGGAGGAAGGCGGTCGAAGACGAGGACGGCCCGCGCCTCCTGGGTCTGCTCACGGACTTCCTCTCGTGGGTCCCGAGGATCCCGACCGACCGAAAGGGCCACTTGGACCTTCCCGGTTTTGCGGGGATGCTGGCGCCACTGTGCCGAATGCTCCGGGATGACGTAACGGACGCCCTGCGTGACCCGGTCTCGCCGCTCAAAGAGCTCGCCAGGGACTGGCGGGACTTGCTGTTCCCTGGCGCCGGGGATGAGCAGTTCGCTGATGCCTACGCCCAGACTGTGACATTTGCCTTGCTCCTGGGCCGAAGCGAGGGGGCGGACCCGCTGACGTTGGAGAGCGCGGAAGCAGCTCTCGCTGCCGAGCACAGCTTGCTGGCGCGGGCTCTCCAGGTGCTTACGGATACCAAGGCCCGCGCGGAGATCTCCGCGTCGGTGAATCTGCTTGTGCGGGTGATCAGTGACCTGGCACCGGCGGGCCTGGGCAAAGCCTACCAGCGACACCTATGGCTACTGACCGGGCCGAAGGAGCCGTGGCTCTACTTCTATGAGGACTTCCTGGGGGCGTACGACCCCAAGCTCCGGAAGGATGCGGGCGTATATTACACTCCGGTGGAGGTCGTCTGCGCGCAAGTGCGCTTGATCGAGGACCTCCTCAGGAATCGGCTCGGGAAGCCCCTGGGCTTTGCCGACGATGCCGTTGTCACTCTGGACCCGGCGGTGGGAACGGGGACCTACCTGCTGGGGGTCATCGAGCACGCGCTGTACAGGGCGCAGGCCCAAGAAGGCGCAGGTTCTGTGCCTGGCAAGGCGACAACTCTCGCCGGGAACATCTATGGTTTTGAGATCATGGTCGGCCCTTTTGCTGTGGCCGAACTCCGCGTGAGCCGCGCGCTACACGACAAGGGCGCCCGACTGCCACATGGTGGAACTCAAATCTATCTTACCGACACGCTGGAGAGTCCCAACACGCCCCCCCGGGTACTGCCGTTCTACCTAAGACCTATCGAACAGCAACACTCCAGGGCCCTGAAGGTCAAGGCGCAGGTGCCGGTAATCGTCTGCCTTGGGAACCCACCTTACGATCGGCATGCAGCCGTGCAGCCGGGCGACGAAGGGACGATAGGAAAGTGCGGCGGGTGGGTAAGGTTTGGCGAGCCCCTCGTGGAGCAAAGTGCCAGAGGCCGTGGTAAGGACGGCGCAGAACCGAACGGACCTGCCAAGAAACGGCGGAGCCAGCAGGCCATTCTTAAGGAGCGCGAGAAGCTCTCCATCCTGTACTCAGGGTTCGTTAGGCCCGCTGTGGAAGCCGGCCACGGTGTGGACGTCAAGAACCTATACAACCTGTACGTTTACTTCTGGCGGTGGGCGCTGTGGAAGGTTTTTGAGAGCAAGAACGCTCCAGGCCCGGGCATCGCGAGTTTCATCAGCGCGTCAAGCTATCTGGACGGGGACGCCTTCTGTGGAATGCGCGAGCATATGCGCAGACTATGCGACGAGATCTGGATAATCGACTTGGGCGGCGAAGGCCGGGGCACACGCAAGAGCGAGAACGTCTTTGCGATCCAGACTCCGGTCGCCATCGCCATCGCGTTCCGGTCCCACCAGTCTGACAAGAGCAGTCCGGCCAGGGCTCACTACGCGCGCATCGAGGGGACCCGAGACGAGAAGCTCAAGGCATTGAACGCCGTGGCCGATTTCCGGTCTCTGGAATGGGATGACTGCCCCGACGGCTGGCATGCGCCCTTTCGCCCGGCCGGGGCCGGCAGGTATTTCGGCTGGCCGCTGCTCACCGACCTGCTGCCGTGGCAGCACTCCGGCGTCCAACTTAAGCGGACGTGGCCAATTGCTCCGGACAAAGACACGCTGGAAAGGCGTTGGCGGGCGCTGCTGACAGCCGAGGACAAGTCGACGGCCTTCCACGGCACCGGCGACCGCGAGGTCGATGGTGCTTACCGCGTCAAGTTGACGGCAGCCCCCGACTTTGCTCCCATTGCATCATTGCCCAACACAGCACCCATGGCACCCGCCGTGCGGTTCGCCTACCGGTCTTTCGACCGCCAGTACGTCATTGCCGACGGCCGGCTGATGTCGCGTCCGCGTCCCGACCTGTGGGCCGCCCATGGCGACATGCAAGTTTGCTTGACGACCTCTTTTACCCAGCCCATTGGCGCGGGACCTGCTGTCATGTGCTGCGCACACATGCCCGATCTACATTCCTTCAATGGCAGGGGAGCAAAGGATATCGTCCCTTTGCTCCGTGACCCCAAGGCCAAGGAAGCCAACATCCTGCCCGGATTGCTGGACGTCCTGGCCGACGCGTACGCGCGCAAGGTGTCCCCCGTAGACTTCCTCGCTTACGTTTACGGCGTTTTGGCGCAACCCGCCTTTACCAAACGCTACGCCGATGCATTGTCTACGCGCGAACTTCGCGTGCCCCTGACCAAGGACGCTGACCTTTTTGAGAAAGCCCGCCGGTGCGGCGCAAAACTCCTGTGGCTTCATACCTACGGCGAGCGTTTCGTACCGAAGGGCGAGCCCAAGGGTCAGGTGCCCCAAGGCAAAGCCCGATGTACTGTGAGCGTCCCCGGCGATGCAGAGAACTACCCGGAAGACTATGCCTACACCGAGGAGACCAAGACCCTTCACGTTGGCAAGGGCGAGTTCGCCCCAGTGGACCCGGAAGCATACGGTTTCGAGGTGTCCGGCCTGAAGGTCGTCCAATCGTGGCTCGGGTATAGGATGAAGAAGCCCAAGGGCAAGAAGTCCTCGCCCCTGGACCAGATCACGCCCGAACGCTGGACGAGCGAATTCACGAGTGAGCTTCTGGCGCTTCTTTGGGTGCTTGAGGCGACGCTTGCGGAGTACCCGGCGCAGGCCGAACTGCTCTCCGACGTCGTCAGGGCGCCATGCTTCAAGCCCGACGAATTGCCGCCTGTACCCGACGCAGCACGGAGGCCGCCCCCGCGCGCGGCCCCCAAGCGCCTCTTTGGCGAAGAACACCCCGACGACGGTTAACCTGTTTGGTCGCCCCAGAGCGGCGTGGCTGAGAAAATTGTGATGCGATCCGACGGATTCCAGACGAACGGACGAATGGAGCTTGACCTCACAGAACGTGCGCAAGCCGTGATAGCTGCGCGTGCTATAGCCTCCGATTGGATGGAGCGTGCAGTCCAGTCGCGGCATGCGGTAGAGGGTCACACCGACGCCACGAGCGGCTTTCTAATGCCCACCCCCGAAAGGCATGGTAGCGTACTGGGAGTCGTCATTGATCCCCGTGCAAATCCCTGGCGCGTCGTAACTGCCTATCTCGACAGAAGGATGAGAGGCCGCGTCCCATGAAACTCAGCGTGGACGAGAATAGCGATGCCCTGTACTTGCGTCTGAATGAGGAAGCCATCGTCGAATCCCACGAGGTAGAGCCGGGCGTGATCCTTGACTACGACAAGGACGGGCTCGTGGTTGGCGTCGAACTGCTGGGCCTGAAGGCCCGTTCTCATGGCGAATCGCTGCGCCGGCTCCTGTTCCAGACGTCATAGGAGGGCAGCACGTGCCCGTCGGCGTCTGCGCCCCTTGCGCAACTTCCTCTGCATGGTCGAGCTGCTTAAGGGCTTCGCGGACGGAGAGCCGCTTGAGACCTATGAACCGCTGGGCGCCCTCGAGATGTCGCTCGGGAAAGCAGAGAGGACGTTCGGCGTGGAGGACGCCGCCCCCAGGACCGACGAAGGCTGAACAGAGCGTTGTGAGGGGCTACTGAAGCAACGGGCAGGAACCTCTGGTCTGGCCGGCAAGCGGAGGGCCGCGAACCGCGCCCCACGAAAGAGAGAGGAGGTCTTGGAGCGCCTGAGGCGGTGGAGGGGGATACGGTGCGCCGCCAATCAGAACGCTTAAGTCCTCGACCTCCCCCTCCCGGGACGAGGTAATCCTTGTCCCGTCAGGTGTCGTGGGTGCAAAGCCCATGCCAGCTTTCGCTCTTTCCCCATTGCCCGGAAACTATCCTCCGACCGAGCGCAAGTTTGGCGTAAGCCGTTTGCTGATAACCATATGCGCGTTTAGCAGTCAGACAAGCGCACACAAAAAGGACAACGGTCACGTCGGTCGGCCGAGAGGGAAGTGAACCTGGCGTGACCGCAACAGTCACAATTGTAGCGGTCCGCTACACGATCAGGTGTGGTAGCGCGCGTTAATCCGCACGTACTCTTCGCTGAGGTCGCAAGTCCACACCGTCGCGCTGCCCATGCCGAGGCCAAGTGCGATGCACACCGTCACAGTGTCCCCCTGCATTTGCCCGGCGGCGTTCCTGCCGGTCGGCATGCCCTTGTCAAAGACGGGGACGGTGCCTATGTGGACCGTGGTCTGCTCGGGCTCCACGCGGGCGCCGGAATAGCCGGCCGCGCAAACGATCCGGCCCCAATTGGGGTCGGCGCCGCAGATGGCGCACTTGACGAGTTGGGACTCGGCGACCGCGCGGGCAACCCTTTCTGCGTCGGCGGGGCTCGCTGCGCCCGTGACGCGCACCTCGGCCGTCTTCGTCGCCCCTTCGCCGTCCCGCACGATCTGCAATGCAAGCTCCTGCAGGACCTTTTGGAGGGCCTCCTCGAACTCGGCAGCGCCCGCGCCGTCAGCCTTCACCTGCGCGCGCGAACGCCCGCTCGCCAAGACGATGACAGTGTCGTTTGTGCTCGAATCCCCGTCCACCGTGATCCGGTTGAAGGAGACGTTAGCCGCCCCCCGCAGGGAGTCCTGGAGCACTTGGGGGGGCACGGAAGCGTCGGTGGTTACGAAGGCGAGCATGGTGGCCAGGTGGGGGGCGATCATGCCGGAACCCTTCGCCATGCCGCCCACGCAGAAAGGCGCCCCGGCGGCCTCAGAACGCACGGCGAAGGCCTTCGGGCGCTTGTCGGTGGTCATGATCGCGCGCTCGGCCGCTCGGCCCGCCTGAGGTTCGTGCGACAGGCCGCTGTATGCACGCCGCACGCCCTCCTTGAGCTTGTCCATCGGGAGCGGGTGGCCGATAGTCCCTGTCGAACACACGCAAACCTGGGATGGCGCGCAGCCGATCAGTCCTGCGGCGAGGCGCGCGGTCGTCGCGACGTCGGCTTTGCCGCGTTCGCCGGTGCAGGAATTGGCGTTGCCGCTGTTGGCTACGATGGCGCGCACGTCCGACGACGGCAGCTGCTGCTGGCACCAGAGGACGGGCGCTGCCGCGAAGCGGTTCGTTGTGAAGACGCCCGCTCCCGTGGCCGGGCCGTCAGCGACTATGAGCGCGACATCCGGCTCGCCCTCGGCGCTCTTGATACCGCAGCGCGCCGCGCCCACCCGGAAGCCCAGGGCCGACAGGACGCCGCCATTCTCGATTGTCTCCATCCGTCGCTCCTTAGTGAAGTAGTCAGTTCGCAGATGCCGTCGAAGGGGGGACGCTGCCATCCGGTGGCCGCACGGGGTCGTCAAAACGCGCAGCGCCGCCAGCGACTCGGGCCGACGGCTCAGCGGGCTGCCTCGGCGCGCGCCTCCTCCAGCGAGATATACTCCGTCAGATGGAGGTGCGCGCCGCTCCAGTCACCCAGCTTTGGCCCGAGCACGTCGGCGAGCCGCCGGTGCAGCTCGGAACGGCACGGATTGAGGGCTAATGCCCTCTGCCAGAGCTCGGAACACTTCCGGAAGTCGCCCAATGCCTGACACAGCGAACCGGCCAGTTCCAGCGCCTCTACCGAGTAGGGGTTCAGCTCCAGAGCCCGGTTGGCCTCTTTGAGGGCGTCCTCAGGCTTTTCCCCCGCTTGTAGGACACGCGCCACTGATATGTGAGGGACGGCCGAGAGGGGCTCCTTCTCAACGGCCGCTGCCGCCGCGATTTCGGCGTTAGCCTTGTCGCCGGCTGCGAGGAAGGCGTCAGCCAGGGCGGCGTAGCTCTGCCCGTCAGGGCGGGCTGAGGCCGCGATCTGAGCGCAGGCCACCGCTTCCTCTGGCAGGTTGGCGTCCAGGTACAGTTCCACAAGCACCAGCCGGGCATCAATCTCATAGTCCGAGCTGCTGGTTGCATCTTTCATAACGGCGATTGCCTCTCGGAAGTGGCCGAGTTGTCCGAGGAGCCGGCCGAGTTCGACGCGGGCCGGGCAGTAGGAGGGCTTCACGGCGAGCAAGTCGGTGAGCATCGCGCGGGCCTCTCTGTACTGAGCACGCGCTGTTGCCAGGGCAGCCAGACGCACTTTGCCATAAGGGAAATCGCCATCGGCGCGGACGGACTCCTCATAAGCCCGCTGCGCTACGTCCAGCGCCCACATTTCGGCTGCCGCGTCACCATAAGCCGCCAGGAGGGCAGGCTTGCGGGGGTTCGCTTCGGCGGACCGGCGGACGATGTCCAGCGCTTCGTCGTAGCGCCCCTTCTTCTTAAGGAGGGCGGCCAGGTGCCTGCTGATGAAGAGGCTGTCGGTCTGAAGGCGGAAAGCCTGACGAAGTGCGGTGATGGCTTCGTCCGGATCACCCGACGCCTCCAGGGCCACGGCCAGCTCCGCCCAGGTCTCGGCAGTGGGATTCGGCGTGCGGGCTGCGCGGCGGTAGTAGTTGATGGCTTTGGCTAATTCGCCGCGGTCGCGGTAGAACCGGGCAAGCTGAAACTGCGGGAAGAGGACGTCCGGAAGGAGGTCCGCCGCGCGCGCGAACTCCTCCCGGGCCTGATCGTCGTTTTTCAGCTCCAGAGCCAGCAAACCATTGGCATAGCGGTAGAGCCCCTCCCTGCCCAGGTCACTCAGGCGCGCCTGTTCGAGCCACAGCACGGCATGGTCGGGGCGCTTCTGTCGAAGGCTCAGCCAGCCGCGCAGCGCCCAGATGGGGCCGCTGTCGGGGTACCTCTTGGCGGCTGCGCCGAGGAGGGCGCCCGCCTGGCGGGCATCGCCTGCGAACCGGAGAGCGAAGATGGCGCGCATGAAGTAGCGGTTCGGCTCGCCCGCAGCGGCCTCGAGAAATGGCCTTGCGGCGCTCTGCCAGACGCCAGCGTCGAACAAGTATTCGGCCTCCGCCAGGCCCAGGGCATCTCTGGCGCCCGGCACTTTGCTGCTTTGGAACATTATGTCGAAGAGTTCGAGCCAGCTCGCGTCGCTGGCGTCGAGTCGGGTTCGTTCAGCGGACACCAGACTCTCCAACTGCTGCGGCAGGTAGAACGGTTTGGAGGCTCTTGCTTTCCGTCGGCCTGTGTTGGCGTCGTAGACGGCGCTGACCAGGTAGCGCTGACCCGCCTCGATAACGGTGACGGCATGAACGAAGAGGCCGGCTCCGTCGGCGCTGAGCTCCTGAAGGACGGGTTTCGGAAGCACTTCCACCGGCTCGGGGTCGGCGTTGGAGAGGGAGTCATCAAGCCGATGGACAACCATGCCGCGGCTTTCGAGGTGCGCTGCGAGCATATGCGCGACGTAGCCGTCCAGCAGCGATGCCTGCTGGGAGGCTTCCGTTGCGCAAACGGCATCTGGCCCGCCGAGGGCCGCCAGAGCTGTAGCGACCTCAGAGATTGCCTCAGGCAAAGGCACGACCGGCTCGAGCGGTACCGCAACAGTCGCTGTGGCGTCGGGCCTCGCAACGGGCGGTTTGCCCGCCTCCGGCGTGGCTGGCACTGTCTTTGGGGGCCGCGCTTCGACTTGGGCTAACGCGGAGGGGGCCATGGTACCGGAAAAGAGCACGGCCCAGACAAACGCCCAGCCGCCGATGGCGCGGATGCTGCTGGCGCGAGCAGTCCTGCTCTCCATGCTGTTGTTCCTGGCGGCGTGGCGATCCATGTCGTGACGAGGGGGTATGCGCTTGGCGCGGTTCGGGCGGCGTCCGGAAGGTCTCTCGCTGTCCGGTAACTTTGACGGCCCGACTCAGCCACAACTATAATTGTTGATGATAACCCCTCTGCGATGCAAAAGGAAATGCGGCGGCAATGGCGCGCAGGAAGTTCGAGATTGTGCTGGCGGAGACGGCCGGGTTCTGCATGGGCGTGCGCCGGGCGGTGAAGATGACGCTTCGGGCTGCCGATGAGCCGAACTGCCCGACTCCCATCAGAACCTGCGGTCCCCTCATCCACAACCGCCAGGTGCTTCAGGTGCTGGAAAGCCGAGGGATCGTGTCGGCTGACGAGGGCGATAGCGGGCAGGGGGGCACGTCCGTCATCAGGGCGCACGGGCTGCCGCGGGATCAGCAGGAGGACTTGCGTCGGCGCAGCGAGGCGCTGCTCGATGCCACCTGCCCGCACGTGCGGCGGGTTCAGGAGATCGTCGCAGATTATGCGCGCAGGGGCTATGTATGCGTAGTGGTGGGCGATGCCGGCCACGCCGAGGTGAACGGAGTGCTCAGCTACGCTGACGGAGCGGGCTACGTGGTATCCGGGCCGGACGAAGTCCGGAACCTGCCTTCGGCTGACAAAGTCGTCGTGGTCGCCCAGACCACTCAGGATGAAGACGTGTTCCGCCGGACGGTCGAGAAGGTCAGAGAGCGCTTCGGCGAGTGCCTGGCTTTTGAGACGATCTGCCAATCCACCGAACGCCGCCAGGCGGAAGTGCGGGAGCTGGCGCGGAAGGTTGACGCCATGATTGTGGTGGGAGGGCTGGACAGCGCAAACACCCGGCGCCTGGCAGAGATCAGCTCCGCCGCTGGCACGCCTACTTACCATGTGGAGACCGACCGCCAGTTGGACGTCGACAGGATCCTCCAGTATGAGACCGTTGGGCTGACGGCGGGGGCTTCCACGCCCAACTGGATGATAAGGAAAGTAGTGCGGCGGCTGGAGGACGAGGAGCGCCGACGGACCGACCTGGGTCCGTATCTCGCCCGGATGGTAGTGCGCGGGCTGGTCAACGCCAACATATACGCGGCCGGCGCCGCGGCGGCGCTGACGTTCGCCTGCTCGCGGCTCCTCCAGCGGCCGCCCCCGCTGCTGGGCGTCTGCATGGCGGTGACTTTCTTGTTCGTCCTCAGCCAGCACTTCTTGAACCAGTACGGGCGGCGTGAGGCTCTGTACCTGAGTGATCCGGATCGGGCCGACTTCTTCATGGCCAATGAGAGGGCGCTTCTGTTGCTGAGCGTGACTTCTGCCGTTGTTGCCCTTATTCTGGCGTTTTTCCTCGGCTGGTGGGCTTTCGTGCTCGTGGCGGTGGGTTCGGCAGGCGGCCTCATGTACCGGTTCAAGCTTCCGCGGGCGCTCAGCCGGAAGACGGGATTCCGGAGCCTGGAGCATCTGCCCGCCTCAAAGGAGGTTTTCGTCGGATTGGCGTGGGGTGCACTTGCCTGCATTGTGCCGGCGTTAGCAGCGGGGCCGGCGCCGCACGCTTGGCGAGATGGATCTGTGGCGTTTGCGGTGGCCTTTCTGATGGCCTTCGGGCGCACGCTCGCGCTGGACCTGCGCGATGTAGAGGCGGACCAGATCGTCGGGCGCGAGACGCTGGCGGGCGTTGTGGGTCCGTTGGCGGCCAAACGCGTGTTCTTCCTTGTGATCGGTGTGCTGGCCGCTGTTCTGGGGTTGGAGGGCTATTTTCAAGGCTGGGCAGGTCCTGGCTGGGCCGCACTGTTGCTTGGGGCACCTTATGCATTGGGCTCGTTTGCGCTCCTGGGACGGCGGGGCAGCGGGCCGACGGGCGAACTGGCTGAGGCTATGGTGGATGGGCAGTTCTACTTGGTTGGCTTGGCGGCGTTGGTCTTGAGTCTGGCGGCCGGGAAGGCGTAAACGCCGGGCTACGCCGAGGCTACAGCCGCCCGCGGCGCTGAATGTCGGTTGACTTGTCCGACAAAAAAGCTATTATGTAGGCGCCTGTGAGACTGTGAACGACTGGCAGCTGACGCTAAGAAGGGGAGACGGAGATGGAGGCACTTGGCCGGTTCAAGCTGCGGGGTGAGCTTGGCACGGGCTCGTACGCCGTTGCCTATGACGCCCAAGACGGGGGGACGCGGTGCGTGGTGAAGGTGTTGAAGGACGAGATTCTGCCGAGCGAGCCGGGCCGGCGGGCGGGGCTGGCTCGCGCGCTGGAGGGCCTGAAGAGCATCGAGCACCCGTCGGCGGTAAAGATCCTTGACAGTGGCGAGAAGGACGGGAAGCTCTTTGTTGCCTCGGAGTTTATGGGCTGCCCCACGCTCGAGCAAAAGCTTCAGCAGCAGAAACGCCTGGCGGAGCAGCAGGCGGTTCTGTACATCCGGCAGAGCGCGCAGGCGCTGGACAAAGCACGTGACGTCGGCTACTGCCACGGGGACCTCACGAGCCGCAATGTGTTCGTCGTGTCACCGGAGAAGGTGAAGCTGAGCGATTTCGCAATAAAGTCGCTTATCCTGGAGCCCCCCGACATAGCTGAGTTCGAGCAGGCTGGGGGCGAGGAGGGCGCCGGGGCCGCGCAGGACGAGTGGGTTACTGCCGAAGACCTGCTTCGCACCAAGGGGAAGAAGGCGAGCAAGCTGAAGCTGGACGACGATTTTGTGGGGCTGGCCGTGCTGATGATGCAGATGCTCGGCGTTGGCGTGCCGGCGCGGCCGGATGACGAGCCACTGCGTTCCTATCGGGAGAACCTGATGCGCCGCAGCTACGCGCAGATGACCGCTCCGTCCGCCGGGATCAGCGTGCATGTGGCCGAGGTAGTGCGGCGCTTGCTGACGCCGGCCGGCTTTGACAGCCCGGGCGAAGTTGTGGTCGAGCTGGCCAGCGCCATGCTCTTGGGCCGCACTTTTGGCCGGCCCCGCGTCGAGGCCGCGGCGAAGCCCGTGTCGCCGTCCGCTGAGACGGCGCAGGTTAGCAGGGCGTTGGCGGAGGCGACGGAGGAGGTCGCCGCGCCCGCCCTCGGGGTGCCCGTGCCAAGCCCGGGGGCGGTAGCCGAACCCGCGGAGATCGGCGCTGACGTCAGCACCTTCTTCGTGTGGAGTGACAGGCGGGGCGGGAGGTTCTTCGTCCTGCACGATGGCGAGCGGATCACGCTGGGTCGGGACCCGGACACCTGTGACGTTCACTTGATGGACCCGGCCGTCTCCCGCAAACACTGTTCTTTGAGCAAAGAGGGCGGCATCATCACTGTTGCTGACGCGGGGAGCAGCAACGGGACGTTCGTCAACGAGCAGCGCGTGCAGAAAACCGAGCTTCGGCCCAGCGACAGGCTCCGCATCGGCACCACTCGGCTTTACATGTCCCTGCCGGGCAAGCAGAAGTGAAGGCCGGCGGGGGCATTGCAGCAGCAGATTACGAGCGTGGCCTGTGCATGCGAGTCTTGCGGTCGTCTGGAGTCGGCCTGCACAGGCCGCTGGTGCTTTGCTTACGGGATCGCGCGACACGGTGGGCGGAGGGCGCCTTTCTCCTGCGAGTCGCCGCGGTGCAGACGCGGCCACGACCGCATTTCGAGTGGGGGTTCTCGACTGGTAAAGACATGGCGAAGTTCCTGGACTTCCTGTACTCCCTGCGCAAACACCCGTACGGCGGGTACAAGCTTGTAGGGGAGATCGGCCACGGCGGGATGAGCGTGATCTGGAAGGCCAGGCAGCCCCAGACGGGGCGGATATGCGCCGTGAAGGTCCTCAAACCGGAATCCGTCGAGGTGATGGACAGGTTCAAGGACGTCTTCGAGGCGGAAGAGGGGCAGATCGCTTTGCGCATGGACCATCCGAACGTGATCAAGACGTTCGAGTACGGCCGCGGGCGGGAGAACGAGTACTACATCGTGATGGAGTACGTGGACGGGCCGAACCTCGAGACGCTGATTGCGGTAGCTTCGCCGCGCTGGCGGGAGAACAGGTTCGACCTCGTTCGGCAGGTTAGCGCCGGGCTGCGCTACATCCATGAGCAGGGGCTCATCCACCGGGACTTTTGCCCCAAGAACGTACTCTATGGACAAGACGGGAGGGCGAAGATTATCGACTTCGGCCTGACCATACCCGCGAGCGTCAAGGCCCGATCCAATGTGGCCCGCGCCGGCACCGCGAGTTATATGGCGCCCGAGCAGGTGAGAGGACAGACGGTGGACGAGCGCACGGACATCTATGCGTTCGGCGTTTCGGTGTTTGAAATCCTGACCGGCAGGCGCCCCTTCCCGCCTTCCGCAGACCGCAGCAAGCGGATGCAGGACCATCTGAACGTGAACCCGCTGCGGCTTCGCCGGGTGGAGCCGGGCCTGCCAGAGCGGTTGGAGCTTGTGGTGGAGAAATGTATTGCAAAGAACAAGGATTTGCGCTATAAGTCTATGGCGGATGTGATGATGGAGCTGGCTGAGGCCCTGCCTCGTTAGAGGCTGAGGCGCAACCCCCGCGGAGGCAGTCCAATGAACCCCCGTCTGCGCGTGGAAGTAGGCAGGCAGGCCAATTTCGAGTATGAGATTCCTCCGACGGAAAACGAGGAGGCAATCTGGCTCGGACGTGGCGCTTTCTGCAAGATCCGCATCGCCGATGGGCAATTGTCGCGCCGCCACTGCCAGTTCACCTTTGAAAATGGGCAGCTCTTTGTAGAGGACCTGGAAAGCAGGAACGGCACGAAGGTCAACAACGAGCTCATCAAGGGCAAGGTGCAGTTGCAGGATGGCGACCGCATAATCGTCGGAACCCACGAACTGAAGGTCATAAATCCGGCTGCTTCGAAGCTGAGACGGACCGCCCTGCCCGAGTTGGGGACTCAGGAGGAAGAGGAAGAAGCATACCGGCAGGCTGCGGGCCTGGTGGGTCAGGACCTGGCCGGCTGCGCGATCGAGAAGGTGATTTTCAACGGGCGTACCTCGGTCATCTTCCGCGCGCGCGACTCCGAGACGGGCGGCGCGGTGGCGGTCAAGGTCCTTAAGCGGCTCGGCAAGGTGACCGTCGAGGACCAGAACCGGTTCATCCGCGGCGCGAAATACAGCGCCACCTTGCGCCATCCCAGTTTCGTTCGCGTCTTCAAAGGCGGACGTCTCGAGGACTGGTTCTACGTCGTGATGGAGTACGTGCAGGGGGTGAACCTGGAAGAGGTGGTGCAGAGGAAGGGGGCCCCGCTCGACCTGGCCACAGCCCTGAAGATCGAGAGCCAGCTGCTGGAGGCGCTGCAGCATGCGTATGAGCAGGACCTGGTTTTCCGCGCGGTTCGGCCCGACAACGTGATCGTCTGCCAGGGGCTGAGGGTTAAACTGACCGACTTTGACCTGGTTAAGCCACTCCTTGCACGGCAAGACGCCCAGGTCACGCGCGTCATGGACGGCAGCCTGAGCGTTGACCCCTCGTTTGCGGCGCCGGAGCTGATCGCGTACCCGGTCGTTGCGGACCAGAAGGCCGACGTCTTCGGGGCGGGAGCGGTCCTGTACTTCATGCTCGTCGGCAAGGCGCCTTTTGGCACACTGTTGCCTGCCGATAAGCTGTCGAGCGCCTTTGACCGCGCTTATCAGGATCCCCGCCGGCTCAACCCGGAGGTGTCGGAGAGCATCTGCACCATAATCCGGCAGTCCATGTCGGATTACGAACGGTACAACACGCCGGGCGACATGCGCCGGGCGCTCGACGAGGCGGCAGCCGCCGCGCAGATCTGAAACGGCCAGCTGCCGGGCCGACGCGTGACGCCATGAAAGCCCAGCTTGAGATCAAGGATGGTGCCCTGGCGGGCACAAAGGTTGAGCTTGGCAAGCTCGGCTCCTTCACTATCGGCCGCCGCAGTGAGAACGACCTGAGTCTGGTTGAAAAGGCGGTGTCGCGTCACCACTGCCGCATAGATTATGACGGCGAATTCTACTGGCTTGTGGATTGCGACAGTCACAACGGCACCTTCGTAAACGGACGCAAGATCACCAAGTGCCTCCTTTACGACGGTGACGTGGTGAAGCTTGGCCACATGCGGCTGGTGTTCCTTATGCCGGGACAAGAGGAAAAGGGCTCTGACAGCCCTTGAGCCTGGGCGGCGGGGCACCCCAGGCTCTTGCGCGGCGGCTGTCTGCGGCCGAAGCCGGCCGGTGTTCCCGGTTTCTTGGCGCTCATCCGCCCGGCAGTCATGCCTGCCGGGGGCGCTTACCTGCCACAGAACTCTTGATAGGAGCGCGCCATGCCGGTTCGAACAACGGCCGTCAGGATGTACGGAAGGCGCGACTTACGGCTGGAAACGTTCGACCTTCCGGTGCCGACGGATGATGAGATCCTGGCGGAGGTTGTCAGCGACAGCATCTGCATGTCCTCTCACAAGGCGGCCGAGCAGGGCCCCGCACATAAACGGATACCGCCCGACGTGGCCCGAAATCCTGTGATCCTCGGCCACGAGTTCTCGGGGCGGCTGCTGAAGGTGGGGAGGAAGTGGGCCGATCGCTTTCACCCGGGGCAAATGTACGCTATCCAGCCGGCGTTGAACTACAGGGGGTCGCTCGACTCGCCGGGGTACTCGTACCCCTACATCGGCGGCGACGCGACCAAGATACTCATCCCGCAAGAAGTCATGGTCATGGATTGCCTGCTCCCTTACGAAGGCGACGCCTTTTTCAAGGCATCCCTGGCTGAGCCGATGTCATGCATTGTGGGAGCTTTTCGCGCCCAGTACCACTATCAGCCAGGCAGCTATGAGCACCAGATGGGCATCCGCGAAGGAGGAAACTGCGCGCTCCTGGCTGCTGCGGGCCCCATGGGGCTCGGCGCGACGGACATGGCGCTCCACGGGCCCCGCAGGCCGAGACGCCTGCTCGTGACCGACATTGATGAGGCGAAGCTGGCGCGCGCACGTGGCCTCTTCCCGCCTGAAGAGGCCGCCAAACAGGGCGTCGAAGCTACGTTCCTCAACACACAACGCCTGCGCGGCGGCGCGAATGCGCTCGTCGAGTTCGCGCGCAAAATGACCGCCGGAGGGATGATGGACGACGTGTTCGTCTTCTACCCGGCCGAGGAGTTGGTGCAGGAGGGGGGGGCGTTGCTCGGGCGGAACGGCTGCTTGAACTTTTTCGCTGGTCCATCGCGCAACGACTTCTGCGCCAGGCTCAACTTCTATGACGTGCACTACGAGGGGCACCACATCCTGGGCACGAGCGGCGGGAACACGGAAGATATGCGCATCTCGCTCAAGCTCATGAGCGAGGGGCGCATCAACCCGGCGGCGATGGTGACGCATGTGGGGGGACTCGACTCGGCGGTGCAGACGATACTGGACCTGCCCGGCATACCGGGGGCCAAGAAGCTCATCTACACTCACGTCAGCATGCCGCTTACGCCGATTGATGAGTTCGGCCGCCGCGCGGAGCAGGCCCAGGAGCCGCTCAAGAGCATCTTCATGGAACTTGACCGGCTCGTCCAGGCGGCCAACGGGCTCTGGTCCGTTGACGCGGAGCGGTTCCTCCTGTCCCGACCGGAACTCTTGCTGCCGGAGGGATGATGGGGGCTCAGGAGACCATCGTAGCAGTCTCCACTCCGGCAGGGCACTCGCTCCGTGCGGTGGTGCGTCTGAGCGGCCCGGATTCGCTTGAGTGTGCGGTGGCGCGCTTCCGCCCGCTCCGGGGGCGCGATCACGCCTGGATGAGGACATACCGCGCCACCCCGGGCGACTTCCTGCTGGCGGACGGGGGCTTGCCCGTGCGTTCGGTCCTCTACGTCATGCGCGCGCCTCATTCCTACACGCGCGAGGACGTGGTGGAAGTGCACCTCCCCGGTTCGCCTGGTCTTCTGGACATGGTGTTGGATGACGTGCTGGCGCATGGGCCCGGCAGCGTGCGGCTGGCGCAACCCGGCGAGTTCACGCGGCGGGCCTTCCTGAACGGGCGCATTGACCTTTCTCAGGCGGAGGCGGTGCTCGCACTCATCCGGGCGCAAAGCGAATCCGAGATGCTCGCAGCCGGCTCGAGGCTACGGGGAAGCGTGGGACGTCGGTGCGCTGCGCTGCAGGACGCGGTGACGGCGCTCAGGGCGCAGGCGGAGGGTGCGCTGGACTTCGCCCCAGACGGGACTGAGCTGATGAGCGAGGAGGAATTCATCGAGCGCTGCGCCGGTTTGCGCGCGCAAATGGAGTGGGAGGCGACGAAGGGCCGCGATGACATGGCCAGCAACGGCCGCGTGCATGTGGTGATCTGCGGCGCGCCGAATGCCGGCAAGTCGAGCCTGCTGAACCGGCTGGCGGGCGGGGAGAAAGCCATCGTCCACCCCCGGCCCGGCACGACGCGCGATGGGGTCCATGCAGAGATGGAGGTGGGGGGTGTGTTTTTCCGGCTGACGGACACGGCGGGGCTGTCGAGCACCGAGGACGGAGCGGCCGCTGGGCCGGACCGTGCTGCCGTGGAGAAGGCACAGGCACAGATCAGGTCCTGCCAGTTGCTGCTCGTCGTGTTCGACGGGTCGGCGCCTGCGCCGGAAGGCGTGCTGGAGGCGGCCGCGCAGGTGCCGCGCTCACGCGTCCTGTGCGTGATCAACAAGTGTGATTTGCCACAGGTGCTGGACGAGGACGGGGTGGGCGCCGGCAGGTTTGCGTGGGAAACGCTTCATGCTTCGGCCCTGACAGGCGAAGGCATGGACGCGCTGCGGGAGGCGCTGGGCCGTACGGTGGCCGAGGGGCGGCTCGACGCTTCCGCAGCGGACTGCCTCTTCAACGCTCGGCAGCGTGGCGCCCTGCGGCGTGTCCTGGATGAACTGTCGCATGGGGAGGAGGCCGTGCGGGCGGGCATGGGCTACGAGTTTGCAGCGGTGAACCTGCGGGAGGCTGCTGACGCGCTCGGCGAGGTGACGGGCCAAGTGACCGCGCAAGACGTGCTCGACCGCGTCTTCAGCCAGTTCTGCATTGGGAAGTAGCAGGCGAGCCGTCAGAGCTCAGGGGCAGGCTTGCTGACGGGTTCGCGCCGCAACTCTTCGAGCATGTCGAGAATACGGCCGCGCAGCTCCGGCAACCCGCGCCCCGTAAGGGCGGAGATGGGCAGCACGTCTCGGTCCAGGCCCTGACGCAGCCGCTGGAGGCCCGCCTCGGCCGCTTCGAGGTCCATCTTGTTAGCCGCGACTATTTCCGGCTTGTCCGCAAGCGCCGCGCTGTGCAGACGGATCTCCTCGCGGATGGCACGGTAATTCTCCAAGGGATCGCTGCCGTCAAGGGGGGCTGCGTCCACCATGTGGACAAGCATGCGGGTGCGCTCGATGTGACGGAGGAACTCGTCGCCAAGCCCCTTCCCTTCGTGCGCGCCGCGGATCAGGCCGGGAAGGTCTGCCACCGTAAAGCGTCGGTAATCGTCGGTCTCAACGATGCCCACCATGGGCTGAAGGGTCGTGAACGGGTAGGGCGCGATCTTCGGACGCGCGGCGCTGATGCGCGAAAGGAGCGTGGATTTGCCCGCATTCGGCTGGCCGATCAGGCCCACGTCGGCGACGATCTTGAGTTCGAGCCTGAGGCGACGGGCCTGTCCCGGCCGGCCGCTCTCGTATTGCGTGGGGGCCTGGTTTACGGCTGACTTGAAGCAAGTGTTGCCGCGCCCGCCCTTGCCGCCTTTGGCCAGCGTCACCGGCTGGCCGACCTCCACCAGATCCAGCAGCCTCAGTCCCGTGTCTTCGTCGTAGATGACGGTGCCGAGAGGCACCCGGATAAGAACGTCCTGCCCGTTCGCACCGTGCTGCTTTCGGGACCTGCCCGGTTCCCCGTTGCCGGCGCGGCTCTCCGTCTTGGATGCCAAGTCCAGCAGCGTACTGAAGTTGGGGTCGGCCGCGATGAGCACGTCTCCCCCGTCGCCGCCGTCTCCGCCGTCCGGGCCGCCGCGAGGCACGTATTTCTCCCTCCGGAAGCTCACGCACCCGTCGCCACCGTCCCCGGCCTTCACATAGATCCTGGCCTCGTCAACAAAATGCATGGCGGACTTCCTCCGTGGAGAGCGCAGGCGACCGGCCCGGGAAAAAGCAGCGGCTGCACCCGCGAGTCGGGAAGCAACCGCTGGGATAACCTTTGTGGCAGGCGAGGGGGCGTCACTCGGGAAGGACGTTGACCTTGCGGCTGGGCGTGAACTCGACTTTGCCTGTGGCTGTGGCGAACAACGTGTAGTCCTTCCCGCAGCCCACGTTCCGGCCCGGGCGGAAGCGCGTCCCGCGCTGCCGGACCAGGATGGTGCCCGCCCTCACGACTTCGCCGCCCCAATGCTTGATCCCCAAAAACTGCGGGCAGCTATCGCGCCCGTTGCGCGATGCTCCTTGTCCTTTCTTGTGCGCCATGGCAGTGCCTCGCTTCTTCCGCTATTCCGGATGTATCTCTCTGATTTTGATGCGCGTGTACTTCTGCCGATGGCCTTTCCTGGCCTGCTTGTTCTCTTCCGGCTGGAAGCGCATCATCGTGAGCTTCGGGCCCTTCTCGTGTCTGAGGATCTGGGCCAGCACACGCGCCCCGAAGACGTGCGGCGTGCCGATGACCGTCTTCTCCTCGCCGCTTACGACCAGGACCCGGTCGAATTCGACCAGCTCGCCCTCGTCGGCGGCTATGAGGTCCACTCGGATCTCGTCCCCGGCTTGGACCTTGTACTGCTTGCCGTGATTGTCTATGACTGCGTACATTCTCTGTCCGCAAACCTTAGATGATTGGGTTCAGCGATGACTTCATTATAGCGGGCCGCCCGGGCGCTTTCAACCGACGGCGTCCGCCCGTGATCGTCACGTAGTGAGAAGGTTTTGGCGTAGGGGGGGGCCAGGGGCCTTGAGGAGTGGGTACAATGTGAGCCGTCGCGGGATCGGGTTTTTTCACCGGGGAGGTGAGGCATGAAGAAGAAGTCCCGCCTGAAGCGCGCCGAGGGGATATTGCCCTTCGCCCTGGAAGAGGTCGAGGGGCAGTCGCATCTGACCGCGCACGCCGGCCTGCCGCTGGTGGCGGAGGCCTTCCGCGCCAGCGGGGCTGGGGCGGGGGTGGATCGGTCCCTGCGGACCAGGCCTCGGCTGAGGGAGCGGGGGCTGACGGATGCTGAGTTGGTGGAGAGCTTCTGTGTTTTGCTTGCGGCGGGTGGTGAGTGCATTGAGGATTTCAACGT
>Ga0315289_10004436_pt1 | contig 20942 bp, 22 predicted proteins | sample YL17G11_40_MG_FD_203452 | JGI IMG/M metagenome (GOLD analysis project Ga0315289, IMG submission 203452) | Sediment microbial communities from Yellowstone Lake, YNP, Wyoming, USA - YL17G11_40 | ecosystem: Environmental > Aquatic > Freshwater > Lake > Sediment | place: USA: Wyoming | collected... | reverse complement strand
TAGTTCATCCAATATTGTCTTACAGACAGATAGTAACTCTTTTGTTAGTGCGAGATTTGTGTATAAAAATAAGGATAATTCGGAATAGATACCTGCTACATGCTTCCAAATTCTATTAAATCGAAAAATTAAAGAATAAGCATAAGTACGATACAAAAAAGAGAAAAATAACTCTTATCGAACCTATTTTCAATTATTGGACTATTTCTCCAGAGTCGGAACACCGATCTTTGATAAAAAAATGGGTTTATTCTTCGCCCATTCCGCCGTATCCACCCATTCCACCCGGCATACCGCCTCGTGGAGGACTTGGTGGTCCGCCTGCTGTCTTGCGAGATGCTATGACGTCGTCTATTCTTAGAAGCATTGTTGCTGCTTCGGTAGCTGCTGAAAGGATTTCTTCTTTGACAGCCATTGGCTCGTAGACTCCAAAGTTCTTTACATCTTCAACTTTTCCAGTCAGACCGTTTATACCAACAGTCTTTTCGCCTTTACTATGCTTTGCCCTAAGCTCTACTAGGGTGTCTATCGGGTTCATTCCTGCGTTTTCAGCAAGCGTCAAAGGGATGACTTCCATAGCTTCGGCATACTTTTGGACTGCAAGCTGCACTCTTCCGGAGAGTGTTTGAGCAAAGTCGAATAGTTTTGAAGCGATTTCTGCTTCCGGAGCACCTGCGCCTAGAACAATTGAAGGTTTTATCATAACATCTTTAACAACACTTAACGCATCATGTATAGACCTTTCAGATTCTTCGACTACTCTTTGTGTCCCCCCTCTGAGGAACAATGTGACAGACTTTGGATTCTTGCATCCTTCGACAAAGATCCATTTGCCTTCTTCAATCTTCCTCTCTTCGACCTGTTTTGCATAGCCAAGGTCATCAGGGTTCAAGTCTTCTATGGTTGTAACAACTCGGCCTCCTGTGGCTCTTGCAAGCCTGTTCGTATCACTCTCACTTGCCCTTCTGACAGAAAGTATTCCTGCTTTAGCTAAATAGTGCTGAGCTATATCATCTATGCCCTTCTGGCAGATTAGAACGTTTGCACCCGTCTTAACAACCTTGTCTACCATACCTTTAAGCATCTTGTTTTCTTCGTCAAGAAACATCTTAATCTGTTCTGGATTGTTTATATTGATCTTAGCATCAAATTCTGTCTTCTCTATTTCCAATGGAGAATTAAGCAACGCAATCTTGGCTTTAGCAACATTCTTGGGCATACCACTGTGAACAACCTCTTTGTCTAGGGCTATGCCGTTTATTAGCTGACTGTCTCTTGTAGAGCCTCCTGCCTTCTTCTCAACCTTCACATCATCTATGTCGACCTTGATCTTACCATCATACTCTTCAGCAACTGAAAGCAAACCATCAACGACAAGTGAAGCCATAAACTCCCCTTCTGAAGAAACCATCTTAGTATCCATGCTGGTTTTAGCGACTTTAATAAGCCAATCTCTGTCTTTTGGGCCAACCTTTATAGCTACTGTCTTGAGGATTTCCCTGGACTTTTCTAATGCCTTCCTGTATCCATCAACGATGATCATAGGATGAACATCTTTATCCATTAGTTCTTCTGCTCTTTCGAGAAGCGCACCAGCTAAAACTACGGCTGAACTTGTCCCATCACCGACTTCGTTATCTACTGCTTTAGAAATCTCGACCATCGCTTTCGCCGCTGGATGCTGTACATCTATCTCCTTTAGTATAGTTGCTCCATCATCTGTGATAGTAACGTCACCCATGCCGTCCACTAACATCTTATCCATACCACGTGGACCTAAAGATGACTTAACAATCTCAGCCACTATTCTCGCAGCCATTATATTATTTTTTTGTGCGTCTCTACCCTTTGATTTAGACGTGCCCTCCCTCAAGATTATTACGGGTTGACCTGAAGAAGTTACACCAGACATTGCTGTAGTTGACATAACAAATCACTTAAAGTACACTATCTGTATTTTTAGAGTTTATAAGTCTTTATTAATTCAACTTAAAATATAGAAGGGCTTAGCTATATGATTTAACTCTTCTCTAATAACTTCCTTTATCAATACTTTTCCAAGCAACAAAAACAAATGGTAGTTTTTAATTAAATTTTGTGAGCGTTTCTAAAGATTTATAGGATTGATTATAATAAATAGAAAATGGAGGCATATTAAGGCAGCTGATATGATATGAAAAGGAATCTAGGAAAAGAATTATGCCCACATACAACTAACATAGGGTGATATTATTGTATGTATTTTTCCATGGAAACAAGTCTAAAACAGAAGAAAGTATGACACTAAATTATCTAAGATAAAATCATGTAAGACCTAGATATTATATTTCCTTGACAGTGGCTGCAGAAAGATAAAGTAACCGAAAATAAGATCTGAATCGGAAAAATGCAGGGGGTGGGATTTGAACCCACGGAGACCTTCGTCAGCGGATCTTAAGTCCGCCCCCTTTAGCCGCTTGCGCCGACGGAGCTTTGGCCTGGCTTGGGAACCCCTGCACATTATCAATGCTTTTGGAAATGGTTTCTTATAAGATTAGAGGCGTGTGCCTTTTTAGTCTTCGATTGTAATTGCAACATTTGGGCATTGTACTTCACATGCTCTGCATCCGATGCAGGTTTCAGGGTTTACTGCTATGGATTTCTTGTTTTTGATTTCGTACACGCTTACGGGACACATGTCAACGCATGTTTCATTTCCTGAGCATTTGCTTAGATCTATTTTTTGCTTTGGCATTTTTTTGTCGTCTTGGCTTCTTTTTTTAAAAATTTAAATCTTTTAGATAGTGCCTATTTCGTCTTCAATTTCCTTCCTTATTGAATCAAGTTTCTTTATCGACTCAGATCTTCTTTTGTCGAATTCGTCCTTGCCGATCTTTCCTGATTGTAAGCTGTCATAGTCACCTATGACTGTCTTCAGAGCTTGGTCGATGTCCCTGTTAAGTCGCATTACCTTTTCAAGTTGTGGCTTCTTTTCAGGGTTCTCTTTTGCGAAGTCAGCCGTTATTCTTACGAGGAGACCGTTCATCTGGTTCGTTCTATTAAGATATTCCTGCTTTGAGACGTTGAACCTCTGTTTTATCATCTGACCCGTTCTTCTTTCCTCATATAGTTCTACAGTCGAGCTTATGAGTTGAAGCTTATCTTGTACTGTGTCAAAGAACTCTGAAGAATACTTCTTTTCTTCACCTTCTTCCTTCTGGAATAGAGCGAAGGCGCCAAGAAGAATGATCAGTACGATCAAGCTTATTGGTACAATAGTTGTTGCAGACCAGAAAAGTTTAGGTTCGTACTCTATGATGAACCTTTCTTTACTATATTGGTCAACATTCGTGAAGGTCTTGATGTAGGATTGTTTAGGTGCTATGCCATTAGAGAAGCTTGCTTTCAGAATATATTCTTTGACGACCGCATTCAAAGGAGGAGAAGTAGTTACGTTCCCCACATACTTTCCATTGACAAACTTTAACATGCCTGCTGGAGCAGGATACCTTATTGTGAAAGTGTAGGTTTCGTTGAACTTTACTTCCTTGTCGAGGAAGAACTGTTTGGACATTCCTAAGTCAGAGCTCTTTTCAGGGCCAATTGGCATCACAACTTTTACATTTAACAGATTAGGATTGAGAAAAGCTAGGTTAAGTGATGTTATGTTTTTCTTGGCCAAGTTCGTCAGTTGGATTGTGTCTGAAACTAATATTGAGCCATCATCATTGATTTGTAGTGTTCTCTCTGCTATAGGAAAATCAATTATGAATATGGCAGAATTGGGATCTATTCCCAACGTCAAATTCTGGAATCTGTGAGCCCCTGCTATTGTATTGTTATAGTTCTTGTTGTAGATTAACCTGTCGGGCAAATTTATTATCTGATAACCTTCTAGGTTCGTGAATGCTGCACCTGATGGCAAATATATGCTTGAAATCAGTTTTGAACTGTCAAGGCTAACTCCAGGATAAAGTGCTAGGTTAACGTAGGATAACTGAGCGGTCTTGGGTGAGATCAAGTTCTGAGCGGAGTACGTTACTGATAGGTTGTAGTCTACGCCGGGGTTTATTGTCACCTCTTTTGCAGGAGTCAATTTTATGATGGTTACATTTCCTTCTTTAGAAAATGAAACTTGGAAGTTTGGATCGGAGATCCAATCCAAGAATATTCTGTTATAGTACTGGCTTGGATATGTTAGAGTTATTTCTGGAATTGATGCTTGGCTTGTACCATTATTATTAAAGGCGAAAATATCATTTATATAAAATTGGCCATATTCGCTGATTTCTACGCTATGGCTGAACTGTTTACAATAACCTATCGATGATGAGGCATAACATGGAACAAAGTAAAGATTCATTGTTAAAATGAATAATCCTATTATAATGGGGGCGAGTCTGAAATTCCTCAACTTTAGCACGGCAGCTTATACAAGAAATTAATTTTAAAAGTTTCTTATCTAACTAGATAGGGGTGAGAAAGTTGACAAAGTTCTTGAAGGAATATAGCAGGGAAAGGTTGATGGATGTTCTCAGCAGGACGGGTGTTAAAAGCTTAGATGAACTCTACAGAGATGTGCCAAGCAAGGTCATTTTGGGCAGAGAGCTTAACCTACCAGCTCCACTGAATGAGAAAGATGTTGAATCATATGTTGAGAAAGCTTTAGACAAAAACAAGATTCTAGGAGAATATCTAATGTTCTTAGGAGGGGGACTACCGTTCCATTATGTTCCAGCGACAGTAGAAGCGATAATTTCAAGAAGTGAATTCTGTACCGCTTATACACCATACCAACCCGAAATCTCTCAGGGAATGCTGCAAGCTCTCTTTGAATATCAGAGTATGATATGTGACTTAACGGGCATGGATGTTGCCAATAGTTCGATGTACGATTGGGCGACCTCTGCAGCGGAGGCAATCAGGATGGCTATAAGGGTCAAAGGCAACAAGAGGGTATTATTAGGCGAGAATATAGGATCTGAGAGAAAGAATGTTATCAGAACCTATCTAGAACCTCTTGGTACAGAAGTTGTGGAAGTACAATATTCGCGAAAGAGTGGCAGAATTGATCTCTCAGATCTTGAGGATAAGGTTGATGGTTCCTCTTGCCTATATTTGGAGAATCCCAATTATTTCGGGATTTTGGAGAAAGAGATTTCAAAGTTTGCTGAACTTGTTCACAATAAAGGGGCATTATTCATTGTCGGTGTTGACCCTGTAAGCCTTGCCATCGTCAAATCTCCTATAGAATATGATGCAGATATTGTTGTAGGAGAGGGACAAACTTTAGGTGGTGCACTTAACTTCGGTGGACCATCCCTCGGCATATTTGCATGCAAAGGGGACCAGTCTCTTGTGAGACAGATGCCTGGAAGAATCATTGGAATTACTACTAATTTAGAGGGCACACAGAGAGGCTTTACTATGGTTCTTCAGACTAGGGAGCAACATATCAGAAGGGAGCACGCAACCTCGAACATCTGCTCTAATGAAGCCCTGATGGCCATTGGAGCATTATCTTATATGGCAATCTTGGGTTCAGAAGGATTAAGGAACCTTGCTTTAGAAATTTATGATAGAGCACATTATGCAAGTAAAAAACTTTCTGAAGTCAAAGATGTTAGAGCACCATATTTTTCAGGAGAGTTCTTCCAAGAGTTCACAATAAAATTCGGTGAAAGAAAATTGGATGCAGTCTTCAAGAATCTAGTTGATAGAAGAATCATCCCAGGAATAGCATTAAGTAAAGATTTCCCAAGCCTCAAAGACATCTTGCTATCATGTTTCACAGAAGTCCACAGCATAGAGGATGTAGATAAATTTGCGGAGATTGTCAGAGAGGTGATCGCATAAGATGTTTAAACAAGCAAAATGGAATGAACCGCTACTGAATGAACTATCAGATAATACGTACCCATCGAGGAGTATAATACCACAAGGCTTTCCGAAAGAGCTTTATAGACAAAAGTTAGCTTTACCAAATGTTCAAGAACCAAGGGTAGTAAGACACTTTGTTAGATTATCTCAGATGAATTTTGCAGTAGACGTAGGATCATATCCTCTGGGGAGCTGCACAATGAAATATAACCCAAAAGTCGCTGATAGAATTGTATCAAATAAGAAGCTAAAGGATGTACACCCACTACAACCTAAGGAGACCTGCCAAGGCGTATTACAGATACTTTATGAACTATCACAATACCTGATGGAGATCACAGGTACTAAGAAGGTTAGTCTAATTCCATCAGCAGGCGCGCATGGAGAACTCGTGGGGGCACTTATGATAAGAGCAGCTATCAAAGATAAAGGAGAAACTTGCTCAAGAAAAGAGATGCTCATACCAGATTCTGCACATGGTACCAACCCTGCAAGTGCTTCAATGGCGGGCTTTAAAGTCGTGAAGATACCTTCAGACAAGGAAGGCTTAACCGATGTTGAGGCATTAAAAAGCACTGTCGGAAATGCCACTGCAGGAATTATGCTTACAGTCCCTAATACACTTGGGCTCTTTGAAAAAAACATACTCGAAATCGTTAAAACCGTCAAAGAAGCTGGTGGATATACATACTATGATGGAGCTAACCTTAACGCTCTCTTAGGCAAGATTAGACCAAGAGATATGGGCTTCGATATAATTCATCTTAATCTACATAAGACTTTTGCAACACCACACGGTGGTGGAGGCCCTGGTGCAGGCCCAGTCTGTGTATCAAAAGAAGTTGAAGACTACCTCCCTGTTCCATTAGTAGAATATGATGGCGGTAACTATTACCTGTCTTATGAACATCCTAAAAGCATAGGACAAATCAAAGGCTTTATGGGAAACGTGAGCGTACTCGTCAGAGCTTATACTTATATTAGACTTCTTGGAGGAAAAGGGTTAAAGGAAGTTTCAGAGAGAGCTGTCCTCAACGCGAATTATCTTTTATCGTTGTTGAACAAGGAGTTCTATGATGTACCCTATGGCGCGAAGATACCTAGAAAGCATGAGTTTGTCGTGAAGATTTCTGGAAAGTTAATGGATAAAGGGGTAACAACAAAGGATATTGCAAAAGCATTATTGGATTACGGTGTTCACGCGCCTACTATATATTTCCCATTGATTGTGGAAGAGGCTCTGATGATTGAACCTACAGAAACAGAGAGCTTTGAGGAGATAGAAACGTATGCAAAGATAATGAATGAAGTTGCATCAAAGGCATACAGTAATCCAGAGAGCATACACGGCGCACCATACAATACAAGTATAGGTAGGCTGGATGAGGTGAAGGCATCACATCCTAGAACTCTGCGCACGAACTGGAGAAACATAGAAAAAGATAAGATGAGAACATTATCGGAAAAAGCTTATGCAGAGGGAAAGAAAGAGTATTAGGAGAAACTTTAACAAGTGTTACACAAATGCGCCCGAAGATATACTTTGAGACATATGGATGTTCATACAATAAAGCAGACACGAAAATAATGGAAAATACTGTAGCAAAACAGTTTGATATAATAGATGACCTTGAATGGGCAGATGTTATAGTTTTGAACACCTGTTATGTTAAAACATCTACAGAACATAAGATAATAAATAGGATAAAGGAACTTGTAATAAGATTCCCTGAGAAGAAGATGATAGTGGCAGGATGTATGCCAAAAATAGATAAAGAAAGAGTCCTAGAATCTAATCCTAAAGCATCACTCCTAGGACCTCAAAATATCGACAAGATCGAAGTAGTAATCAAAAAAGTTTTGTCGGGAGAACAGCTCTCATTCTTAGACTATAGAAGAGTTGACAAAAGTGGTCTACCTAAGCTCTGGAAAAAGGATAGTGTAATTAGAATTATTCCCATTTGCGAAGGATGTGCAGATGCTTGCAACTATTGTTGCACAAGAATAGCACGCGGACCAATATTTTCATTTGATTGCGATGGCATAGTAGAGGAGATCAGGAATGAAGTTCAAGATGGTGCAAAGGAATTCTGGCTTACCGCACAAGATGCTAGTGCCTATGGACTCGATAAGAAGAATGATTTAGCAGACTTGATCAATAAGGTTACTAAAGTGGATGGAGAATTTTTTGTTAGAGTTGGTATGATGACTCCAAATCATGCACTTAAAATTTTGGATAAACTTATTCAAGCATACAAAAGTCCCAAGGTCTTTAAGTTTCTTCATTTGCCAGTACAAAGTGGTAGCGATAGAATTTTGAAAACTATGCTGAGGGGATATAATATTGAGGAAGCTGGAAAAGTTATAGAATATTTTAGAAATGAGTTTCCAATAATTACGTTTGCTACGGACATAATTGTGGGCTATCCAGGGGAAACAGAAGAAGACTTCAACAAGACCATAGAATTTCTTATGAAAACAAAGCCAGATATAGTCAATTTGTCAAAATTCGGAAAAAGACCAAGAACTGCGGTTAAGTTTGGTAATAGATATGACTTGCATAAGGTTAAAGAAAGAACCAGAATAGCTCATGATGTTATATCAAGGCTACAACTACAAGGATATTCTAGATGGATCGGGTGGCATGGTAAGATCCTTATTGATGAACATATAGGAATGGATAGCGTCGGTAGAAACGATCATTATAAGAATATTGTCCTAAAAGAGAGTATACCACTAGGAACTGTTGTTGATGTCGAAGTCACTGAAGCCTACAAACACTTCCTTCTTGGAAAAGAACAATCTATTTAATAATAATTAAAAATACGTTGTTTTAGAATAGATCGCCGCCATAGCATAATCTATAAACTAGGTTAATTTTTCTTTGCCATTTATTGACATATTTACAGGTTTGTGTCTTGGAGGATGCTAAATGAGACAAAATGGTTGTATAATTTTTTCTACTGGAAATTGAGTTTTTTTGTTATATAATATTAAGTTAGTCGAGTTGCAACCTTGTATTGCGATGACCATACATAGAATAGGGGTTGCTGGTATAGGCACAGCTGGTAAAAGGGTTGTTGAAAAGGTTTCTTTTAGCTTTTCTGATGCATTATGTGTTACCTTGGATGATTCTGAGTGGAAGGTTCTTGGTGATAAGGTTTATGAGATCAATCTGCCTTTAAATCTTGATAGAAGTACTGGTAATGTTAAGAGGATAGTTTGGAACTCTGTGGATGAAATTTCTAAATCTTTTAAAGGGTTAGATACTGCTGTAGTTGTTGCTGGACTTGGAGGAATGGTTGGCTCTTCAGCTGCTCCTATAGTAGCTCAGAGATTAAAGGAGGATAGAAAAAAAGTTTTTGGTATCACAATTATGCCCTTCAAATTTGAGAAGAATAAACTCTTTAGGGCAGCAGTTGGCTTAAAAAAGATGAAGATGATCTGCGATGGTGTCGTCATTATCGATAACGAAGATTTTGTTGAAAAGGCACCTCAGACACCCCTTTTACAGGCCTTCGAAATGGAGAATGATTGGATTAGCAAGTTCATTTCCTCATTTCTCGGTCAGAAGGAAAGGTTCAGCTTAAATGAGAACGAGGTTTACGAATTTACTTCAGCCAACAAGAACAATATTTTAGCAATAGGCAGAGCGGAAGGTTCGAGCATGGCAGAAGAAGCAACCTTTAAAGTGTCATCATCTCTAAGAAGACAAAGCAAGGCTAATGTTGGGGGAGCGTTGATGTGTGTTGTTGGATGGAAGAACCTCAGTGTTGGAGATTTTTCCACAATCGTTTCAACCTTTAGAGGAACAACGTTGTGCGATGGTGAAGTCAAGACAGGATACTATCCAAGCGGCGAGAGAAATCTTACGGTCTATGCCCTCGCCTCAGTAGAGCACACAAGATTCGATGATTGGGATCCACTATCTGCAATCTTAGGAGATAATGAATTAGATTTTGACCCTTGCTGTGATATGAAATTAGATGACGCAGACTATTCTAAGATCTGTAGAATAGACTAGAATGTTTTCTTCAATATTCTAATAATATTTAGCTTGATGAATTCTCTTAGCGGTCTTGCTTCTCCATGTGGCTCTCCATTACCTTTAAAGACCTCATCCAAGGCTTCATTTAAAGAATTTGCGTTAACTTCTACGTAGCACAAGCCTACATGTTTTGGCATATGCGCATCACTTCCAGCAGTCTTAGGAAGGCGCATTTCTTCCGCGAGCAGCCAAGCCTTTCTAGAAGAGCTTCTAAATGGAAAAGATGCTGAATTGTAGACTTCGATTGCGTCAGGTATAATAATGCTCTTATGCTTTTTCATAAAAGAGAGGTCATATGGGTGGGCCCATATTGCGTACCCATCAGCATCATGAACATATTTGAGAGGGCTAAAATATGCTGCTCTTGGGTCAAAATGTTTCTTTGGAAAAAGGCATACTATGTGCCCTGCAAAGGTCTTTAATTCTATAGCCGGAATAAAAAAGACGCCGTCGACTTCCTGTATGGCATCAATTGTGAACCTGTTATGATCTGCAACTACTATTATGTTGACGCCATGTTTTTTAGCAAAGTATGAGATTTCTTTTAGTGATCCGAATGCGTCAGGAGAATTTTCTGTATGAACATGAAAGTCGATTCTAAAACGCATTCTTTACACTATGTAACTTTGCTTCCTGCTGCTACTGACTTGTCCGGTGTAAGTAATGATATGTTTGATTGATTATCCTTATCTATTGCTGCGAGGAGCATGACCTGTGATTCGAATCCGAATAGAGTCCTCGGCTTAAGGTTAGTAACTACTGCAACATTCTTACCTACAAGACTTTCTGGATTGTAGATTTCAGCTATTCCTCCAACACAGCTTCTAACATTACCTCCTATATCGATTTCCAAGTGCAGAAGCTTCTTTGAACTTGGAACCTTTTCCGCTTTGATTACCTTACCAATACGAATATCTAGCTTTGCAAATTCATTAAATTCTAGAGTACTCATTTGGATTTTCCACCACCTTTAAGCTCCTCAAGTTTATTTATAACCTCTTCTGTTGAAAGTTTGGTGAATAGTGGAGGAAATCTTTTGATCTCTAGAGGATAGGTAAAGTCTTCTTTTGCACTTTCCCATCCTACCTTGAGAATAGGCCCTTTCTCGTTCATATTTTTCCAGAGCAATTCAGAACTATATGGTGTAAATGGATACAGTTCAACTGCAATCAAACGTATCAGTCTAAGAAGAGCATAGGTTATCGATATAGTCTTCTCTTTGTCGGTTTTGAATAGCTTCCAAGGTTCCTTTTTGTTCAAGAACCTGTTTCCATCTTCACCTTGGTGTATTATTTCCTTTGCTGCGTGTTGTATCTTGAAGTTTTCGAACAGAGAGCCAATTTCATCATGTCTTTTGAGGAGTAATTCTATGAACTTCTCAGAATCTTCTTCGATCTTTGGTTTCTCTTCGAACCTACTTCCGCAGAATTTCTCGAACCCAACTATAGTTCTATTTACAAGATTACCTATGACATTATTAAGATCAGTGTTAATCTTTTCAACAAAAAGGTCCATCTTAAAGTTAACGTCACCACTTTCAGGTCTTAAAGATAAAAGCGCATACCTCCAGTAGTCAGCTGGCGCAAACTCTAAAGCTTCATCAATCCAGATTCCTATACGCCTACTCTTCGAAAACTTTTGGCCTTCGAACATGAGAAAGTCTGTTGAATCAATCGCTGTAGGAAGATTATATCCCTTTTTCGAGCCCATTAGAAGACCTGGTAAGATTATTGTATGGAATGGAATATTGTCTTTGCCTATTAGATAAGCACTTTTTGCATCTTTATCAAACCAGAAGCGTTTCCAACCCTCTGGTTCACCCTTCTTTTCAAAATATTCTATAGTTGCAGAGACATATCCTAGAACTGCTTCCATCCAAACGTAGATAGTTTTATCCTCAGCATCCTTAAATGGCGCTGGAATACCCCACTTAGAATCTCTTGTAAGAGATCTCGGCTTTAAACCTTCTTCGACAAGCTTCAAACTGAAAGACCTCGCAATGTCAGACATGTGAATGTTGTCGCCTAAAAGATAATCTTTGATTTCATCTTTTATCTTGGGAAGGTCAAAGAACCATTGTTTTGTCTCCTTCAAATGCACAGGAGAATGACAAACCACACAGATTGGGTTAATAAGCTTCTCAGGCTCAAGAGGTCTACCACAGCCATCACATTGATCACCCCTAGCATTCTTGAAGCCACAGAACGGACATTCCCCCTCAACAAAGCGGTCAGGGAGAAAACGTTTGTCTCTATCACAATAATGCACCTTTTCTATAGACTCGTAGACGTAGCCGTTCTTCTGGAGCTGAAGGTAAAAGTCTTGAACAAAATGTATATGCGTTAGATTTTCAGTTCTAGTATAATTATCATATGAGATTTCCCAACGCTCAATCAAGCTTTTAATTTTATTATGATTTCTATCAGCAAATTCCCTGACAGGAAGATCTGCCTTTAGCGCTTCAACTTCAACAGGAGTACCATGCTCATCAGAACCTGAAACATAAAGGACCTCGTACCCTTTTAACCTCATAAATCTAGCAACAGCGTCGCCAGAAAGTATTGACCCTACCATATTACCTAGATGAGGGGTCACAGATGAGTACGGCCATGCAGAAGTAATTAGCCATCTCGTCAATTCTATCAGCCACTACCATTTACCAATATAAAATTATAATGTTTCTCCTATTATAAGTCATTCATGACTATTAGCCTACAAGAGATCACTATAGTTGCACCGCTCATAAACTCTATAGAGTATGATGCAAATTTAACAATTACGAGTTTTAGCGCAATTTTATTAAGCGACAGAGACAATCTCTACATGGTGGATAGTTGCCAAAAGTAAATTGCAAGAAAGTTGATTGGGACGAAGTTGAAAGCTGGAGCAGGATTGTCAGCGATAAAATCTACAATTCGGGTTGGTTACCAAACACAATAGTTGCGATATCTAGGGGTGGCTATGTACCAGCACGCTTAATTTGCGACCGTTTACTTGTGGGCGAACTAGTTTCACTTCAGATATCACACTGGCCCTCTGCAGCTCAAATGGCAAAGGAGGCTGGAGTCAGAACACCACTCCATTGTGATATGAGTGGAAAAAAAACACTTGTCGTTGACGATATCTCAGATACAGGCGACTCAATAATTATCGCTAAAGACCACATATGGACCAACTGCAAACCGAAGGAGATTCGAGTTGCCACACTCCAATGGATTTCAGAAAGCAGTAAGGTTACTCCCGATTTCTATGCAGAAGAAGTGAAAGGTTGGTGGTGGTACCAGTATCCATGGACACGGCTAGAGGACGTAATAGGTTTCATCAAGAGAATAATAGCCGATAACAAAGACGTCAATAAGTGGACTATCGAAGAAATCGCTAATAAGTTTCCAGAATGGTACGGTGTCACCTTTGATAGATGGTTCTACAATAAGGCGATTGAGGCCCTTGTAAGGAATGGATATTTGACGAAGGAAAATAGTAAATACCATACCTCTAAGTAAGCTCCACTTTTTTCACTAATTTTGAATTCTATTTGCTTTTCATAAATTGGGAGGGAATTCTCAGGGAGAAAAATAGTTTTTATAACCCCCTATACAGATATTCCACGGTGTCATTATGGTCACAAGCTGTAAAGCTGAAGTTGGTATTATCGGGGGGAGTGGTTTCTATGATTCTGCTATGGTTGGGAAAATCTCAGAAGTCAAGATGTACACGCCTTATGGTGCACCATCTGATATTATCTCTGTGGGCGAGCTAAAGGGTGTGAAGATTGCTTTCTTATCACGACACGGAAAGAGGCATTCCATACCACCACACTTAATCAATTATAGGGCAAACATCTGGGCGATGAAAGACCTTGGTGTGAAGAGGATTTTAGCTCCTTCAGCAGTAGGAAGTCTCAAGGAGAAGATAAAACCCGGTGACCTTGTTTTACCGAACCAATTTATTGATTTCACTAAGAATAGGATATATTCATTTTATGATGGGGCTATAGTGGGCCACTTCTCGCTCGCAGACCCTTTTTGTCCAGAGTTGAACAAGCTAGCAGCAGATGGAGCAGCAATGCTGAAGATTCAGTTCCATAACGGTGGGACGTATGTCTGCATAGAAGGCCCTCGGTTCTCAACAAGAGCGGAATCGAAGATGTTCAGAACATGGGGTGCAGACATCATAGGTATGACATTGGTGCCTGAGGTATCATTGGCAAGAGAAGCTGGAATATGTTATACCACACTAGCCACTGTAACCGACTACGATGTTTGGGCGGATAAACCAGTGACTGCACAAGAGGTAGTGGAGACCTTAAAATCCAATGTTGATAAGGTAAAGTCGCTGCTTACGGAGCTCATTCCGAAACTATCAAAAGAAAGAAAGTGTCAGTGTTCTAAATCAGCAGAAAATGCATTGGTCTAATCTATGGCTGCTTTCTATTAACATATTTATCGATCTTTCTCACTTTCTTTTAAGACATTTATTGATTCTAGTATAAGGGTCTTAGCTTTCTCTTGGGATTTATGCATTATATCTAAAACAAGATTATGAGAAATATTATCCACTATTCCTGCAGCATAGTTTGTTATTATTGCTACTGTGGCATATTCTATGTCAAGCTCCTTCGCGAGAAAGACTTCTGGAACTCCAGTCATTCCTACGATATCAGCACCGAGTATCTTGAAAGCCTTGATTTCAGCGGGAGTTTCATATCTTGGACCTTCTGTACAAATATATGTTCCCTTGCTGTAAACCTTAATTTGCAACCGTTTACTTGCATTCAAGATAGCTAACCTAACCTTTTTCGAGTAGGGCTGGCTAACATCAGTAAAGACCACATTACCATTCTCACCCTCAAAGAAAGTAGAAACACGACTTTTAGTAAAGTCAATTGCCTGATCAGGCAACACGAAAGAACCGGGAGAGAGCATCTTCCTGAGAGAGCCAACAGCGTTAGTAGCAATAACATGCTTAATGCCTAAAGTGTTCAAAGCAAAGATGTTAGCTCTGTAGTTTATCTTATGAGGAGGAACGGAATAGTCTATTCCATGTCTCGGAAGGAAGAAGAGATCTTCTTGATCCTTTATACTGTATATTAAAGCGTAACCGTATGGTGTCTTTAAATTCTGTTTATTTTGAAGCTCGAAGAGCTTGTCCATGCCTGTGCCTGCTATTATTGCATACTTTGAATTTGTCATACCCCACATTTTGTATACCAAGTATATTTCTCTTACGATTTATTGAAGGAGGAAAAATTTTTCCTGTTTAGCTTAAGGTTATTATAGGAGTGTAATTTAGCTCAAAGCAGAAGAAGTTTGAGTTTATCCTACGATGAACTTTTGAAAAGGTTAAGGGAAAAAGCAAAACCTACTGAAAAGTCTAATGAGTGGAGACTTGAAGTTCCAAAGGTTCATGTTATCTGGTTAGGAAACAAAACGATCATTAGGAATTATATGGACTTTCCAAAGATTCTAAGAAGAGACCCTGGTAAGTTCCTTATGTATCTTGCAAAAAAGCTTGCTGTACCTGCATCATTAGATGGAGAGAGGGCAATACTCATAGGAAGAAGGGATGGGAGAACGATTTCAGCTGTCATCGAGAAATATGTTAACGAGAGAGTAAGATGCCCGGTCTGTGGAAGCCCAGACACCAATATTACGAAGGAAAAGAGAATGGAGTTCCTTGTATGCGAAGCCTGCGGTGGAAAATCTCCCATCGGTGAAAAATAGTTGAGTACAGGAAGTAGAGAATACATCGTTCGTGTCATTGAAGCACAAGAATATAAGATGCTTAATGCTTGTGATGAAGAAGTCTTTGGATGTACTGTAGAGGAAAACGGACTTCAAATATGTATCTCTAAAGAATTCTATGGTGGAGACAAGGTAGATGAAAAGAAGCTTATCGAGCTTTTGAAGACTATTCCAATAATAAGCCTAGCAGGGAATCGTTGTGTCGAACTAGCAGTAAAGAAAGGGTTTGCACACAAGGATACTGTTAAAAAGGTTAAAAGTGTGTCATTTCTGATGATATTTAAATTTATGAGAGGATAGATTTGGGAAAAAGAAAGGTTCTAAGTGAAGAAAACCTCAAGGAACTTGTCCTGCCAGAGTCTGGCGAACTATTGGGTGTTGTAGTGAAGCTTTTGGGAAGCGACCATATTATGGTCAAATGTACTGATGGTAGATTTAGAATGGGTAGGATAATTGGTAGGCTTAAGAGAAAAATCTGGATTAGAGAGGGGGATGTTGTTTTAGTTGCTCCATGGGATTTTAAAGAAAACGAAAAGGCTGATGTTGTGTGGCGTTATACTATATCTCAAGTGGACTGGCTCAAGGCAAATAAGTATCTTCCTGAAGAGCTATAAGTAATGGGAGACAACACTTTCTTAGAGGACTATGATATCAGTAAGCTGACTCGTCTTACCACCCACGGTAAGAAAAGGCTCCATAGGAAAAAGGATTTGAATGAGAGAAAGACTTACGAGCAAGCTCTAGATGGGAGAACACTAACAACACTCTATGAACTAACAAAAAAGAAAATTATTTACAGATTGGATGGACCTATAGGCTCAGGAAAAGAGTCTAAGATCTTTCTAGGAAAAGATTTTGAGGACAAGGATATAGCTGTAAAGGTATTTCTAACTTCAACTGCCGAGTTCAAGAAGAGGCTTCCATACATTCTGGGAGATAGAAGATTTGAAGGAATGAAGAAAAATGGTTATTGGCTCATAAGACTTTGGGCTAAAAAAGAATATGTTAACTTGAGCACAGCCTACTGTAACAATGTTAGTGTTCCGAAGCCGATAATGGTGCTTAATAATGTTCTTGTCATGGAGTTTATTGGAAAGGATGGAAAGAAGGCGCCATTACTTGCAGATGTTAAGCCGACTAAGACTGATTATTTGAAGGTTGTAGAGATGATTAGAAGACTTTATTTTAAGGCGAAACTTGTGCACTCTGACCTTTCTGAGCATAACATCTTTAAACTTGGTTCAGAAATCTACTTTTTTGATTTTGGATCAGCAGTTGTAGTTGATCACCCCAACGCCTTAGAGTTTTTGTTAAGAGATGTTAGAAATGTTAACCGATTCTTTACAAGGAATGGAATAGAGATTTTTGATGAAAAGAAGATTTTGGAGGGGGTTAAAGAAAAATGGCCTTAAAGATGGAGACAAAAATTCCAAGGGAACGTATTGGAGCTATCATAGGAAAGAGTGGAAAGATAAAGGAAGTTTTGGAGAAAGAATTCCAGGTTATAGTCAAGGTTGACAGCGAAAACGGTAATGTAGCAGTTATAGCCAACGAGGAAACGAACGTAGTAGGAGTAACAAAGGTCTTACAAGTAGTACAAGCAATAGGCAGAGGCTTCTCTTATGAAAAAGCAAAGATACTGTTTGATGACGAATACACACTTGATGTAATTGACCTAACAGATTACGCAGGAAAGTCCGAGTCAAATCTTAAAAGAATTAAAGGAAGAATAATCGGTGCGGAAGGAAAAGCAAGAAAGATTGTCGAAGAATTGACTGAAACATATGTTTCAGTATATGGTCACACTGTTTCAATAATCGGACAGATCGACGACATAAAGGCAGCACACGAGGCCATAGAGATACTTGCAAATGGGAGCCAGCACAAAACTGTTTATGAACGGTTACAAAAAAGGAGGACGAGGTTAAAACTTGGGAGGCTACAGCTCTGGGAGAGGAGGGAGGATCATTGAAGGAAACATTTTCTGAAATATCTCCAAGTGACTTCTTTTACAGAAACAGAGACCTGGCAGGGTTCACGAATCCATCAAGGGCACTTTATTCCACTGTTAGAGAGCTTGTAGAAAATTCTCTTGACGCATGTGAACTTGAGAGTATACCACCAGAAATCTACACGAGGATAACGCCATTCGACCCAAAGGAAACAGAAGACCCGAGAAAGTATCTTGTTAGGGTCCAGGATAATGGGCCGGGAGTTCCACCAGACTATGTGCCAGAAGCCTTTGGCAAAATACTGTATGGTTCAAAATACAAGCTCAGGCAGTCAAGAGGAATGTTCGGACTGGGTGGAACAATGGCAATACTTTATGGACAGATAACCTCCAACAAACCAGTCATAATCCAAACTTCTTTCGATGGTGTCAAAAAGCACATGTTCAGACTTATGATAGATATAGAAAGAAACAAGCCTCTAATCTTAGAGAAGAAGACGGAAGATGCAAACGGTAAAAGAGGTACTATAGTTGAGCTTGTTGTAGAGGGAGACTATTTTAGGTCAACCCAGAAGATACAAGATTACTTTAAGCAGACAGCCCTTGTAGTACCATACGCAGACATCACCTTCGTAGACCCTGTTGGAAGAATATTCTATTATCTTATGACAACTATGGAAATGCCTCCGCCGCCGAAGGAAACCTTGCCTCATCCTCATGGAATAGATGTTGAATTTATGAGGAGGATGATAAAACAGAGCAAGGAGCCGTTCCTCGTTAAATACATGTCAAAGAGATTTCATAGAGTAGGTGAAAAGACGGCGATAAAGTTCCTGCAGTTTGCAGGTTTTGACCCGAACAGAGATCCAAAAAACCTTTCAGACGAGGAGATAGTTAACCTTGTCACTTTAATGCATAAGTATGAAGAATTTCTTCCACCAGATGCCGACTGCCTTTCACCCCTTGGAGAAAAAATATTTTCTGCAGGGATAATAAAAGAGCTCGCGCCAGAATTCTTTACAATCATGATAAGACCACCTTCCGCATACTCTGGTTTCCCGTTCATCGTTGAGCTTGCATTAGCTTATGGTGGAAAGATGTTAGACAAAGGTATAAAGCTATACAGATTTGCGAATAGGATACCCTTACTATATGATGAAGCTTCAGATGTCTCTTGGAAGGTCATTAATGAGGAGATAGATTGGAGAAGATACAAGATACCTCAAGAAGCGCCGATAGCTGTTGTAGTAAACATAAGCTCAACGAGAATTCCCTACAAGACCGTCGGCAAAGAATATTTGGCAGACAGACCAGAACTTGAAAGGGAACTTAAGAATGCGATAAGAGAAGTGTTAAGAAAACTTTCAGCATATCTTTCAAGAAGAACTTCAGAAGAGCATGAGAAGAGGAAGATAAACCTGTACATGAAATACCTGCCACTAATCGCAAACTTCTCCAAAGAACTTGCAAGGAAGAACAAGCCTCCGAACTATAAAAGGCTTCTTAAGGAGGAAGAAGAGGAAATGGTCGTTGAAAAGAAAATTGAAAAAGAGGAAGTCAAAGAGGATATTAAGAAAGTTGGAGCTACAAAAGAGGGCCAGAAAAAAATTGAAGATTTCACCGTCAACTAGAAAAAAGGAAGTCAAAGGACTTCTTGAAAAGTTGGGCGAAAAGATATATCAGCAGATAGAACAAGGAAACTTTCCAGAAGTAGAAATGCCAAGCAGATCTGTTAAGAACATAGTCTATGACAAAGAACTCAAACAGTACGTTGTAGGAGGGAATATGGTAAAGAGAAACGCAAAGAACATCAAACATCTAAGACCTTTCACACAGACAGTATGGCTAGCCTTCTTTGTGGATAAGCTGATGAGCGAAGGAAAGACATCAACACTGCGTGATGTCTACTATTCTGCACAGGCTTTCAATGTAGAGTTCACAGACCAGGCAGAATCAGATGAAATAATAACCGACCTAGAAGCATTATTGAGGAAATCAAGGGAAGACTATAATGTCTACCCGGAAGAAAGAAGCGCTATATATGGTGATCTGACAATACAATATACAGTTCCAGGACATGAAGGAAAAAGGCTCAACCTCGCATCGCACCCAGATGGCTATCTTATAGGATCAAGCCTAAGCACTGCAGAATTCGTTAAAACATCAGCAAAGCTTGTATTCGCGGTAGAAAAAGGAGGACTCTTTACAAGATTCGTGGAAAACAACGTCCATGAAAAATATAGGAGCCTCATCGTCGATACAGCAGGACAGCCACCAAGATCAACAAGATACTTCTTAAAAAGACTAAACCAAGAACTAGGATTACCAGTCTACGTTTTAACAGATGCAGACCCCTATGGCATGCATATTTTCATGGTTATAGCATCAGGCTCAGCCAACGCGGCACACCTTACAGAACTAACTGTGCCAACAGCAAAATGGCTAGGTGTAACAGCAACAGACATAGAGACCTACAAACTACCCTATGTGAAGCTTAAAGACGGAGATGTAAAGAGAGCTTACGAACTCAAAAGCGATCCTCGATACAAGGATTCAAGATTCCAAAAAGAACTTGATGTCTTTATAAAGAAACAGAAGAAAGCAGAACTCGAAGCGTTCTCAAAATACTCGCTAGACTACATCGTAGACAAGTATCTTCCGGACAAGCTCAAAGAAATCAACGACAAGTAGAAAAAGTTATATCCATATTACCAAACCAAGAATGAGCATGAACAATCAAACCTTAGATACAAGGCTTAACTTTTTAACAAAGATTATTGGAATAGCCTTTCTAATAATTGGACTATTTGTAGAATTTATGATAGCTACAACATCACTCTATCCAGCGCTAGCAGTAATGTTTCAGATACTTGCCATAGTAATGATCATCGTAGGAGCAGTATCAGTTATTGCAAAGATAACCTAAGAATGTTAAAAGTTATATATTCAGAAATATGCTCTCTCAAAATTGTGCCGCTGTAGCTTAACCCGGTAAAGCGGCTGGCTGTTAACCAGTCGAGTGGAGGTTCAAATCCTCCCAGCGGCGCACCAAATTTAGTGCACGTCCACTAACCTTATAAGCTAAGAAGTGCTATTTTGTATTGATAAGGGTTAAGAAGACAGTCAGGCTTCTTGAGGATGTTAGTATGGCACCATCTGTTGCATAGTGGGATGTTCTCCTGTAGAGGAGGGATCATGAGAAGGCTTCATCATAACCAAAATAGCACGAGATAAAGTGAAGTCTTGTATTATTTAGTTTTATAGTCATTGCGTAGGTACTGTACCATTAATTTACCACTTGACATTCCAACTTGTTTAAACAACTAGTAAATTAATCCTT
>Ga0315289_10004435_pt1 | contig 20943 bp, 18 predicted proteins | sample YL17G11_40_MG_FD_203452 | JGI IMG/M metagenome (GOLD analysis project Ga0315289, IMG submission 203452) | Sediment microbial communities from Yellowstone Lake, YNP, Wyoming, USA - YL17G11_40 | ecosystem: Environmental > Aquatic > Freshwater > Lake > Sediment | place: USA: Wyoming | collected... | reverse complement strand
GTAGAGCAATTGTTTTTCTTGATGGAGATGGAGCCCATGACCCCCAAGAGGTACCAAAGGTGGCTGACGCCATTCTTCAGGGGAGAGCTGACCTTGTCATCGGCTCAAGGGCTTTGCCGGGGCATAAAGTTGCTGTTGCACCTGTCATAAGAAAGTTTAGCAATAACCTAGCCTCTTTTTTTATTTCGGTGATTATCTCTTTCTTTCTACCTTTGGTAACCATGTTTAGGTGTCCGCTCAGGTGGACGAGGATAACAGATTGTACCAGTGGCTTCAGGGCGATTAGGAAGGAAAGCTGGCAAAAGCTCAATCTTATGTCCCAAGGATTTCAGATAGAGACCGAGATGATTTATGAAGCAGCCAGAAATAGGCTTACCATTGTTGAAGTCCCTATAGCCTGCAACTGGAACAGCAAGGTCTCACGTCTTTCCATTATCCGAGATGGCTTAAAGACGCTTAAACTGTTGGCAGGAAAGCTCATAGGTGATATTAGAGAAAGCATAGTTACAAGGATACTTGGGAAGCAATGAATATCTTATTTGTATTAGAGTACTACCCACCGCATGTCGGCGGGATGGAGACAGTATTTGAGAATCTTTGTCAGGGACTGGCTAGGCGAGGACACAATGTAATTGTGGCAACCTCTAAATTAAGAGGCACTAAAGATTTTGAGATAGTTAATGACGTTAAAATCCACCGGATAACAGCTCTGAACAGGTATCTATTTACCTTCCTCTCTATTCCTAAAGTCTGCAGGCTTGCCAAGGAGACTGACTTAATTCACACTACAACATATAATGGAGCGTTCCCAGCTTGGTTTGCCTCTAGACTGCGAGGCAAGAAATGTATCATAACCGTCCATGAAGTCCTCGGTTCATTCTGGAAAGACTTAACCGGAATGGGTTGGTTTTCCGCCAGATTGCATCAACTTCTAGAGAAATGGATAATCTCCTTACCCTTTGATAGGTATGTGTGCATTTCTAGGTATACGTACAACTCCTTGAAGGCAGTAAGGGCTAGAGACAATAAGCTAGAAGTAATCTATAATGGCATTGACACTGATTTATTCAATCCCATGAAAGCAGATGGGGGGAGAATAAGAAGAAAGTTAGGATTGGATAATCACTTTATTTACATGTATTACGGCAGACCGGGCATATCAAAAGGAGTTGAATACCTGGTTCAAGCAGTCCCTTTTATCACTAAGGAAATACCCGATTCGAAGCTCCTACTCATTTTAGCCAGTGACCCAGCAAATAGATACGAAATTATCAAGAAGCTGATTGAGGATTTGAACATTAAGGATAGAATCATATTATTAGACCCTGTGCCCAGAGCTGAACTGCCCGATTACATCGCTGCTTCCGACTGCGTTGTTATCCCGTCGCTATCTGAGGGCTTTGGTTTCGCTGCTGCCGAAGCCTGCGCCATGGGAAAGCCAATAGTAGCGTCGGACGTAGGTTCCTTGCCGGAAGTCATTTCCGGGAGATATGTTTTGGTTGAGCCAAGAAACCCGGAAGCAATAGCCGAAGGGGTAGAAAGTATTTACAGAGACGAAGTTAAGGACAGTGAGAAAAGAACCTTCAGTTGGGATGAGTGCGTTGACAGGTATTTGAAGGTTTACCAAGGGGTAAAATCCAGTGAATAGAGATAAGAGGCGTAGACCTCTCTTTATATCTACTCTGTTTAGATTATTGAGGTCTAAAATAATTGCCCAAATAGTCTCCAAATTCTTCGGCTCTTATGAGCGAGTATGGGATACTTTAGCCATAACAAAGAGAAATGCTATGGATGCGGTCTCAGCCGGAGTAGAAGATGAGAAGGAATTCGATTTGGCAGGTGAAAGAATCGCTGAGACACTTAAAGAATTTGTGACATCCAAAGACGTCGTCCTAGATTTGGGATGTGGAATCGGAAGAATTGAAAAGAGCTTGGCAAAATATTGTGCGGAAATTCATGGTGTAGATGTTTCAAGGAGGATGGTCAAGCGTGCAAGAAAGCGACTTCAAGGCTTGACTAAAATATATATACATAAGAATAATGGAAGAGACTTGTCATCATTTCCCGATGAAAAATTTGATTTCGTGTTTTCGGTCATCGTCTTACAACATCTAGAAAAGGAAGACGCTGTTTTCTATCTCTATGAAATTCACAGGGTTTTAAAACCTAATGGGAAGTTATACTTTAATGTTCCTAACTTTTTAAACGAGAGGAATTTTAGAACTTTTATGGACAAGTATGTGAGAAACCCCTCCTCCAGAACCGCTATTAAAATGAGATATTATTGCCCTGAAGAGGTCGTAAAGATTTTAACTTCAATAGGATTTTCTATAATCTCACTGAAAACAAACACCGATATTGAGGTAATAGCTAAAAGAGCCTTATGAAAGGGCTGTGGATGACAAATAAAGATGATAAGACTTTAGGGATGACTTCAGTTAGTAAAGGCAAGAGGCGAGTATGTGTAATTACCAGCACTTTTGGTGAAGGTGTGGGACAGGTGCTCCTATCAAAGTTCCTTAAAGTTTTAGAGCCAATCTGCGAAAAGCTTAATGTTATTACTGGAACGTTTGAAAATGAGATTGTCAGCAAAAAGATAAGCATTACTCGCTTGAATACACATGAGGATAGGCGAACAAGCTTAAAAATCCTTAAATTCATAGTTTCACAGGTAAAGGTCTGCTGGCATCTACTAAAAGTCCGTAAAGACATCGATGTTGTCATGTTCTATATAAATTCTGGCAGTCTTACCTTGTCCATAATGCTCGCAAAAATATTAAAGAAGAAGGTGGTATTAATAGTAAGTGCCTCGGATTCAGAGATGGCTTCAATAATTTACCGGGATTACCTTTTCGGCATCGGAGGAAGGGTTGTTGTACCCATATACAGGGCTTTAGAGAAGATAAACCGGGTTTTCTCAGACAGAATTATTGTAGATTCAGAAAAAATTGCCAGAGATTACGTATCGGGCAACTATCGGCACAAAGTGGTTGTTGCCAGCGACAGGAGATTTATCGATGCCGATGCTTTCACAGTAAAAAGGAAACTAGAGGAGAGAAGAAACCTAGTTGGATACATTGGTCGCTTAAGCTACGAAAAGGGAGTGATGAACTTAGTTAAGGCAATACCACTAGTATTAAAAAAACGTTCCGATTTAGAGTTCCTAATCGGAGGAGATGGACCCCTGCTAATTAAACTTCAAGAAGAGATAACAAAGGCAGGTTTAGATAACAAGGTCAACTTTGTCGGTTGGATACCTAACGACGAACTGGCGAACTGGTTAAATGAGCTCAAACTCCTCGTTCTTCCTTCCTATACTGAGGGACTGCCGAACATTGTCCTGGAGGCTATGGCTTGTGGAACCCCAGTGCTGGTAACCCCAGTCGGTGCTCTACCTGATATTATCAGGGATAAAGAAACCGGCTTCATTATGAAGGATAACACACCGAATTGCATCGCTGAGAATATTATAACCGCCCTACAATACCCTAAACTCGATGAAATAGTCACCAAAGCGAGGCAGCTGGTTGCCGAGAAATACACATATGAAACGGCTGTCGGGAGATATAAAGAAATCCTAAACAGCCTCGGCCAGCTGAAGAAGAAAGACTGAGGAGAATTCTTAGGCAGTGTGGCGCTTAGCAAGATCGTTGGCATGTTTGGGGAGGTATAGAGCATTTGTGTGGCTTGGCTGGATGCTAGCAAATGGGCTAGCGTTCTGCTTTTATCAAGCAGGGATAACCCATTGGTATGTCCGCAGGAATCATTTGCTCGGCACCGCAATTCTTTATTATCACCAAATTGCAGCGCATTCTTTTAGGAGACATATAGAGTATTTACGCAAACATTATAATCTGATTCGGCTAGATGATTTGGTCGAAACAATTGCGAAAGGAACTACTCTGAAAGACACCGTTGTGATTACTTTTGACGATGGTTACAAATCTATCTATAGCGACATATTCCCCATACTGAAGAGATACGAGGTACCAATAACAGTATTTCTCGTGTCAGATATAGTTGGAACCGAGAAGGAAATCTGGGCAGACACGCTTCGAAACCTTAGGAAGAACTCTGGTGATAAATCTTACATTCCTGATGTCGAGTACTTCAAATGCATCCCGAATACAGAGAAGAACAGACTAATACAAGAACTGATAGCAAGATACAAATATACCCCTCCACAGAGGAGCATACTTTCATGGGATGAAGTGCAGAAAATGCTGAAAAGCGGCTTGGTCTCATTCGGGTCTCACTCTAAGACCCATCCTTGTCTTACTAAGATGGACGCCGAAGAGGCAAAGGTAGAGATACTCGACTCAAAAAGAAAACTGGAATCACACCTGAATATCGAGATCGAGCACTTTTCTTACCCCAACGGAGACTATGATAATTTGCACTTTAAGATGCTTGACAGTGCTTACCAGAGCGCTTCTACGACTGTGCCTGGTATTAATGATGCGACAACCAATCTACATGAACTGAGAAGGATTGCGGGGAATGGGAGTGTAGCAGTGCTCGCCATGAAGATAAGTGGCTTATGGGGCAGACTTGGGACGGATTGGTTTACATTGGAATGTATGAGAAGGAGAGCCCAACTCAAGCCCTCAAACTAGGAGATAAGTAAGGATGCAAAACGACTATAGAGTTATATTGCTAACGGGAAGGAAACTTCGTGGGTATGTATTTGAGTCTCTTAGGAAAATATGTGAATGTGATAAAGTAAGGGTGGTTGCGGTGTTTGTTAATGCTAGGCATGAAAGCCTTGCCGCGAAGTTTGTCGGGTTGGCAAGAAGGAAAGGGTTATCCACCGCGCTTACTATTGCTTTTGATTACGTGGTTGAATGGCTAACTGACAAGGAGAGGAAAGCACAATTTTTTGCTGAGGAATTGACAAAATACTGCGGGGCTAGGCTCCACTATGTTGAGGACTTATACGATGAGGGCACCATTAGTCTGCTAAGCTCCTATGAGCCCGAGCTAGGCTTTCATTGGGGGTTCGGTTGGATTAAGGAACCTATCCTTTCATTGCCAAGGAACGGGGTTATCGGTTATCACTATGGAGACCTCACCGCCTATCGGGGTGGACCTCCATACTTCTGGGAGCTATACAACGGAGAGAAACGGGTTGGAGTAACAGTGCAAAAACTAGCGCCAAGGCTGGATGCCGGCGATATCATAATGCAGAGGTTCTTCGACATTAAAGAGACAGATACACTCAGGTCGCTCCGCCACAGGATTGCCAGTGAAACCGTTAATATGGGGCTAGAATCTGTCCTTCTGATGAAGAAACCATCGTTTGTACCAGCGAAGCCTTCCAGTATAGGTAAGTTCTATAGCTTTCCAAATCTGGGACAGTGGATAAGGTTCCAGTTAATTATGACAAAAAGGGTATTGCTGGGTCTGGTAAAAGGTACAAAAGGCCAGAAAGCGGGTGCCAGTTGAACATCCATACTGATTATAATGCCTGGCTGGTAAGGGAAAGGGTTAAATACTTGCAGTTTTTTCCTGAGGATGTGATAAGCGTATTAGACGTGGGTTGCGGGCGAGGGGAATTCCTTTATCTCTTAAAAAAGCGGGGCTTTGAAGCCGAAGGGTGTGATATAGATGATGTGCTTCTGGAGAAAAGTGCTCGCTTTGCCCGGGTCAAAAAAGCTAACGCCTCAGAATTGTCAAAGGCTTATTCCCTTGATAGCTTCGACCTAGTGACCTGCCTACATACTTTGGAGCATACACTACATCCGTATGCCACCTTGCAGGAACTCAAAGCAGTAACCCGAAAATATATTTTGCTCGCTGTCCCCAATGCTCGTTATATTGCCCATGACGAGAGACCAACTCATCTCTACAGTTGGAATGGTGACACCCTTAACAACTTGATTGAATGTGCCGGATTGAAACTGCTCAAGTTACAGCAGGATAGAACGAACATGTTCCCCAATGTGCTGAGGCTGACGCCAGTTATAAATAGATTGTTGCTCAAAATATTCACTGGCCCCAACGAACTGGTGGCATTATGTTCAAAGTAGGTAGCTAAATGCTAAAGTCTTTAGCTCAAAACTTAAGTCTTTGCGTGATTAGTTTTCCTCTACAAAACTATGTGCCTTTAGCCATCCTTCTACGCACACTGGAGCCACTGGCTGATAGAATAACAGTAATCACCGGCAACTTCCCTAGTGAGGCTGTTAGCAGCGAAAAGATAACTATTAAAGAAATAAAGCACGACCGTAAGCAGCAAACGATACTGGTCAGAATCCCTAAATACATAATTACCCAGCTGAAAATCTTATACCAGCTTATTAACGTGGGCAATAAAGCCAATATTGTGATATTCTTCGTTGGTGGTCCCGGTCTCTTACTTCCAATGCTTGCCGCCAGATGGCTACGAAAGAAAATCTTGCTAATCGTCACAACAGGGCCTAGTTCAAAAAGCATCCGTGAGATTTATAAAAAGAGCCTTTGGGGCGCCGGCGCCGTTATCTTTAGCCGTCTTTTCTCCATATTAGAGAAGTTGAGTTACAACCTGTCGACCCGTCTTGTGGTATATTCACCCAGCCTCATATCCTTTGGTAATTTAGAAAAATATCAGCGTAAGATTTTTATAGCACATGAGCACTTCGTGGACTTTGACACTTTTAAACCAGAAAGAACGTTAAGCGGTAGAGGCGATTTGGTTGGCTACATAGGACGATTAAGCGGAGAAAAGGGGGTTATGAACTTTATTAACGCAATACCCAAAGTCTTGGAAGCAAGAGAAAAAACTATGTTTCTGGTGATAGGTCAAGGACCATTACGTGCTGAAATAGAAGAACTTTTGGATACACACAATCTGAGTAACAAAGTCAGTCTCTTAGGTTGGGTTCCTCACAATGAACTACCCGAGTATATTAACCAGCTAAAATTGCTTGTTCTACCCTCCTACACTGAGGGGCTGCCCAATATTATTCTGGAAGCAATGGCTTGTGGCACCCCTGTGCTGGCTACCCCTGTAGGCAGCATTCCTGATTTGATAAAAGATGGAGAGACTGGCTTTATTCTTGCGGACAATTCACCGGAGAATATCGCCGCCAGCATTTTGAGAGCATTAGGTCATCCGAAGTTAAAAGAGATAACGGGTAACGCTCGCCGTTTTGTCGAACAGAATTACACTTATGAAATCGCAGTGGCAGGATATAGGAATATTCTAGCTTCGTTAACACCAGGGTGAATCTTCAGTGAAAGTTGTCATATTATCTCATTGGTTTCTCCCCTTTCAAGTTGGTGGCAGCGAACTGGCAGTATATCACTACGCCAAGCTCCTAAGCCAGAGGGGACATGAGGTGCATGTGCTAACCCAACTTGATAATAAGACCCTGCCTTCCTCTGAACTTCTTGACGGGTTTTATGTTCATCGGATTAAAAGATGGCACACTAGAATCATTGGAACATTGCTATATTCTTTACTGGCATATCGCCAGATTAATAAATTGAAGCCTGATGTTATTCATGAGCAGGGTATATCAGGCTTGGGGTTTTTCATCAAAAGGCTACTACGTATCCCCTATGTTGTGTTCCCGCAAGGAACCGAGTTATACCTATCATCAGAGCTCTACAAGAAAATTATTGTCAGACGCGCTCTCGATAACGCTGATTCCTGTCTAGCTCTAACCCAGGATATGGCAAGGGAAATGCAAAGGATTTGTCCTAAGGAAATCACCATTATCCCCAACGGCGTTGATATAGATAGATTTAAAACAGTCTCAAGGCAAGCTGCCAGACAAAAGCTAGGGATAGACAAAAAAGAGCAAATGATACTATGCGTGGCAAATTTGAGGGTGGAAAAGGGGCATGAATATCTTATTGAAGCTATGGGATATGTAGCTAAAAGCCACCCTGAAGCTCGCTTATATCTGGTAGGCAAAGGATCTCAAATGGGTAAGACCCAAGATTTAGTCTCTAGCCACGGCTTGCAGAGGAAAGTCGTTTTTGCCGGTTTTATTCCTCCTGATGAAATACCGGGATATATGGTAGCTGCTGACACCTTTGTTCTGCCCAGCCTGAGCGAGGGCTTCCCCTTGGTTCTGCTTGAAGCCATGGCTGCCGGACTGCCTATTGTGGCTACTAGTGTTGGCGGGATACCGGAGATTGTGACCGATAGAGAGAATGGATTTCTGGTAGAGCCAAGGAACCCGAAACAGCTAGCTGAGAAAATCTCGCTACTTTTACAAAATGAGAGTATAAGCAAGCGATTCTCCACCAACAACATTAACAAAGCTAAGCGATACAACTGGTCGGAGATTGTCACCACACTAGAGGAAGTTTACCTTAAGGTAAAAAAGCGCTGACTGTTCCACAATCATAAATGCGGGAAAAGCCCTGCTCCTTAAGGACTACTCGTGGGTCGTAGTCTAACTTTAGAGCTAAAGTACCCGAGTATGTTACTTGTTTTATACCGTATTCTCGAATAATCACTAACTCTTTGACCTTTCTGAAATCTCTGGAAATCAGGTTCTCAATAAGATTCCCCGAAGTTGGCAGCGAAAACAGACTATCGTAAGGCAAGCCGAGTAAAACATTTCCCTGATATATCTGGGATATAGTCCTTGCTGCCTCTACCTCGGAACGGGTAAAAGACAAACGATACGCTGTGTTTTGAGAATATATAGGGCTTTCCCGATTTGAGACAGGGCTTGTTATCAAGAAGAATGATAGAGTAAGTGTAAGTCCAAACAGCATTAGGAACTTCCACCGGTCTTTGTTAAGGACATTGGTCAGCAAGACAATGCCTAGGGCAGCAGGAAGAGAGAGGAAAATCTCAGAGTACGCCATGAAGCGTTGCGGAATAAGCTCGGTAAGACCCCATGGATTACCTAAAAAAGCGGCTAAGGATATAGCAGCGGCGGCTACTGTGAAACTGAACCTTTCAGGATTGGTGAGCCATCTGGATAACGCCGCCAAAATGCCAATTATTGAGAGGAAATAGAAAAAAAGCAGCCCGCATCTATTGAGCAGTAGCTCACTGCGGGCAATAGGGCTCAAGCGCGCAACAATCCCAGGATAGCCCATCTCCTCCTCCAACCCAAAGGCTACCTGGATGCTATAGGCAATATGACCAATATGCCCCGAAACATACATCCAGTAAGCCAGCGTAGCAACGATGAATAAAACAGGCATAGTTATATTGACAATCTCGCTTTTCCTATGATATAGCTGATGATAGAGTTCCGTCCCAAGCCAGGCAAATGCTAGTGCAATAGAGAAGGCGAAGGCTCCGAGTGAATGGGTCATAATTAAAGCTGCCATCATAAGGAGAATAGCCGATGTAAAGGTGGTTCTCCTTTCTCCCCGGAATATCATATACATTAAGAGTATCGACAAGGCTATCCCCATAGTATTTGGAATAACCCATAGACCATTGCCGATAACCCAATCACTAATTATTACCATCAATGCCGAGAGTAAGCCTGTTTTTGTGTCAAAGAGGCGCTGGGTAATTAAGAAGATAAAAACTGATGTCGCCAAATAGAAGACGCCGATAGTTAGCATACCAGAAAACTTGTAGTCAAGCCCGGTTACCAGAGAAGTCACCCCCAATGCTAGGGACATCAGTGGCATCTTGGCATAGGGATAACTGGAGGGTATATGCTCTTGGGAAAGCATAACTGAGATAGCCCGGCTATGCCCGAATACGTCTACTCCAGTCAATGATGGGAACATAGCTTGAGGTATCCACTGGAGGCTTACGCCAATGAGTATTATTTTTACTAAAGCAAAATAAGCATAGGACTTACCCGAGGGGATAGCTACTATTTCAGCAGCTAAAATGGCTACCAGTACAGATATAGCAACAAAGTATTCCACCGGTCTAAGATAACTTTCGGTGTGAAGGAGAACAGTGAACGTACTGTAGGCGAACAAGCCAAAAAAGATGATGTTTAAAACCAGATACCCTCGCTTGCCAATCTGAAATTTGAAAGACAAGGATGCCTGGGGTAACCTATTCGAGATAAGGAGATAAGCGGCACAAGCCAGGCAGAGGGCAATGCCCAACTCAGGATAGTCTTCCCTAAGCAACCATGTCAGGGCAAGCCCAATTATAAGCCCAGCTATAGCGGCTGTTTTATCTAGGTATGTAACTAATTGCTTCATCGCTTGCTATTTCCCGCTTTAATACTATCTATCAAATAAAGTAGCTGGTCCTGAGTGGTAAACTCTATATTATCAAGCTTTCTTAAGTAATCCACAAACTCAAGAAATAAATCCAGCTGACCTTGAGTGAAACTCCTCAAAGCATGGTTATAAAGCCTCATCGGATGGGCGGCAAAGGTAATTATCTCTTTCCCCTGTTCTTGCTGCCATAACTCCATCATGGTATCCACTCTGTCAAACCTTTCTGGGTCTAGGATGTCGCCAGCTCCGGCATCAAGGTTCCAGAGTCCTGCCGGTTCTATAAAATAGCTCCCTTTGTGATTGGATACTGCCTTGAAGCCAACATCCTTTGCCACTTTCTCGAGTTCATAGTCGCAGGAGTGACGTCCCGACCGGAACAGCAAAACTTGATGACCTGCCCCAGCCTCTACTTGCGCTTTAGCCGATGCCAAAAGCTTCCTCTTCTCCTCAGAATTATAGCATCTTATCTCATCTCCTTTAGTCTCTTGATACGGTGACTTATAGGGGTAACTCACCGCTATCAGATTGTGAGGGTGAAGATGCACCCCGATTATCTGGTTTTTATCTCCCGGATATGTCAAAACCTGGGGCATTTCTTTAGCCAGAGGAGGAGTGACATAGAAGGTAGCTCTCGCACCCCTTTGGGTAAGACCATCTACCAGTTGATAAAATGCCCCGGAAGTTATGTACAAGTAGGAATTATAATACTCACCGTCCCAGTCTTCTTCGGTATCAAAAGTGAACAGAATGTATCTTTTACCAGAGTGAAAATTTGGCTGTATTGGGGGAAAAACTCGGTTCAGGGTAGCCCCAGGATGTGAGCGGAAACGAATGGTTACTATGGCGGAAGCTATGATAACACCAGCCAGACTTTTCCATAAAGGTGAGACGACGCTAAACGCCCACCCTATTAAATAAAGAGCAAGAGAAGCAACAAAGAATACGGGCAAAGCAAGAAGAAAAGCTTTTACTCCATAGCCGGAGTATTCGACAATATTAAGGCTACGAAAGCACTGGAAACGACAGTGGGCAAAGAACCTGTGCTGACGTAGCCGGCTGAAAGCCAAACTAAAGCAAATTGATAAGCCTATGAGTATCAAAAATATCATCTACCGTCGTAAGAGCAACCTAAATAGAAAATTAGGAAAACGGGATAGCAATGAGAGCCACTCTATAACGAATGGCTTCAAATCGTCTCGCTGATAAATTGCACTTGCTTTGTTACCCATATATGTTTTGATAAACTTGCCCCACCCATACTTCTTTCGGTAGTATCTGGCAAATGTGCTCAGGTCGCTTGAGAGGTCACCCCATTTTACACCGACCTGATAGCTGTCTACCCGCACTTTCTCCCCATTTATGAGGTCTTGGTAGAGAATCCACGGTAAATCCACCCCGCACCTTACCGGCAGACTTACCTGATTGCCAAAGCGGGCATTTATTTCAATAAACTTGAACTGGCTATCCCGCGCATCTCTTTTGAACTCTATTTCACATATTCCGGTGTAGCCCAACTTGTCTAAGAATCTTCTACCTAATTCCATAATTTCCGGAGTGTAAGTGCTTTCAATGGCAGTACCAGTTCCGAAAGATGGAGGAGACTGCCTAATCTTTCTGTAGGTGAATTCTGCCAGTAGGTCACCCGCTGAGTCACGATAAGCATAGTAGGCATAAAGTTGCTCAGCCGTTCCGGGGATTATTTCCTGGATTACCATCTGGTTACCCGCTTTAGTAGCTAAGTAATAGTAAGATTTAAGCTCCTCAAAATCATTCGTTTCAAATACCTTCACTTTAAACTCATCTATGAATTTGCGGCTAAATACGGGTTTTAGTATGCAGGGATACCAAAATTCTGCTTTATGCTCCTCTAAATAGTCTACCGAATTTGGAAAGAATGATTGAGGGATGCGAATACCGACTTCTGTTGCTACCTGCAATGCCATTTTTTTGTTTACACATTTCTCAACTACACCCCATTCTGGAACCGGGACTATATAATGCTCAGATAGCTTGGCTTTATATTGAGACAAAGCCACCAGTATGCAATCATCAGTAGGTATGAGTAGGCTACCCCTCCATTTGGCTGAGTTATCCACCAGAAAAGAAATAGTAGCCTCGGTTGACACCCTAGGGTCTGGTATTATTACCCGCTCCTGCACGTATTTAGATAACGCCGCTATCCCGTGTTTAATATAATCCGCTGCTATTAATGAGGCTCCCTTTTGCCCTAAGGCTCTAATTACCCCCAATGCGGTGGAACCCCGACCCAACACCATAGCCCTTGACTTTATACTTGCCACCCTGCCACTCACCTCTTACCAAACACACCATGCAATAGATAGCTTCGTTTCCAATGCCAGACCTTGTCTATATACCGAGTAATCATAACCAGCGACTGGGAGTAAATTATTTCTACCCGATTATTTTCGGGGATAGATAACCTGTATTTTAATAAGTCATAAAGCCACATCATACAACTATAAAAGGGCGAACTTATGACTGAATAGCACTCCAAAGCTAGATTATGAGCTTGAAATAGACTGACATATTCAGCAAATGTTCTAACCACCATCGTTGATTTCGGATTGTGCTGCCTCTTTTTGCTGGTTAGTGCCTCAAAAATCATCACGTGTCCCCCCACCGCTAAAACTCTTGATACTTCTTCAAGTAACGTGCCTAATCTAACTACGTCAGTAACATGTTGTAATGCACCGATAGTCAGCACGATGTCAAAATAATTATCACTAAAAGGCAGATGTTCACCATCTATCTTATAAAATGGTATATCTAAACTCTCTTTCTCAGCTCGCCTCTTGGCTAGGTTAAGCATATTATTACTAATATCCGCCCCAATTACATTTGCTCCTCTATTTTTTAGATAGACGCTATAATAGCCATCACCACAACCCAAGTCCAAGCATCTCTTCCCTTCCGCATCAACAGCGTTCAGTATGTCCAGTATTTTGCTTCTTCTATAAAGATAAAAAGGGAGTGGTATCGTGGTATAAGATTCCTCACCTTTATACCTTTGCAATTTTTGCGCTCGCTTATCCCAATAATTTTCTCCATTCACGGCAATCCTCTCTTTTACGCATTACTCCGGGGCATTCTAAATAACCTATAGAATCTGTGAAGAGCCTCGTCAAACCCGGTGATTGCTGTCCTAAAACGTGTCATATTTGAAGTTACCCCAATCCTCCTTAACGCAAAAATATCTGTCTTATAGTCATTTAGACCTGGAATTATAGAGACGGCAGTTGCATAACCTGCTTTTCTTGCCATGGATTTAATGTTAGCGTTAAATGCGCCAGCCGGATAATTGAAATGATTAATACTCCGCTGGAGTTTTTCTTCAATTAGGTTCTTGGAAAGACTAATTTCTCTCTGAGCTTCTTCTGTGTTAAGTCTATCTAGATTTGGGTGTGTTAAACTGTGTGAGCCTATTTCTAAGACATGCTGGTCTAAGTCCTTAACCTGCCCCCAATTAGAAATAGAGAATTCTTTTGGCACGCCTTTAAGGTCTATTTGTTGAAATTGTTTCAATAATCGTAAGCGTTCCTCATTGCTGACGCTCCTTAACTTCTTTTTTATGTCTATTATTGCTGTAATTGTCTCTCTTCTGGAAGTTGTTCTATAATTAATATTCTTTTCAACAAACTTAAATGTAAAGTGACTCTTATTATTCCACCACAGAACCACATCAACTAAATCTGTCCAAAGAAGCTCTTTTGTCCCAACAAGACTAGGAATGATGTAAAAACAACCTTTTGCCTCGTATCTTTGCATTAGAGGATAAGCATTTTTAACCACATTTTCAAAACCATCGTCAAAGGTCAAGCACACAGCTCTATTCGGTATTTGCCGGTTACAATTCAAGATAGCCGCTACTTCCGTCATATTTAAGAAATGGCATCCTTTATTTTTCAAATATTTGAGTTGTTTCGCAAATACGGACACTGGGATATACCTCTCATCATAATCTTTCAAAAGGGTAAAGTCATCTCCACATACACCGTGATACCAAAGAATCACGATCTTCTTTCTATTGAAGTAACCATAAATAGTATTGAATCCTGAAATCACTGCCAGTTTTAGAATAAAGTCTCTGATATATTCCTTGATACCTCTAGGCATCTTGCTCCCCAATCCTAAACTGTGCCCTTTTATGCCCTTTCCAGAGTCTCACCAAATATCTGAGCCAGGTTTCCTACTGCATTTATGGCATTATATGCTTCAATGTCCTTATCAGTATAGCTGTATTTAGATAAATTGCCTTGACTATAATCCTGATACAGGGTCATGATTGCCTGCTCGATGCCCTCTATGTCCTCGGGCGAGACTACAATACCGCCAAGCTGCCGGATAACGGGCACCCATCCTGCGTCTAAAGGAGTGATGGCTAGGATAGGTTTTTTAAAGCAAAGATACTCTGCCACTTTGGAGGGGTGGAGCATGATAGACCCCGAAGATGGAGAGTCGAGCGATAATAACACGTCTGCCTTTGTCATATACGCCAGACTTTCAAGATAAGGGACAGTGCCTACTATAGAGACCACGTTCTCGATGTCAAATTCTGTGGCAAGCCTTCTGTAGGCATATCTCACCCCACCCACAATCTGGATAGCCATATGGCGGTAAATATCAGGATACTTGTTTAAGATATTACGTATTGCCTGAAATAATGGCGCCAGGTCCCTCAGTCCCCCGTAGAGCATACCGGTAAAAGCAATGGTGAACCTGTCATCACCTAGCTCCTTCTTACAATCCTTAAAGCTGGAAACTAGCTCAGGGTCATAACACTGGGACACAATAAAGCTCTTAGCTAGCCACTGCTGGGGGTATTTCTTCATAACAATTTGCCGCAAGCCTTCGGAAGCAAAAACAATGGTGTCTGCCCCGGCTATCACTGCTCTCTCCATCCTTCGATTTATGTATCCGGTTATTGGGTCATAATGATAACCGAGGCTATCAACCCAGGGGTCGCTGAAGTAGGCTATCCAAGGTAATCCTGTTTCCTTTTTCAACTTGAGTCCAACTAAATGGCTGGTGCAAGCGTAGGAGCAGGAAAAGATAAGGTCAAAGGTTTGCTCTTTCAACAGAGAAAGCGCTCTCTTATATGCCGTGCAGTACCAGCCAATGGCAGTATCAGGCAAATATAGTAAAAATGGCGCTACTCTAGCAGCTAAAGCTATAGCTATTTTCGGCTCAAATGATTTCACTCTGACCACCTTCGTATCAGATGGCACCAGCTTCATTAGAGTGGTATCTATGGGTGTGTTATAAACGGAGCGCTCATCAGCGCAAACCACTACTGGCTCCCAACCGTATCGGGGCAGGAATTTTATCCATCTCGCCACCTGGGCTGACCTCGTGGAGAGTTGGGGTGGAAAGCGATATGAGATAAGAAGCACTCTTTTCACGGTTATCTCACTTTATGTCAACCAAGAATAGACCGTTCTAGCCACCCGGCGAACGAATATTGGCATATCCATTGAATCCAGAATAGCCAGGGACTCAGAGTTAAAAATAGCTGATTTTTTCGCTACTGCTAGGGAGATAATCACTACCACCAATAGCAGAAGAGTTCTCAATGGCAGGCTATCCATAAAAATAGCCCCAATGCTAAGAATAGCCGGGAACGTCCAAGGGTAATAGGGAAAATTATTGATTCCTGTCCTCCACTTCACAATCAAGCTGCGCATGATAACAACCGCTATCAGAGATATACTGGTGGCAAGAGCCGCCCCGGACATGCCCATTTGGGGAATGAGAAGGTAATCAAGCCCGAGGTTTATTAACGCGGTGGCAATTGCCATGCCCGCCAATTCTTTAGTTAGACCATGGGAGCTGAGTATCGGTGATTCAATAACATAGAATATCCTGAGGCTACTAGCCACTAGTAAAATAGCGAAAGGTAGAAAGGCAGCCACATAATCTCGTCCAAAAATCAACATTATCTCCCGACCAAAGACCATGAACAAAGATAGCACCAGTGACCAGAAAAAGACTATCTGTGGAACATAATTCATTATATAGCGGCGAATTTCTATTTCCCGCCCGGTCACTATCAAGGATGTCATTATCGGAAACAACAAGCTCCGGGAAAGATTAGGCAGCCCGAATATATAGGACTGTGCTCTGTAGGCAATATTGTAAATCCCAACAAAAGCCACTGGCATGAATATCCCAATCATTATCTGGTCTACATTCCCAATGATAGCTGAACCTACATTACTAAAGACCAGAGGGTAGGAATATCTAAAGCACCTTTTTATCCATTCTTTGGAAATACACAGCGGAAAGATACCTTTTCTTAACAGCCAAAATCCCAGGATAACTACACCAAGGTAGATTATTATCAATATGCTGATTAATATTTCTACGGAGACGGGAATGGCTCGAAAGTAAATAATCGCTATTGCTGCCAGAAGGACACCGCTTGCAATCTGGGGAAGATAGCTGAAATGCTTCATTTTACCCATAGCCTGAAAGGCTACCGGGATACTCTCTGACAGGCTGGAGAGCAGGACGAAGGCAAAAATAAGATAGTAAAAACTCTCCGAGATGCCTATGTATTGGGTTAACCGAACTCTGAAAATAAAAAGCAAAACAAAACATAAGGCAAAAGCCGGGAGTAATATGGCATAATTAGCCCAGAGGGTCTTCTTTATCGAACCTTCAGCAATGAATTCCTCTCTGCCAAACCGTACAATGGAAGCTTCAGTCCATGTAGTTAGTATGGCAGCAATAGCAGCTACTGAGCCAAAGAGAACATAAACTCCATAACTGTCAGGCGATAATACCCTGACTATTAAGAGTATGGTGGCGAAGCCAATAAGATTATGAACCAGGATATTCCCTGATATTAGGTGAAGGTAATTATAGAAAAATGATTTTATATCATTAGGCATGGGCAGGACTTAGTCAATCCACCTTTCTGCATATAAGCAGTATCATATGGGCACAAAAATGAGGTAGTAAAAACTTGGACACCCTGGCTAGATTAATAACGAAATAGTTGAGAGCTCGGTTCTTTCTGGCAAAAGGCACTGCTCTTAACAACCCGAGCTCCTGATTCACTGGATAATCCTTCAACACCTTGAATCCAAGGCTAGTTAGTAAATAATTCAATTCTTCTTTAGTAAAGTAATATTGATAAAAATTACCCTTCAACTCTCCTTGCCGACTGGATGACTTCCCCAACAAAGCTGGGAAGCGTTCTTCAAGCAACCTCCAATTACTCATATATGGCACGGAAAGAAAAAACATCCCATTTTCTTTTAAAACTCGGTGAGCTTCCTTCAACCCTTGCTCAGGCCCGTCAATGAAGTGCTCCAGCACACCAAAGGAGAGATAATAGTCAAAGGACTCTGAAGCAAAAGGCAAATCTAATACGGTTGCCTGAACTACCTTGAGATTAGCATCAATTTTTTGCGCCGCTTCAACAGCACTAACGCTGAAATCAAGCCCAATCATGTCATAGCCTAACTTACCAAAATACACTAAGTACCTGCCAGTCCCACAGCCTCCCTCCAATATCCCGGGGTGTTCTCCTTCCCCGATTGTATCCTCAATCCACTTACGCACAATCATTGTTACCGGATCTTTTCCAACCTGCTCTACCTGCCTTTTGACATCCTGCTTATGCCAATGTTCGTCCCAGAATTTTACTCCAGTAGGCCTGTTCTTCAAATATTCAACTCTTCTCGGGAATTTCATTTATCCCTCTGCAATAGCTCTTCATAGAAGCTTATCCGAATTTGTCGTACCTTATCAGCCGAATGCCTCTCGATAGCCAGCTTTCTGGCATTTTGTCCCAGCCTTCGGGCAAGCTCCGGGTCATCCAGAAGTTTTATTATAGCCTCAGCCACTCCATCAATATCACCTTCAGGCAACAGGAAGCCAGTTTCACCGTTTCTCACCAGCTCAGAATGCCAGTCCACATCATAGGAAATAAGGGGCGTAGCAGCAACTGCGGCTTCTACCAAGCTGTTCCCAGCCATAAGGCATAAACTAACATCAGAGGCTAGCCTGATTTGCATTGCTTTATCCCAAGGTTGCATCCCCAAGAATTTGACATTCTCATCTAGTCCAAGGCTGCGAGTTAAGTCTTCCAGCGACTTCCTCTCCTCGCCATCGCCAACCACCAGGAAGATAGCATCCTTTCTCTGTTGGCAAACTTTGGCAGCTATATGGATAATATCACTGACATAATTATAGCTCACCAACCTGCCGACGAAAGAGATGACTTTCTTACCTTCAATTCCAAGCTCTTTTTTGAGACCCGGGTCAGGCTGGGAGAACTTGGCAGGGTCAATGCGAAACGGGTCTATCCGTATTTTTTCTCGCTTGGCGCCATGCCTAATGGCATACCTGGCACGGTTTTCGCTTGTGGGCGTTATCATGTCGGCACGGGAGAGAACCAGCCGCTGAATCACCGCGGCTAACCATTTTGAGTCAAGCACCTTTGGCATATTCTCAGGACTAGTATACTTTGCCGTCAAATCGAAATCATGGCGGATGGCAACACAAAACGGAGTGCGGGTTAGCTTGGAGCACATAAAAGCAATAGCAGCACTGGTAAACGGGTTGTTACTACGGATAACGTTTATTTCCTCTTCCTTAATTAGCTTCACGCAGTAGTGGAAGAAATCCCACAAAATCATAGCCCCCCGGCTATATCTCAAGTTTTTCCACCGGGAAAATCGTTCTGTCCCCCATTCTATGAGTATGGTTCTATCTGAAACTTTTATAGTTTGGCTGGTTGGCTTGAAGGGGTAAATAGTGTAGTAACGGTCAATATATCCATCCTCTTCCTGTTGAGTAAGACTAGATAAAAGCCCCCTTTCTTGGTAACCGGCGTAACTGGAACTGGTAGTGAAATCAAGTATCTTTCTTGTTGCTGGCTTTCTCCTGCGCCTGATGTAATTACCATCAAGGTAAGTTAAGCCTGCCCAGATGACGAATCTTAAAAGTAAGGGCAGGAAAATTAATATGTCTAGCAGGCGGTGAAAATATCTAGCCATGGTAATTGCCCCGCTTCTTAGTGCAAATTGCTATAAGGTCTAAGCAGTCTTTCGGGCAAGTTGGGTCTAGTGTAAAATCGTCGAGGGAGAACTTGCTCAAAAATATTTCCTGCGGGATTAGCTCTGTAGCCGGCTTTGCCGGTCTAAGTAACTTCCTCCTTTTATTTCTTATCTTTTCTAATTGGTATCGGATGGCAGGAGGCGAAACGTTGCTCAATAGTTGGTATAGTTGGTAAGGAAGGCAACGGTAAGGCCGAATAATATAAACCTTTACTGGGTTTTGCTTCACCCGATTACGCTCAATAGATAATATCTCCCTGGAACTACATAAGCCATAGATTTTGGGCGCTTCAAAAACCTCGTTCAGTAGTCTTTGAAGCTCCTTATCTTTATATTCCTTTTTGTGTTCCGGATTCCAGGGCTTTTGAAGAGGTAACAGCCTAAGTTTTGGATTCGGCGTTGAAACCCCAAAAACGCCCTCTTCTTTTAATACTCTTTTTATCTCGGAGAGGTAATCCAAAACCTGGTTAGGGTCAATATGTTCTATGACTTGAAAAGATATCACAATATCAAATGAATTGTCTTTAAATGGGAGCTTAGTTCCATTGGCGAGTAGAAAGTCAAGATTGCTCTTTCGGTATTTGGTCTGGCAGAAGGTAATGGCGTCCTTTCGAGTATCAATTGCTATAATGCTGGAAGCAAACCTTGATAGATAATCAACCCCGTAACCTGCGCCACAGCCAATTTCCAGAATCGATTTGTTGGCTGCAAGTCCTCTGGCAAATACATATGCCGCCAAAGACCTTAAATACAGCAGGTATTGTTCCATTGAATCCCATTTTTCCCTCGGCATTACAGCCTTCAGTCCAGCTCGTCCACTCACATTCTTGGTCCTTTCACTTTTGGCGCCCATTCTCCCAATTGGGCAAGTAGTAACTTTGTCCCCGGGCTATCTTTAACATATTTTAGAATGACTCCATCCACCAAATATAAGCAACTTCCCAGCAGGTAGTTCAGGAACCGCCCCGGTGACCCCAGCCGGTTGCCTAGGCTGAGCATACGCCTGACTCTAGGGTTACCCATAATGAAGAAGATAGGCATTATCTTTACTATCCTCAGCCCGTTACTGTTCAGCACCTCTTGGTAACGGTGAATTGTGCGGTAATTCTCGTGAAAACCTGGGGGGTGGGGTTCTTTTAAGAAGCTATCCGTAATCAGTATCAAGGTTTTCTTGCGGCAAAACCGCCTAATGTTGCTAATAGCCTGCTCGAATTTGCCCTCATCTACAATGTGAAACAAGACATCGAAGGCAGTAATAATATCAAACTCTCCTTTAAGTTCGTGTGCCTTAGCGGTGATGTCAGCTTTGATAAAATTATATTTAGGATACTTGGCAGTTAGCCTTGAGATGCTTACCTCGGTAATATCCAGCCCGACAACCCCGGCGACCCCCCACCTATCCCAGTAGTCTACATAAAAGCCAGTGCCGCAGCCTATGTCCAGTATTTGCTTATCACGGGGATTTATCTGCTCATCTTTAAGAAGCTTACCTAGTGCTCTTATTCTGGCTCTATACAGCCATTTATTGTATTCCAACCCTAACCCGGTATGTCCCGCCCCACCCAGGGAAAAATTTCTGCTTAAGCGTTCCTGCCAGTATTTCTCTGGCTCATATTTTCTCATACTTTCCCCGGCTAAGACAGCCTGATAAACTTCGCTAAGCTGTCTGCCTACAGTCTCATATCCGAACTTTTCTCTGGCATACTGG
>Ga0315289_10004434_pt1 | contig 20944 bp, 18 predicted proteins | sample YL17G11_40_MG_FD_203452 | JGI IMG/M metagenome (GOLD analysis project Ga0315289, IMG submission 203452) | Sediment microbial communities from Yellowstone Lake, YNP, Wyoming, USA - YL17G11_40 | ecosystem: Environmental > Aquatic > Freshwater > Lake > Sediment | place: USA: Wyoming | collected... | reverse complement strand
ACGGTGGCGGCGCTGGCCAACGCGCTGCTGGGGGCGCTGTACTACGACCTGGTGGGCCTGATGATCGGCCTGCGCGTCTACCGGCTTGTCTCGCTGGTGGAGCTGCTGTTCTCCGTGCTGCTGACCGCGCTGGGCGTAGCGGTGCTGATGGTGCGACCGACGGCGCTGGCGCTGTTGGGGGCGCATTTCGTGGCGCTGGCGGGGACGGTGGCCGCCGGATTGGGCGTGCTGCACGTCGGGCTGAGCCGGCTCCAGCGGACCGAAGGCCCCGAGTGGACCGGCCGGCAAAGCCTGGGCGTGCTGTGGCAGGTGGTGCGTTTCGGGGCCGTGGCGATGGTGGGCAACCTGCTGTGGCTGGCCGCCCAGTACGTCAGCTTTCACCTGACCAACCGGCATTACGGCAAGGCGACGGCGGGGGTGTTCGGGTTCTTCCTGGCGATCAGCCAGCCGGTGTTCATGCTGGCCAGCGCGGCCTGGACGGTGGTGTTCGCCCACGCGGCGCGGCAGTGGGAGCAGGAGGGGGCCGACGCGGCGACGGCGCTGCTGGAGGTGGCGTACAAGGCCGTGGCCATGGCGACGATGGCGCTGACGCTGGGGGTCTATGTGACCGCGCCGCTTTGGCAGTGGATCGTGCCCGGGAGTTTCCGGTCGGGCCTGCCGCTGCTGGGCGGGCTGCTGATGTTCTTCCAGTGCCTGTCGAACCTGGCCCTGCTAACGATGCTGGCCAAGCTCCGGGAGCGCCCGGCGATCATCTCGCTGATCGCGCTGGCGGGCGGGGCGGCCAACGCCGCGCTGGCGTACGCGTGGATGCCGCGGTGGGGGGCGGCGGGGGCGGCGTGGGCGGCCGGGGTGGGCATGCTGGCCGGCGGGGGCGTGGTGGCGCTGCTGGGGCTATGGCGGGCACGTCCGCGCCTGCACGCCGGGACGTACCTGGTGATGGCTTCGCCCGTGCTGCTGGCGCTGCCGGCCTGGGGAGGCGCGGCTGTGTGGCTGGCGGTGCTCGTGCTGGCCGTGTGGACGCAGCAGGTGTTCTCGAAGGAACAGAAGAAAGTGCTGCGGGGGGTGTGGATTCGAAGCTGGAACCAGGTCGGTGCCCTGTGGCGGTGAGCATCAGCGTTATCATGTCCACGCATGACCGGCCGGAGAGTCTCCGGCGGGCGGTGGAGGCGCTGCTGCGCCAGACGGCGCCGCCGCACGAGCTGATTATCGTCAATGACGGACAAACGGACGTGGACGGCCGCCTGGCGGCGGGGTGCGGCCGGCGAGGCATCCCGGTGACGTACCGCCTGCTGGATCGGCCCAGTCTGACGGCCTCGCGGAACGCGGGGATAGACCTGGCGGCCGGCGATGTGGTTCTGCTGCTGGACGACGACGTGCTGATGCCGCCCGACTACCTGGAGCGTCTGGCGTGGCTGTACGAGATGGACCGACGTGGAGTCATTGCCGGCATCGGGGGCGTGCTGATGCCGGCCGAGGCGCCGCGATGGACCCACCGCCTGTGGGCCGCGATGGCGGGCGCGACGGCGGAGAACCGCTGGGGCCCTCGCCGCTGCGTTGCGCGATACGTGCGGCTGGGAGCAAAGCTGACAGGCCAGCTCCAACCGGCGCGGCGGCTGTCGGGCGGGGCGATCAGCCTGCGGACGGCGGTCGCGCGGCGGCGCCCGCTGACGGAGTCTTTCAACGGCTATTGCCTGGGCGAGGACACGGAGCTGACCTTCCGCCTTACACAGCTCCTGCCGCTCTACCGCGGGCCGTCCCTGCAACTGCTGCACAACTCCGGCGCCGGCGGCCGGCCGGATCTGGGCAGACGGGGAAAAATGTACGCGGCCAACATGTTGGCCATCTACCGCCAGGCCACGGAGGGCGGGGCGGGCACGGCGCTGCTGCTGGGATATCACTTGGCGGGCTTGGCGGTGATGAGTGCCGCCTGGTCGCTGATCAGCCGGCGGGCGGGGAACCTGGCCTTCGCGGCCGGCCTGGTCGGCGAGCTGGCGCGGCAGGGCCTGGGGCGGCTGCGGAGGATCACATGCGGCCGCTGATCCTGCTGGGCAGCTTCGAGCGCGGGGGCGCCGAGACCGTCGCATGCGAGCTGGTGCGGCGGTGGGCGGCGGGCGGGGCGTCGTGCGTGGTGGCGGCGATGCGGGCGGGCGGGCCGATGAAGGGCCTCTTCGAGGCGGCGGGGGCGCGGGTGTACGAGGGGCTGGCGCCGCGACGGGTGTCGGCGGGCATGCTGCGGGTGGCGCGGCTGGCGCGACGGCATGGGGTGGATGTGTTGATCGTGGTGGACCCGCTGCGGAATGGGCTGTTCCACGGGCTGCTGGGGGCTTTGCTGGCGGGGGGCGTGGCGACGGTCTGCTGGTGCCATTCCAGCCCGTCTGGGCAGGGGGGGAACTTCGTGCCGCGGCTGCGGACGTACCGCGGCCTGGGCTGGCTGGACTTGGTGGTGTGCGTGAGCCGCTATCAACGGGGCGAGCTGGCGCGGGCGGGCCTGCGGCGGCGTGGGCTGGCCGTGGTGGCTAACGGCCTGGACCTGGAGGCCTGGGGGCGTGCCGCGGCGGCTGCGGACCTACCCAGGGGGGGCAAGGTGATCCTGTCGATTGCGAACGCGATGCCGGACAAGGACTTCCAGACCCTGGCCCAGGCGATGCGCCTGTTGGCGGCGAGGCGCGGGGACGTGCGGTTGGTGCTGGCGGGCAGGGGAACGGACCAGCCGGCGGTGCGGAGCCTGTTTGCGGGTCTGGAGGGCCGCGTGACGGCCCTGGGCGAGTGCGCGGACGTGCCGGCGCTGCTGGCGGGGGCGGACGTGGTGGTGCTATCCAGCCGCAGCGAGACCTTTGGCCTGGCGGCGCTGGAGGCGATGGCGGCGGGGACGCCGGTGGTGGCGGGCGATCTGGGGGCCTTACGGGAGCTGTGCGGCGCCGACGCGGCATTGTTGGTTCGGCCCGGCGACGCGGCCGCGATGGCGGGGGCGCTGGAGCGGGTTCTGGATGATAACGGCCTGGCGCGGCGATTGGCGCTGGCTGGGCGGGAGCGGGCCGGCGCCTACGGCAGCTCGCGGATAGCATCGCGGATGGCGCGGCTGATCGAGGCGGCCATCAAGCGCCGAGGCCGTTGAGGGTAGCCGCCCGTTGAAAAAGGCCGTCGTTGGTGGCACGGGCGTCTCGCCCGTGGACAGGGCCGAGACGGCCCTACGACGCACCGGCAAGATGCCCGTGCCCCCGTTGTGAAACCAGTTCTAGCCTGCCTGGTTGCCCACCTCGATTCGGTCCACGCGTCTGCCTCCTTCAGGCAGCGACGTTTTCTGGCATCGACGGACCGATTGGACACATTCAGCCAATGGGCCGGCATGCCGATAATCCCTGTGTAGTCACCCCGTGCGGAGGAGCCGGACCATGCTTGATGAGACGACCCAGGAGCTTTTGTCCAGCGGCCCGGGAGGCAATGAGCGCCGCCTGGTGGACCGCCGCGTTTCCAGCCAGCCGGTGGCAGTGGAGCGTCGCAGCGGGCTGGACCGCCGTCGCGGCCCGGGACGCCGCCGCACCGACGAGCGCCGCGCCGCCGAAGAAGGCGAGATGACCGAGGCGCAGTTCGAGTTCCTGATGACCGTCAACGAGTACAAGAAGGTCAACGACCGCCCCTTCCCCACCTGGACCGAGGTGCTGGATATTATCGAGGCGATGGGGTACAGAAAGGTAGCCCCTCCGCGTCCCATACGGTAGAATGTCTTGGGCGGTCGGGAGAAGGACAAGATGCACCTGTCGAGCCTGTCTATCGCGGTTCACGTCGCCCTGGTGGCGGTCCCCGTGGCCGTCTACTTTCTGGTGCTGGGGATGCTGAACAGCCGCCAGCGGCCGCAGTTGTTGACCGCTCGGCAGGACTTTGCGCTGCTGGTGGGCGCCTTGGCCCCGTTACTGTTGATCCCTGCCCAGCAGGCGATGGGCTGGAACCCCTGGGCCTGGGGCGCCGCTGGGGCAGGCGCGGCGGCCCTGGCGGCTCTGCTGGCGCCGCGGCGGGGGCGGTGGGTCATCTACAACATGTCAGCCCAGGGGGCTTGCCGGCTGGTGGTGGCGGCGCTGGAGCAAGCTGGGTGGCAGGTGCAGGTCCAGGCCGACGTGCTGGAATTGGGGGCGGACCGGCGGGTCCGATTGAGTGGTTTTGCCCTGCTTCGCAACGACAGCGTGCAAGCCGAGGGGCTAGACGGCGTTCAGGAGCAGGCGCTGCACCAAGCCTTGGCCAGCCAGCTTGAGGCCGCCGAGGCCCTCCCGCACCCCATGGCGGCGGCCATGCTGCTGGTGGCGGCCTTCATGCTCTGCGCGCCCCTGGCCCTGGTGGCCCGGGAGGCCCCGGAGATCGTCCGGCTCATCAGCGACCTGCTCTAGGGTCGATCGCGCCGGTCGCCGCCGTGTCACTGTGGGGAACGCTCGAAACAGCGCTTGATAAACCCGTCGCTCATGCTAAACTGCCTTGCCTAACTTTACGATCTGTTCAGAGGTAGCTTTATGAAAGCTGACATCCATCCCAAGTACGCCACCAGCAAAGTCACCTGTGCCTGCGGGAACACATTCGTCACCCGTTCGACGGCCGGGGACCTACAGGTGGACATCTGCTCGCATTGCCACCCGTTCTACACGGGCACGCAGAAGTTCGTGGACACGGCTGGAAGGGTGGAGAAGTTCACCCGCAAGTTCGGCGGCAACTACTTCCGCAAGGCCGACAAGTCGGCCGGCAGCAAGTAGCTGCACCCGCACCGCAGGCGCCCCCGACGCTGCCGCGGCGTGATGGGCGCCTGCGGTGTTGTGCACGTTAACCCAAACACTGTGCGGACGATGGCTGGCACTCCCGACAGTCTGATGCACAAGTTGGACGAGTTGGACCGGCTCTACGAGCGGGCCGTCCAGCAGATGAACGACCCGCGGACCGCTCGCGATCCGCGGCGGATCGTGGCGCTGTCCAAGGAGCGCGCCCGCCTGGAGCCGATCGTGACGCACTACCGCCGCTACCGCCAACTGGCCAAGGACCGCCAGGAGGCTCAGGCGATCCTCGATACCCCGGCCAGCGACCCGGAGCTGCGGGGCCTGGCCTCGGCGGAGCTTGCGTCCCTGAGGGAGCAGGCCGACGCGGCCCTGGAGGACTTAAAAGGCCTGCTGGTCATGTCCGACGAGCAGGAGATCGACTCGGTCATGCTGGAGCTCCGCGCCGGCACGGGGGGCGAGGAGGCCGCCCTGTTCGCCGCCGACCTGCTGGGCATGTACCAGCGCTACTGCGAACGCAGAGGCTGGAAGTTCGACATCCTTTCCACCAGCCCCACGGACATGGGCGGCTTCCGCGAGGTCATCATCAACGTCCGGGGCGAGGGCGTATGGGCCCGTCTGGGCTACGAGGGCGGCGGCCATCGCGTCCAGCGGGTGCCCAAGACGGAAGCCCAGGGGCGGATCCACACCTCGGCGGCCACCGTGGCGGTGCTGCCGGAACCCAAGGACGTGGAGGTCGAGATCGACTGGGAGAAGGACGTGGAGGAGCACACCAGCCGGGCAGGCGGCCCGGGCGGGCAGAACGTCAACAAGGTCGAGTCGGCCATCAAGCTCGAACACCTGCCCACGGGCCTCACCGTGTCGATGCGGGACGAGAAGAGCCAGCACAAGAACCGAGCCAAGGCCCGCCGCCTGTTGGCCATCCGCGTCAACGAGCATTACCGCAGCCGCCAGCAAGCCGCCGAGGCCAGCGCCCGCAAGACGATGATCGGCTCGGGCGATCGTTCGCAGCGGGTCCGCACCTACAACTTCCCCCAGAACCGCTGCACCGACCACCGCCTCAAGGGCGAGGGCCAGGAAGGCGCCAACTACAATCTGGAACGGATCATCTCGGGCGACCTGGACGACCTGATCGACGCCCTGGTCGCCCGCGACAAGGCCCAGCGCCTGGCCCGGCTGTGAGGCGCCTTGCGGCGGCCGGCGGCGTTGCAGCGGCCTACGCGCGTAGGGAGCTAGCGCCATGAAGGTGCGGGTCGACCCGGTCAGCCGTCGTTTCGAGATCAGCTACGACGTGCCCGCCGACGCGCCCGATGTCGTCACCGTGCGATGCTCATGGTCAGCGGCGGGCAGCGACCGGTGGGAGCGCCTGCGGGTCCGGCTGGAGGGGGTGCCGATGGGCGAGGTGGATCTGTACCTGGACGACCAGCTCATCAACCGCTACGCCGGCCCGCCGTACATCCTGGGCGGGGAGGAGCATTCCTACGACAAGGTGATCCCCCCTGGTCCGCACACGCTGCGGGTGCGGGCGCGCGACGGGGACAGCTGGCTGGAGCAGACGTTCAACATCCGCGGGGCCGGGAAGGTCAAACCGCCCAAGAAGCCCAGGCAAGCCCCCGCCGGGTGATTGAGACAGGCCCAGGCGCTATTCGACCAATTCCAGTAGCCTCTGGGTCAGCTCGATGTGCCGCTGCTTCTCGCGGATGAGCTGCTGGATCTGCGCCTGCTGGAGGGGGTCTTGGACGAGGCGCGACAACTCCTCGTAGGCCCGCTGGACCTCCTGCTCGGTCTTCAGCAGCGACTCAAACCGCTGGCGTAGGATTGCCTGCTCAAGCATCGCCCTGGCTCGCCAGCCCCGACAGCAGGCGAATGGCCCGGCGGTGGGCCCGCGCGTCGGTCTGCAAGGCCTCCATGATGGCGTACACCTCAGCCCGCTGCTCCGGATCGAAGCACTCCGCCCGGTCGATCTCCCGGGATGTCTCCGAGAGCTGCCGGGCCAGGCGATCTTCCAGCGCCGCTGCCAGGTAAACGCCCTTGCTGCCGTCAGGCTGTGGAGTCGGTAGCTGCATCGTTGACCACCGTGACGTGCCCTACGAACCCTGCCGCCAAACTCAATTATCCCCCCAATGTCGGATTAGTTCAAGCCAAATCGGCCGGGCAGACGAATCGCAGAGCCGGTGCCACATCGGGCAATTGCACACCCCTGCAAGCCCGCGGGATTTCCATGACCGTGCAGACGCAGCCGATGGTAAAAGGATAACGTACACCTTCTTTCGCACATTTGGGAATGAGTAGCCCTTGGGCTGATCGATGTGTGGGTCGATTGGTGATCCCATCAGGGATCGGAACGAAAGGGCTACAGAATCGCCGCTGCCAGGGTGTCGGAAGGAACGCTGTAGGAACTTGAGGGGGCTTGGCGGCTGGACGCCCCAAAGGTGGAGGCGCACCTGGACTGCCGGGTGCGGCAGGCCATGCAGGGCGTGCTCAACGGCCTGCTTCAGGCCGAGGCGGTTGTGCCACAGAGGGGCGCCATGCTCAGCGTTCTGCTACGCTGAGCATGAGGTTTCCGCTAATCGGCCATCACGCAGCGGCCCTTGGCCCAGGCCCGCAGGTCGCGGACCTTCTCAGCCATCACGACCGATAGCGGCTTGGTGGACTTCATCTCGTCCAGGATGTCCTGCCTGGTCAGGTCCCGGCCCTGGCTGAAGGCGCCGTAGAGGGCCGACACAACGGCCTGTTCGAGCTCCGAGCCGCTGAAGCCCTCGCCGGCGGCCGCCAGGGCCTCCAGGTCGAACTTGGCCGGGTCGCGCTGCCGCTTGGACAGGTGGATGCCCAGGATTTCCCGGCGCGCCTGCGCCGAGGGCAGGTCCACGAAGAAGATCTCGTCGAAGCGCCCCTTGCGGAGCAGCTCGGGCGGCAGGGCGGTTACGTCATTGGCGGTGGCCACGATGAACACCGGCGCCGGACGGTCCTGCATCCACGTCAGCAGTTGGCCAAACAGGCGCTGGCTGAGGCCCCCGTCCGTCGCGGCCGAGCCGGCCCCCACCGTGGCCGAGGCGAAGGCCTTCTCCACCTCGTCGATCCACAGCACGCACGGCGCCATGGCCGAGGCCACCGAGAACGCCTGTCGCAGGTGCCGCTCCGTCTCCCCGACGTACTTGTCATACAGCGCCCCCACGTCCAGCCGCAGCAGCGGCATCTGCCAACTGGCGGCCACGAACCGCGCCATCAGACTCTTGCCGCAGCCCTGCACCCCCAGCATGAGGATTCCCTTGGGCGGTTCCAGGCCGAACTTCCTGGCCTCCGGGCCGAAAGCCTTGCTCCGCAACTCCAGCCATCGCCTCAGCCCGGCCATGCCGCCCACCTTGGGGGGCGTCTCAGGCGGGGGGATGTAGTCCAGCACCCCCGTCTGCCGCAGGCGCCGGCGCTTGGCCTCCAGCACTCGCGGCAGGTCCTGGCTGCACAGAGACCCGTGCGACAGCAGCGCCTCGGCCACTACTTGCGAGATCTCCAGACGCGTCAGGCCCCGCAGGTGCTCCAGGTAGCGGTCCAGCTCCTGGCGCGTCATCTGTACGCGTCCGTCGCCGCGCGCCGACAGCTCGCGGTAGGTCTGCCGGACAATGTCGTATATCTCCTTGGCCTCCGGCAGCGCCAGGTCGTACGGCACCGCCACCGTTGCCAGCGACTCGGGCAGCTTGCCGGTTGCGTCAATCAGGAACACCGTGCGCCCGCCGTCGTGGGCAAAGTCCGTCGCCACGTCCCGCAGCAGGCGCTCCGTCGTCGGGTTATTCAGGAACCGCAGGGCGTCCTTGAGGACGTAGACGGCCGCCTGCTCGGCGACGCGGAGGTGGCGCAGCGTCTCATCCAGGGAGTCGGACGCGGGAACAACCTCGGCCCCCGGCGGCTGCGTGCGCCACAAACCGTCGCTGATGGACCACTCCAGCACCGGCAGGCCCATCTCCCGCCCCGACAGGCGGATCAGGCGCGCCGCGTACTGCTCCTCCACCGTCTGGATGGTTACCAGGGGCCGGCGGGTCCGGATCAGCAGCTTGATGTCCTCAACCAGGTTAGGCATGGCGGCTGGGGGGCAGGGGTCCCTGATGCGCTAGGAGCTTTCCGTGGCCGGCGAGGGCGCTGGCGGCTGGGCATATTCGGCCGCCAGGCGCTCGCAGCGGGTCTGTAGATCCGCGGCCAGTTCATCGATGTCGCCCATGCGCCAAGCCGGCAGCAGGGCGGCATGGCGGATCAGCCCCAGCCAGTAGGGCGCCTGGCGCACCTCGTCCAGGGCGCAGCGGAGGTGGTCTCGACAGTCCGGCTCGGCGCCGGCGGCATCGGCCTGGCGAAGGTAAATGCCGACGCTCGTGCCGGCCAACAACAGTTGCAGGCCCAGGTGCTGGCCGGCCGTGTCTCGCGGCAGCGCCCGCACCAGCAGGATCACCCGCATCGCGAATACCTGGCTGCGGTCAAGGGTTTCCTGATCGGACAATCGTCCCACGGTCCCTGGCTCCGTATAACCGGCCAGCCCCAAGTATAATCGGACCGCGGCGCCACCCAAGCGCTAAATACCTTGCCGGCTGGGCAACGTGATCGCCGCGGGCGACGCCTTAGTCGATCCTGTCCGGCGTATCGGCTGTTCTGGATGGTCTGCCCCCCCGCCGATCCAGTAGACTAAGGGGAGTTTGTTGCCGTAGTCGCTTGGATAAGGATATAGGCGTGTTCGAGATCGTCCGAAATGACATCCTGGCCCCCCAGGTCCACCGCCTGGTGGTAAAGGCCCCGCGAGTGGCCTTGGCCCGAAAGCCCGGGCAGTTCGTCATCGTGCGCCTGCGGGAGGGGGCGGAGCGCATCCCCCTGACCATCGCCGACGCCGATCCCCAGGCCGGCACCATCACCCTCATCATCCAGGCCGTCGGGCCTAGCACGCAGGAGATGGTCGCCACGCCTGCCGGGGCGGCCCTGCGCGACGTGGCTGGGCCGCTGGGCAGGCCCACCGAGATCCATCGCTGGGGCAAGGTGGTCTGCGTGGGCGGGGGCGTGGGCACGGCCGTGCTGTACCCCCTGGCCAAGGCCCTGGCCGAGGCGGGCAACCAGATCACCACCATTATCGGCGGGCGCAGCGCCGCGTACGTCATCCTCCGCGACGAGTTGGCGCGGTTCTCTCGCCAAGTCCTTGTAACAACAGAGGATGGCTCGCTGGGGACGCAAGGCCTGGTGACGGCCTCGCTGGCCGAGATCCTCGCCGATCCGCAGCGCCGGCCCGATGCGGTGTTCGCCGTGGGCCCGGCGCCCATGATGCAGGCCATCGCTGAGCAGACCCGCCCGCTGGGCATCAAGACCATCGTCAGCCTCAACCCCATCATGGTCGATGGCACCGGCATGTGCGGCGGCTGCCGCGTGACCATCGGCGACCGCATCAAGTTCGCCTGCGTGGACGGGCCGGAGTTCGACGGCCACCTGGTGGACTTCGCCGAGCTTCAGCACCGCCAGAACACCTACCGCGAAGCCGACTGCCGCCTGGAGCGGCGCCTCCGCGAGCTGAAGGCCCAACATCAGCCATGAGTGCCGAATTGACCCCCAAGCAGCGCATGGCCATCCCCCGGGTGGCCATGCCCGAGCAGGACGCCCAGGAACGGTCCGGCAAATTCTGCGAGGTGAACCTGGGCCTGGGCGAGGCCGCCGCCATCGAGGAGGCCCGCCGGTGCCTCCAGTGCCGCAACCGCGTGTGCGTGGAAGGCTGCCCGGTGGCGGTGCGGATTCCGGAGTTCGTCGGCTTCGTGGCCGAGGGCGACTTCAAGGCCGCCGCGAAGATCCTGCGCGAGGATTCCGCCCTGCCGGCCATGGCCGGCCGAGTCTGCCCGCAGGAGAGGCAATGCGAGGCCAAGTGCATCCGCGGCCTGCGCGGCCAGCCGGTGGCCATCGGCTGGCTGGAGCGGTTCGTGGCCGATTGGGCCCAACAGCACCTGGCGCCGCCCTCCCCGCCGGCGCGCCGCACCGGCTACAAGGTCGCGGTGGTAGGTTCCGGCCCGGGCGGGCTGACGGCGGCGGGCGAGCTGGCCCGCATGGGGCACGAGGTGACCGTCTTCGAGGCCCTGCACGCCCCCGGCGGGGTATTGCGCTACGGCATCCCGGAGTTCCGCCTGCCCAAGCGGACCGTGGACGCCGAGATAGCCAACCTCCAGGCCCTGGGCGTCAAGATCGAGTGCAACGTGGTGGTTGGCAAGACGCTGACCATCCAACAGATCATGCAGGAATTCGACGCCTGCTTCATCGCCAACGGGGCCGGACTGCCTGTGTTCCTGAACATCCCGGGGGAGAATCTCAAGGGCGTGTATTCCGCCAACGAGTACCTGACCCGCGTGAACCTGATGGGCGCTTACCTCCAGGAGGCCGGGGGAACGCCCGTGGCCCGCGGGCCGGTGGCCGTGGTGTTCGGCGGGGGCAACACGGCCTTAGACGCTGTCCGCACCGCCCGGCGCCTCGGCAGCGAGCGGGCCATCCTGGCGTATCGCCGCGGGCGCGACGAGATGCCCGCCCGCATCGAGGAAGTCCACCACGGCCAGCAGGAAGGCATAGAGTTCATGTTCCTGGTCAACCCGCTGGAAATCCTGGGCGACCAGGAGGGCTGGGTGCGGGCCATCCGCCTACAGCGGATGGAGCTGGGCGAGCCGGACGCCTCCGGCCGGCGCCGCCCCGTACCGGTTGAGGGCAGTAACTTTGAGCTGGAGGCTGATCTGGCCATTGTCGCCATCGGCACCCGGGCCAACCCGCTTCTGACGGCCACCTGCCCGGAACTGAAGCTCAACAAGTGGGGCAACATCGAGGTGGACCATCGTCAGATGACGTCGATACCGGGGGTCTTCGCGGGCGGGGACATCGTCCGCGGCGGGGCCACGGTCATCCTGGCCATGGGTGACGGCAAGAACGCCGCCGCCGCCATCGACGAGTACGTCCGCGGCCGGCCGAAGCGCTAGGCATGGCCGGATGAGGCCGTCAGGCCGGCACGGGCCAGCTCTGTGGCGGTGGTCCGGCCCGCGCGAACCAGTTGGCTCGCCCGATCGCGCAGCGTAGCCGGGGCTTCAGCGATGCGCGAAGGCCCTTTGAGTTCCCGACGGATCATCGCCGCCAGACCCTCCGCGCTTTCCAGCACATTGAAGAGTCGATGGCAGCCCACGTAGCCGCTCCCGCCGCACCGGCTGCACGAGGACGCGCCGGCGCCATCACCCCGCCGGCCGCGGCCGACGCAGTCCGCGCAGAGCTCCCGCAGGCGCGCCTGCTCAACCACGCCCGAGACGGTCAGCGACAGCGGCCAAGCCAGCATCTCCATCTCCGCCAGAAGCTCCATAGCGGCGTGCACGTCGGGGACATTCATCGCCGCCAGCACCGTGGCCCCTTCCCTCGCCGCGTCGCTCGCCTCCGCCGCCGCCGACGGCCCGGCCAACTCATCCACCACGATCAAGTCGGCATCCAGCGCCCTCGCCGCCGCCACGCCCGGCGCATAGTCTTCCACCTGCTGTCCGACCACCCAGCCGGTCGCGCCGGCCAAGGGCCAGGGCCAAGCCCGCGTAATGGCCGCCACGCTCCGCCGCTCCGGCTGGCCGGCCCTCACCAGCGCTTCCAGCGCCAATCGGCGATCCCTTGGCCAAACGCCCGTCACCAGGATCAGCCCCGGCCGCATCAACAAGGCCTCCAGCGCCGCCTGTTGCTCCGCGGTCGCCCCCAGGTCCGCCAGCGTCGCCGCCGGTTGCCGCGGGTACATCACCAGCTTTTCGCCCTCCGCCGTGGCGGCCGCAACGGCTCGGACCGCCATGACATCGCCATCCAGTCGCGCCGTGAAATGCCCCTCGCGCGCCGCCCCTGCCGTCTCGACGCCCGCCCGGCTGCGAAGGTGCGCCAGCAGACCCTCCCGCACCCCTGGCGGCAGCAAGGCGGCGAACTGCGGCTTGTCGTGAATCTCACCGTCGATCCGCAGCCGAAGGATCAGGGCCTCTCCCCGCTGCTCCAGATGAATGGCCTGCGCCCCGCGATGGATGGCATCGCGCAGGATAGCGTCCGCCACCTGCTCGACCGGCGCGTGCGGCCTGTCATCCGTCGCGGCCGGCGGCAAACCGGCTGAGGCATCGCCCACGACCGGCTCGGATTCGATGGCTATTTCAGTTAGCTCGGGCTCCAGGGGTTCCGCTCGCACCCGTTCGTCCGGAGCCGGCGGGGCCGAGACGGCCTGTTGCGGGGCTACGGCAGGGCGGGCTGGAATATCTTCTGACGCGGCTTCCCCGGCTGGCTCGGCCCTTGCCGGCGTGGTTGGCCTGCCGCTTTCCGGCTCTGGAACGCGCGACACGCGCTCATGGTCCCCTCGCGCCTCGCCCGCCGGCCAGCCCGAGTCTGCGTCCGCAGCGCCCGGCGCGGCGGCCTTCTCGCGGGCGGCCACCCTGGCCAGAATCTTCTCAATGTCGATGCCCTGCTGGCGGAGGAACTTCACCAGCCCCCGCTCGCTGATCCGCGTGGTTCCATCCCCCACCTGCTGGATCGGCATCCATCCCTTCCGGATCCACTCCATGACCGCCCCGGGCGTGGCCCCCAGCAGGTCCGCCACCTGATAGGTTGTAAACAGCCGCTCCGACAAGGTTCCCTCGCAGCCTCCGCCGCCCAATCGCCGGCAATGCACGTATTGTGGCACTACTTTCCGATCCGGTCAAGCCGCCGCGCCGACACTATTTGGGCAGGAACCGCATGTTGATGGGCATCAGCCCCGTCACCGCGTAGTACGCCACGCCCACCACGATCCACACCAGCCCGCCCAGCACGTCCCCCGCGATCACCCCCACCATCAGCGGCTTGAGGCGCTGGTACGGCCGGAAGCCCCCCAGCCGCGTCACGGCCGTCTTCACCATCCAGCCCAACAGGAACGAAAAGCTCAACCCCGCCATCGGCGCCGTGTCCCACACCATGAACATCACCGGGTGGATCGGCCACCAGCTCAGCCTCAGCCGCAGGATGCCGAACACCAGCACCAGCGCGATGCCGATCCCCGCCGCCCGCAGGAACCGCCGGTCCGGCTGGAACGACGTCAGCCGCTCCAAGGGGCTTAAGGCGACGGAGGCCTGGAGCTGGGCGTTGTTGACCATTGCGTCTATTTCCTGATTAGGGGACTCAAAAGGCAGCTTGGGCACCACGTTGAAATTCCAACTGGCCTTCTCCGTTCGCGGCAGGCCGAAGTTAAACTGCGCCCACAGCACCACCACCAAACCCAGCGCCAGGGCCGCCAGGTACGTCCCGACCGCCGGCCCCGCCAGCCGCTTGGGCCGCACCCCCAGCAGCTCATTGAGCCTCAGGGCGTTCACCCAATACGGCATCAGCGACTGGCTGGGGTCCATGCTCAGCACCACGCACAGCAGGCCCACCACGATCATCCCCCGCGGGCCCAGCGCGTAGCCGCCGAAAAACCCCAGCAGCACCCCCAGCGGCTGCCAACGCGGCTGGATGAAGAACAACCCTGTTTCAGCCGCAATCCGCGAAACGCCCACGAACAATACCAGCATCAGTGGAAACGTCAGGATCGCCAGCGTCCAGGGCAACCCCAGCAACGCGGCCATGACCACCATTCCCGCCAGGGCCAGCAGCAATACGCGCAGCGCCCAGGCGGCATATGGTTCGCTTTCGCCGGACGGGCGGAACGTCAAGCCGTGGCGGATCACCGCGCCGTACCAGTGCCGCCCCGTATACGCCAGCAGCAGCGCGTAGGCCAGGTAGCTGCCGAACCGCTGCCAGGCCGACAGCCCCCCCGCCATCAGGTCCGACTGGATGTCCACCCCGCGGGACATGAGGTACGCCGTGACCGGAATGACCAGCAATTGCGTCAGCCCCAGGCTCAGCGACACCTCCGACGCCAGGAAGAAGCTAAAGCCGATCGCCAGCGGATAGATCGTCGGCCGGGAGAGGCTCGGCCCCCACGGCACCTCCTGAAGCACCTTGAACTTTTCCGACAACGCCGTGAAGTCCTGAGTCAGCGGAATCTCCAGCAGGCGATCCGGGTACCAAAGGTACAGGCCGTTGATGACCCGGATCGCCAGCACCGCCCCCAGGCCCAGCCAGAACAGCCGGTTCCGGAAGATGGTCGAGAAGGCCGCGCCCTCCGGCCGCTCGATCAGCGAGGCCGTGAACTCCGGAATCGGGTATCGCAAGCGCTCGTGGCGGGACCACTGGCGGTGGACGATTAGCCCCAGACAGATCGACGAGGCCGACATGCACAGCACCAGCGGCAGCCAGGTCGTCAGCACCGGCGCCCACCGCCCCCACGCCACCGCGCCCAGACCCACGTCGCGCCCGCTCTGCCGCAGGCCGCTGATCATGGCGTCGATGACGGCCTGGTCACGCATCATCATCGTCGCCGGCACGTACTGAAGCAGGTTGTTCTTCCGCCAGCCGGTCGTGTTGATGTTCCAGTGCACCCCCGAGACCAGGCTGGAAGGGAAAAACTCCATCAGCCCCCGCAGCGGAATGCTGCACGCCACCAGCGTCAGGCCCGTGGCCACCGCGACCTCCGCCGGGCGAAGGGCCCACCGCGAGTTAACCCGGAACAAGAGCGGGTTAGCCAGCAGCATCGCCAGGATCAGCACCCCGATGACGCTGATGGGCAACTGGTGGCCCCCCAGCACGCTCTCCAACTGGAGAATCTGGTCGTTAAGGTAGCCCAGGCCGGCGATCGACAGCGCCGCCGCCAGCCCGATCAAAACGGCACGGAAAGTCATCTGCCGCGCTCCGCACCTGGCCTGGCCTGAGGGGCCTCCGACCCCGGTCGCGCCAGGCGGTGCAGGTAGGATAGTACAGCAATCCGGCGCCCGGCAATCGGAGAATCCTGCCCCAGATGCAGCCGCGCCAGAGGGGAAATCATCCGTGGCGGGTCTGCGTTCGAGTAGTTCCGGTTTGGCGGATTTCCCCTGCCGACCCCGCGGAGAAGGCAGCCCGTTGAGGAAGTGGCATGGGCATCTTGCCCATGCGTCGCACGGCCTTCTCGGCCGAGCAAGAGGCCAGCATTTGCAGGGGCAGGATGCCCCTGCGACCCACGGGCGAGACGCCCGTGGGACGCATGGCGGGGACGGCCCTGCCACGTTGTGAAGCAGATTCTAGTAAACCTCGTCGTCCTCGTCGTCTTCGTCGAACTCCTCGTCGTCGCCCTCGAGGTGGTCGTCCTCGAGCTCTTGGTTCTCGTCCTCTTCCAGCTCTTGGCCCTGGCCTTCCTCGAGTTCCAGGTCCTCCTGGTCGTCTTCCAGGTCTTCACCCTCATCAATAATAATGGCGAATTCATCCATCTCCTCGCGATCGGCGATAACCCGGCTGGCCTCGTCCAGCAGCTCCTCGGGCACCAGCACCGCCACGCCTCCCCGCCCCAAGGGTTCCTCGACGTCCCCCTCCTGGCCGTCCTCCCGCGGACTCAGGACCGCCGGGATGGCATGGTCATTGAGGAGTCCACGGAAAGACTCAGCCTCCTCCAGGGTGCGCGCGATGACAGCCGGCACGAACTCACTCCATTGCGGCTCGGACTCTTCCATAGGCTCTTCCTCAGTGGGCATGCCCCACCTCGTCGGCATCAGAGCGTTTCACTATAGATGCAACCACTTCATATTCACCGTTGCCTCCCAGGCATTTCAACTGATTTTTGGCGTGCATCTGGCGCTTGTCGGCCGGCGCGGGGGTGGATAGAGTGTCCCCGCCGGCTGGCGCCTGGCGGACGTGTCTTGCTGACGCCGCGGCGCGAACCACCCCGAAGTCGCCTCGGACGGATCGGTGCGGCTTTCCCGGGAATCCTGCAATGAACAAGTCATTCTCTCGGACGGCGCTGGGCCTGCTGCTGCCGCTGTCGGCACTGATAGTCGGCTGCGGCCAGAGCAACCGCGCCTTCCTGACGCGGGACCGGCTGGACCGCGGCCTGGTGATCATCCTGCCGGGCATCGAGGGCGAAAGCCCGCGGAACCAGGAGATCCGCCGGGGGTTGGACCAGGCCGGGCTGTACTGCGCCATGCCCATCTACCACTGGGGCAGGCCGATCCCCATCGCCGGCCTGCTGATCAACCAGGTGGACGTGGCGGGCAACCGCCTGGCGGCCAAGGAACTGGCCAGGGTCATCGTCAACTACCAGAACAGCCGCCCCGGCCGGCCGGTCTTCCTGGTCGGGCACAGCGCCGGCGGGGGCATCGCCGTTTTCACTGCCGAGGCGCTGCCGGTGGGCTACAGGCTGGACGCCTTGGTGCTGCTGTCGGCCAGCATCTCGGCTGGGTACGACCTGAGCAAGGCGCTGGCCAAGACGCGCCGGGGGATCGTGAACTTCTTTAGCCCCGCCGACGTGGGGATGCTAGTGGTGGGCACCACGCTGGCAGGCAATATGGACGGGGCCCGCGGGTCCGGCGCGGGGGCTTACGGGTTCGACCTGCCTGGCGCGAACGATTCGCCCGCCCGGCTACTGGCGTACCGCCGGCTCTGGCAATTCGGCCTGGAGGGCCCGACGAACGGGGGCTTCATGAAGGCCCACGCCTCCACCACCCGGTCGGCCTTCGTGGCTAAGTACGTAGCTCCCTGGATCTGCGCCACCGTCTGGCCGCCGCGCGGCGCCAGGACGGGAACGTGTCCCACCCTGGGCGGGGCGCCGGCCTCTGCGCCTGCGACCTCACCCGCGGGGGGTGCCGAAAACCGCTTGCCCGCGGGCCTGCGCAAGCCCTAAGATACCTTCTTCTTGCCGACGCCGACCTAGCTCAACGGTAGAGCACAGCTTTCGTAAAGCTGGGGTTGAGGGTTCGAATCCCTTGGTCGGCTTTCCTGATGCGCGCGTCGGCCCAGGACCGACCCTCCGACGGCACAATGACGGGGGCCCTGATCTCAGCGAGGCGGCAGCTCGTCCGGTTGCGGCGATTGACGGACGACGATGGAGAAACCGTGGGCCTCTGCCATGGCCTCGACGAACTCCGCCGACGCGCCGGCATCCAGGCTGCCTTGGGGCGTCTGGATGCTCCGGCCGGCCAGGGCCAGGCGCTCGATCCGGCCGTCGGCGCCGTACCGCACCCACGCGGCCCGGCCGTCAAGCCACAGCCCCCGGGCCGCCGCGCCCCACAGCACACCGGGCCGTCGGGTCGCCGGCTGGCTGGCCGGGGCGGGTTGGGTGTCCCGAGCCGTCGTAGCAGGCCCAGGCTGACCGGCCGGCGCCGTCGCGGCAGTCGCTGCCTCCGGTTCAACGGCCAGGTCCACCAGCAGCACGTCGCGGCGCCCGTCGGCCAGGCACACCTCCACGCCGGCAGCCGTCGGGGCGGCCGCGCCATCCTGGCAACTGACCTCCAGCCGCCTGGCGGATGCGACAATGGGCTGGTCCTCGTACGCCTGAAGCACCGACACGAAAAGCGATTCCATGTGCGCATCATTGCTGGTTCGGCGGACCCACACGCGCGGAATCCAGAGGTCCTCGACGGTGTCGTAGAGGCTGGGGCTGACCCACGTCCGCGCCAGCCCGGCCGCCGCGCCCTCCGTCAGGTCAATGTACTGGAGGCGGACCTTCCGCCCGGCCGGCAGATAGCCCCAGCGGTCGTCCAAGTCCCACACCGCCTCCCATCCCGGCGGGGCGGCCCCGTCGCCGGAGAACTCCCGCATCTGCTGGCCGCCGAAGAAACCTTCCATCGGCTGCATATCCAGCCCGGTTGTCTGGACCGTCCCGCCCAGGCTGTGGGTCAGCTTGAGGTGGTCCTTGCCCCCCGCCACGCGGAACACATCCAGCACGTAGAAATCCCGCGGAGACACATCCACCATTGCCGCGGCCCGCGCGTAAGCGGCGACCCCCTTGTAGACCCCGCTGATCTGAGCGGCGATTGCGTGGAAATCCTGGCCGTCGGCCCACAGCAGGCACTGCCCGGCGGCGGCCTTCTGGCTCTTGCCGTTGACGACGACGGTGTTGTGCGAGCCGGTGCGCTCGTACCACAGGCCCCAATCGGAGCCCCACCCGCCCCGCTGCACCGGCGGATAGCCCAGGTCGGGCAGCAGGTCCAGGCCCTTGGCGAACAGGCCCAGGTTCAGGCCGTCGGCATGGCCATGCGGCCCGCCCACGTCGTAGTCCAGCCACAGGGCCCGCCTGTCGTCGCCCTGGCCGGATCGCAGGATGCCCAGGCGCCACTGCCGCTTGTTCACGCTGGGCAGGGTGATCTGCGGGCCATGCCGGGCAATGACCTGCTGCACCTGCTGCTGGAGCTGCTGGGGGTTCAGGCAGTAGATGTCGTAGGGCAGGCCGGCGGCGCTGTCGCGGTTGGCGCGCCACATCAACCGCACGTAGTCCACGTCGCCGCTGGCCTGGTAGAGCGCCCACAGGAAGCTGTACATCGAGGGCCGCAGCCGTGCGGCGGAGGGCAAGACCGTGCCCGTCTTCTCATCAGGTTCCAGCAGCGCCCAGCCCAGGCCCAGGTAGCGGGGTTCCTTGCGGGCGAACACCCCGCAGTCGCCCACCAGCGGGTAATAGCTGTCCAAACACCAGGTATCCAGGTGGAACCGCCAGGTCTGCATCAGCCGGGGGTGCCGGGCCAGCAACTGCGGCAGCAAATCCGGCAGGACCTGCGTGTACTGCTGGAGGAACTCGGCCAGGGCCTGCAACGTGTAGTACGAATAGCCTGCCAGGCCCTTCTCGCCGGTCACGCCGTCCACGGCCGTGGCCTGGGTAATCATCTCGTCGATCATCGCCGTCACGTCGTCACGGTTGGCGGGCCAGTCCAGCACCGTCTTGAGCACCGCGACGGTGATGTCCTTCTTGGGATAGTTGCAGTGAATCTTGGGCTGGTGGGCGATCGGGTCGATCAGGATGCCCGCCTCGATGTTGCGCTGGATGTCCTCGATGGTCGTCTTGGGGTTGGCCAAGCCGCCGCGGCGGGCTTTCGCCAAGAGGAACCCCACCAGCGCCGAATCGTTCCGGAGGGCGGGGCGGATCCGGTCGTACGCCATCGCCAGGTTCATCGTATCCTCGCAGGCGTTGTGCCAGACCGTCACGTAGCCCTCATTGAACTTCTTCTCGTAGGTATACCCTTGCGTCTTGTAGTCGAAGCTGGGGTACACGTCGGCAATGCGGTCCAGCAGCACGGCCGTCTTGTGCGCATAGGCCGGATCGCCCGTTACCAGGTAGGCCTGCGAGAGTTTGATGGCCCCGTCCAGCACCACCTGATACCACTGCCCGTAGATCAGGTACGCCCCGATGAACCGCCAGCAGCGCTCACCCTGCGTGAAGCCGAACCCGTCGTCCACGCCGAAGGCATGCAGCGGATCGGATGGATCGGGGTGCTCGGCGTTGAACAGCAGCGACCGGTCCGCCAGCGCGGGGTCAAAGACCCCCTGCTGGTTAAGGCCTGACGTGTGGAACGCCGCATAATCGTTCTTGGGGAATAGTTCCTGGCAATGGGGACACTGGACCTTCCAGGGCCGGTGAAGGGCGTCCATCTTCCAGTTGTACATCGGTACCGGTTGATGGCAGGCCGGGCAGTCGCCGTCGGACAGGACCATCCAGGACCGGTCCGGGGCCGGCCCGAAGACGCTCTGCCACAACTGATCGTCCGACATCTGCATCCACGGCTGGGCCGCGGCGACGACGTTCTCGGCAACCGCCTTGACCCACGGGTCCGCCGTAGCGTTGGCGCGCAACGTCTCCACCAGGGTCGCCGGGAAGAGGACGCTCTCCTGCTTGGCCGGCCAGGCGGTGGCCGTGAGGACCATGCACGACACGATGACGACCGGGAGCTGCCCCATGGTTGGGTCCTTTCCATCTTGGCGCCGCAAGAGCAAGAGGGAACTCTACCATTCCGGCCGGCGCAAGGGAAGTCGGCGGCATGCTGGTAACCGTCCTGCCGATTGTAGAGGTTTATTTGGCAGTAGTCGTAGAGCGTGCCGGTTCCGGTCCGAAGGACCTGGTTCTGCACGCGCGACAGGCACGCCCAATGATCCCGCGTGCAATGCGCCGCCTTGCGGCAACTGCGGGTCAGGGCCGGCCGGGGCGGGCAGGACTATCCGTAACGGTCGCTCGTCCGAATCGAGCGGGCGGACCATTTGAGCCTTCGTCGATGCGGCGGTCGATTCTCGCCTGACACAGCCTAACAGGCTGCTGAAAAAGGCCTCTTGACAGGCATGATATAGTCGGTGGCATCGACAAGGAAGGAGCCACCGATGCGAGGCCGACGCAGCGTCCAAGG
>Ga0315289_10004433_pt1 | contig 20949 bp, 32 predicted proteins | sample YL17G11_40_MG_FD_203452 | JGI IMG/M metagenome (GOLD analysis project Ga0315289, IMG submission 203452) | Sediment microbial communities from Yellowstone Lake, YNP, Wyoming, USA - YL17G11_40 | ecosystem: Environmental > Aquatic > Freshwater > Lake > Sediment | place: USA: Wyoming | collected... | reverse complement strand
CTTCTGATTCATATAAATCACCAAAGAAATCTTTGTTGAAAATTCCTTCAACATCAATACCCTTTGGTACTATATGAAACCAATTTTTATAATCAGATTCATTACCGTTTCTAGTAAAAGAATGTTCATAACCAGTGTTATTTTTAATGTAAATTTCTCTAGAATTTACATCAGTTATTTTATAGGTTTTACCTTTGGTCACTTCAACTGAGTCATCATCATTCATAATCAAATCAGTATGACAATATAGATAGTCACCGACTTGAGGTTCATGATCTTTTGATTCATCTTCAGATTCATTAAGGTTATCCAAGAAGGTCGTATTGAAGATATCTAAAAAATCTTTGTAATCAATAGTTTTTGGGTTATTTTGATGATTCCTGAGGAACATATCATAACTTCCCCACCAAGTTTTTTTATTATTATCAAGTCTAATATATGATAAACCCTGGTCTGTTGCCTCCATATAAATATCTTCAATACTATCATCACTTAACCCGTTAAACCCTAGGTTTTTTATATAATCATTAACTCTATCTACATCAGCAGTTGTGATATTATCATCAAAGGTTATAACGGTTCCAATAAGATTTTCCATATCTTTCGAATCATCCTCTTTTAAAGGCTTTTTACTTTTTCTACCTTTACTAAGTAGTTTCGAAACATCTTCATCTGAGATTGGTATCCAGTGATTTTTGGTTTCAGGATTAACTAACTCATTAGCCCATTCTAATCCAACATTTTCAGTATAATTATTCCATTTATATTTCTTCTCATCGTTAAATGCCTTAAAAACTATATCATAACTTTGAGAGTCTTCATTGAATTCAATATCAGTAACCCTAACAAGTAGTTTCTGAGGGCTTCCTAAGTTTTTTTCATTAATAAGAAAATTGGCACCAATTTTTAACAATGGATTTATATGTGGGCCAGCATCTATCCAATCAAAATCATTTTCTTCAGATTCATATAATTGGTTGAATAAATTATCAGTATCTATTTTCCTCAACTCCATCCATTCATCAGCATCTATTGTAGGGAATTCATTCTCGTAATTAGTACTATAAGTAAGTGCATCGGGTCTTTCTTTAAAATAACCGACAGTTAATTCAGTTAAACCATTATAGTCAGCTACCTCATCGTCGTCAGATACAGGATCAAATCCATATATTTGTGAACCACCATACCATTCAATACCTGGATAATCCTCCATGATAGCATCCAAATAAGGTTTAAGTTCGTTTTTAGATGTGAGGGCTGGTTTAAATCGGATATTTAATTTTGGTTTATACGTAAAACCATCAGATTCAAAAAACAAATTCGTATCAATTCCACTTAAATATTCAATAGCATCTTCAATATTAGCATCAGTTTGATATAAATCTTTCAATATCCAGTCACCATCACTAAAAAGATCCATTACTCTACCTAATTGATATGGCGTTGTTGCTGATTTCCTACCACCTTCTTCTTCAAACCAATAAACATTAACAGAATCTACCCTACTAATTTGATCCCATCCAGTATTATCAATTAGTTCCCCAACATAAAATAGAGTACCAATATTGTCTGAGACCTCAATACTACCGACGTATGGTTTTCCGTCTTCAGCCGCAGTTGTAGCATAAAAAGGTTTATCTTTTACGAAATCATAAAATTTTTGAATATCCATAGTATAATATAAATATCCGCATAAAAAAAGGAGACAACTAATCTCCCTTTTTTCCTACACAAATATTATCTTCCGTTGGTTCTTTCCATAAATTCTTTGCATCAATCATATGGCACCTATGTTTACCAATTTTCTCCGACCATCCTCTAAACTTTTTATTATGCTCCGATTCAACATGCCAGGGGCATTCTTTACAGGGTTTTCTTTTCATTACCTTAATCTTGATATTTCTCTTTCAGCATCTTTCGCTTTAAGTGATTGGCGCTTATCATAATTTTTCTTTCCACGACCAATTCCAACGATTACTTTAATCAACCCTTTATCTGTAACAACCAAAGGCACAATAGTTAATCCCTTATCTGACATTTGGGATTCTATCTTATTTAATTCTTTCTTTCTTAATAGGAGTTTTCTGTCTCTGGTGGGATTTAAGGCATCTCTGGACTTCTCATAAGGTTTGATATACATACCACGAATAAAGAGTTCTCCGTTGATTAATAGACAGTAGGATTCATCAATACTCATTTCATTAGCCTTCACAGATTTTACTTCTGAGCCTAACAAAACAATGCCACATCTGAATTCTTCGAGAATTGTATAATTGAATTTTGCTTTCCTATTTACCATTATACAAATGTAATGAAAATAGAGATATAAAACAATATATTAGAAAGGATGTGTATTTTTTTTAATAATTTCTATTTCTAAATCCCCATCTTTTGGGAACATATTTAAATCTATTTTTATATTCGCACCAGAAGTGCTTATAGTACTCACTTCTTCCCAATTTATTTGTCTTTGACTAATTGGCCTTACCCATTTAAAAGAAGTACGCATTTTATTTGGTGTTATATCAACAATAAATGGCTCCCTATTAACACTTAACATAACAATATTTTCATCATCGGTAAAATCACCAGATACTAATATTTCATCACCTGTCTCTAAATCATTTATGATATCTTTGCATTTAAAAACTGAAGAATCTATCAGTTCTCTAGCCCATTCTAATGAATCGTCTTCTTGTTCAACCAGAGAAGCGTTTTCTAGATAAACTTCTTCATCATTAATATTCACCCAATAACACCTACCACGTAATTTCTTTATATCAGGTAAATTTGCGTGTAAACAAGACCACCCACATTCAGTTTGCCAATCCCCAAAGTTAAACACAAACATACCATCATCCTCTTCAGTATCATGTGTATCTATGTGGTGGAAACTACCATGAATTAAATGGTCTTCTTCATCACCACATGGGTTATCATAAATAAATTTAACTTTAACTTTTGTACCATCTGGTGGAAATTCCTCTAATCTTCGAGATTCCAAATTTAAATCGTGAAACCATTGGAAGTCATCTTCTTGTTCGTATAACTTATTAAATATACCTTCAGTATCTTCCAGTGATTCTGGTACGAGAATAAAATGTTCTCTATAGAAACTAGCACCCAATCTATGATTATGACCCTGATCGTCGTCAATATAAAGAGCCCTTACTATTGATAATGGTGGTGCAGAAAGTTCCACTTCAGTAATTCTATATGGTTTATTCTTTGTGAGAAATTGTTCACCACTATCATACATCTTTTTATTGTCTTTAGCAATAAGATAGTCACCGACTTTAGGTTGAGTGTCACCAATATTTTCATATAACTTATCTAAAGAATCATAAGAATTAAATCCTATAACCTGGGTTAAAAATTCCATATACGGTATAAATTCATATTTATCTTTAAAATATTCTGCCTCACCCCAAGGAAGATCTTCACCATTGTAATCAATACCAATTCCTAAATTTTTTCCCTTAAGAATATAATCTTCATAAACAATCCTAACATCTTCTTTACCCCAATGATGACCACCTTTCGGGACATTTATAGAATTAAAATAATCCATAACATCTTGTATATTTTGTTTAGTCGCAGAAGGATCAAAAAATATTATTTTTCCGTATAGTGATTTAGTATTTAAATCACTAGATTCATATAATTTATCAAATAAATTTATGGTGTCTACCATATTGGTTAAAAATACTCTACCATTAATCAACAGTGAATCATCGTGATTAATTTCATGCCATAAAACAACATCATCATAACTAACTAGAGCTGGTTCATCTATCTCTCCCCATTCATCGATAGAAGCACGCATTGGGTTTTGCCAACCATATATTTCACCATTATCATTAGTCTCGAACCATAATAAAGTTGTTTCGTCAATACTATATTTTATAGGATTAGTGATATACTCATTACCTTTTATTTTACTAAACAATCCCTGTAAATAAAACATTTCATCTGACTCCAATGGAGGGTCAAAATAATAACAAGCGTTAGGTGTTAATTTACCTGTTCTAATAAAATGATTTAATTGTTCTGAATCTGGCATATGTAAATAAATATTCACATATCTTAGTTAATCATTACTAATACCAAAAGGAGGTATCCATCTTACACCACCCATATTTTGAACAAAGGGTGATGTTTTAATTGATGAACCGTGTATAGACACATCAATTATATTAAAATGTGGTGTATGAATTGGTTGGATTATTATTTCGAAATTTAGGTTTTCGGGATTACTACGGTCAGTAACTCTAAAATTTATGATTTCTGAGGAATGGACGCTATGTTGTAACATATCATCCAACTGGGCTACTATAGTTCGTCTGGTTACTTCATTAGCCATTTCATATTGAAACCTTTGAAGTAGTTCTTCTATTCTTTCTCGCATAAAAACTCGAAAGGTTTAACTGGTTCATCACTTAGAAAAATCATTTTTCTAAGACTATCCCAACTATTTTTATATCGTTTACCTTCTTTAGATTTTGTAATTACTGGATATTTTTCATTTAAATCTTCCTTAATTTCAATGATTGTGTGTTTTTTACCCCTATAACCATCAATCCAATCGTCAGTATCTGGACACATAAAAGTATCACCAAGTCTAACTTTTCTAAATTTTCTGCGTTCTAAATCTGCATATGCACGTATATGTTCTCGATTAGCCCCCTCTAATAAAATAACTTTTCTAGCGTATTCACCAGTTGTACCTTCTAATCTTGTTACATGTTTACTATACACCCCAGCTACTATGTCCAGAGATAGAATTACAAGTATTACATTAACAAACGGTATTAATAAAAGAATATTCATCCACCAATGTTTATGCGTAGAAACTGTTTGATATGACACCACACAAAAAAATGTAAATATAATATGGATAGCACCAATGGGTATCCAAAATATTTCGTTACCAGCCATTATTATTTGATTTTTAATACGTAAGTAGTACCGTTTTCTTCTCCTTGAATGTTGTATTCAATTTTTTCCTCTAAAAGAAATGTTGAATTGAGTATAGCGTCATATTCTGTTTTCAATTTATAGGTTTCTTGAAAATCTTTATAACGAAGTATTGTTACTTCTTTATCAGACATTTTACTAATCATATCAGGTTTAATATAGGTTGGTTGTCCCACTTTATATGTTGCATTCTCTATAAATGCCCACATAATTAACCCAAATAAAGCTGTAGCGATAAAAAAATTACCACCATTCTCATCTTCATCTAATATACCAACAACAGTTGCTATCCCAAAAACTAATATAAAAAACACTATAACTATAAATCCGAACCAATACATATTATTTTAATTTAATTGTTTAACTTTTCTTTAACTTTTCTTCCGTGTTTTATTGTCTCCACTTCCCAAATATCATCTTTCTTTTTTTCATTACAAGTTGAACACGCAACAATAAAATTTGTTTCCTCACTTGTTAAATCTGGATATTTGGATCTTGGTAAGAAATGGTCCACGGTAGCCATATCTTTTCTATTTGGTTTTTGGTCCCAAGAATAAACCACTAACTCATTTTTACCACAATATTCACACCATAGTTTACCCTCTTCTTCTTCTACTTTCTTTAAGAAGTCGAAGTGAAAAACAAGACGTTTCCATCTATCTTTATTATTGGGGTGGTAAGCCCATCTTGGTTTTTTCATTATTCACTTTCTGTATAGGTACGAATTCTATAATTTAAAGAACTTATGAAATTTTCATCAGCACTTTTCATAGATTTTGTTTTAGCTTTATTAACCACCTTTTCTAAATCGGATAGTAAATAAGAATTTTTACCGATATAAACTATTAGTTCATTATCGATTTTCTTTATTGTGACAGCCTCGTCACTAAATGTGTTTTTGTTTTGTATTTCCATAATATTTTATTTTAAATATAAGTATAAAAAAAGGGTCTTTCAACCCTTATAATTAATATTTTGAATCTCGCCAATTTGGGTTCTCGACATGAACAACTACAATATCTGGTGTTACTGCTCTAATATGATTAACTTCCAACTCTGAATTTTCAAAGTGGACATTAATACCCAATTGTTTTATTCTACCAACTTTCATATCTCTATCAGTGAAATAAACTTTATCTTTAGGTATACCTAGTTCTTCAGCTAATTTATATACCTCGACATGTTCATTCTTTTTACCATAGTCTTTATATGTCTCACCAAATCTTTTAGTTATGATATAGACATCTTGGCCTGATTTCACCAAGTTTTTACATATTCCTTGTACTTCTTCTTTTTGATTATTTGGTTCACCGTAGAAATCATCTTCTAGAGTACCATCGAAATCGAACGAGTATTTTTTTAAATCCATTATAATTTATTTATTAATTCTGCCAATACATGTCCATGACACGGTTGTGGGTGGCACCAACAACCTAAAATTTTATCTTTTAACTCAGGTAGATATTTTAAAAGATATTTTCCTTCACCTTCAGTTATCCATTTATGATAAGCCTCAATAGCTTCTTCCCTGGTATCTAACACATACTCAGCTTTAGTTCCGCCTTTATGTGTAAATGGATTGCCCCATTTTGATGGCCTGCCGATATAAACATCGTATTTATTTTTCTTGTGATGTACTACTGTTGTCATCTATATTAAAATCATCTAAATCATATATTTGTCTATAAACCGTATCACCACACTGGTCACAATGTCCCCCAGATTCACCATCATATTCGATATTATCTAACATCAGATTAATCATAGTATTAATACCATGTAAACGATAAATTTTAATCAACTTCGCCAAAAGAATTTCTTTTTCTTCTACAGTCAATTCATCTAAATCTTTACCATCAACTCTAGTATAAAAGGCTGTACAACCCTCGGATTTCACAATTTTAGTCATATAACAAATTTAGGCACAAAAAAGGGGAAAATCAATCCCCCTTTTTTATTAACCTAATTTTTTAGCCTTTTCAAATATTGACCTTCTAATACCGTCTGGAATAGCTTCTGTACCCTTATCAATATATTCATCCAATGAATCTTTATCTGTTACTAAAGCGTATAATCCAGATTGTGACATTTTAGCCTTTAACATCATCATTTGTAATGCGTGATGGTCTTTAGGGTTAAATCTATCTCCCTTTACTAGAGTTTCGATAGATAAATGTTCTGGTTTACCAATAAAGAAGTAACTAGAAGATTTTTCATAGATTTCCCATTGTTCTGGTGTCATAGTCCATTTATCAACAAACATCTTAACATCACCACCTACTTCAGAACCTGTTGGTTTCTTACCTAATTTATTAACAATAATACTAGCTAACTCTCTGTTTTGGTCATCACTGAAAACAGCTGAGATAGCCGATAAAAATTCTTGTGTATGTAAATCTTTTAATGTCTCAGCTAAATTACTACTTGTTGTAAATAATTCTCTAAGTAATGCAAATATAGTTTGAGTACCTAATGTTTCACGTACTATCTTACCTGTCTCTGAATTTTCATAAAGGGCCAACCAGTTATCATTTCTAATGATAGCAATTATTTGTTCTGGGTTGAATATTTTTGATTTAACAAATCCGGCGAAATCACCTTTCGCGTTACTATCACCATTTTTCTTATAAAAACCACTAGAAACAAGAATTTTTTCAATTTCTCTTTGTTTACGATTTTCAATAGCGAATTTATTATGATTTAATACTTTATCTAACATCTCCTTAGTAAGGAAAGGTAAATCTTTAACACCAAGAGCTAATTCATTGTTATAATTAGAATCACCTTTTGACCACCAACTTGCTTGTCCATTATCTTTCAATAACAATGCTGTTTTATAAGGAGGACGTCCGTCATCTTTATCTTTCCAGTATCTTGTTGGTGCAATATCTTTTTTACTTATGAAGAAATAAAGTGTACCGTTTTTAGTGTAATTACCAAAGTGACTTGTATTTGATGTTGCAACACACCATGCACTATGCATACCATATGAACAAGAAGCTTTATGTGTTTTAGGTGAAACTACCAAGTAGTTTTCATCTTCATAAACTCTATCTGACTCTTTTTTCATTTGGTCAGCTTCTTTTTTCTTAGTCACGACAGTACCTAAGAATTCAGTAAAATGCCTTAGATAAGGTAAGCTTGAGTATGAAAGAATATCTTTAGGTGATTTAATAAATTTCTTAAAATCAGCTTTATCCCAGTTATTTTCTGCGTTGACTCTGTAGGCTTCAACGTTTACTGCTGTGATAAGATTTTGTACTTGATGGAAATTATTAACAGCCTGAATTATCTCACGAGTTGAGTAGTCTCCAGTGTTAACTTCTTTAACCATCCATTCCAAATATTTGTTATTACCTGAAGGATCGTTATTAGATAATGTTTCTATAACATCCTTAGAAGTATCTGGGTATTTCGCCATAACATCTTCCTTACGGCCTTCCGTTAAGACATGTTCGTTTAATAATGTAGTTAGTGAGCCCATATTTGTATATTAGTTATCAATATATAAATAGGCCTTAAAATTAAAAAAGGGTGAAAAAATTCACCCTTCTTTTTTATTTTTCTTCGTCTTCAGTTTCTACAACTTCTTCAGTTTTTTCATCCTGAATAACGTTGACAGTTTTAAGTATTTCTCTTACTTGAGACATCATTTCAATACCGTCTTCGATTTCAATCATGTCGGTAATGTAAGAGTCCAATTCAGCTGAGAAAGCCTCCAATAAGTCTTTCTTGAACTCACCCATACCCTCAGGTGTTTTGTAGTCTTCAAGACTTTCTTTAGTAATTTTAACCTTACACATGTAAGAGTTTGTCTTTTCTTTGATTCTAATTTTTGCGTCTATCATTTTTTTATTTTTTAAGTTTTACTAATATAAATTTCTTTTGGTAATTTTTCAAATACGAATTCGGTAACACCACATAACCACATTCTAAGGTTAATATCTATTCCTCTATAAGTTTTTAATATGTAATAACCACCACCAAGATCTGGTGTAACGGTGTCTAAAACTAAGGTATCGAACCCTTCTCTTTTCTCTTCAGTGATTATAAGTCGTACCTTATTCTCACCCTCTGCCATATAATTTAACATATCATCAGCACCCATAACCATTTCTAAATCAGCTCTGGAACCTGTCCACTCTGGTAATTCTACATACCAACGAGTATCTGGGTCTTGACAAAATATTAAATCTCGTGTAATTACATCATTCATTAATCAAATATAGATAAATAATAAATGACTTTCAAGTGGATATGAATTAATTAAACAAAATGTGCGTAAAGTTTTCCTATTTTTCTTTGGAGTTTGGAACCTTGTCTATTAATCTGGTCACCATAATGTTTCATCACGGAAATAACTTCGTCTTCGGATAGTAATTTAACACGTTGTGTTTTAGATTGGAACATTAATTTAACGATAGTACTAACTATTTCCCACATTCTCTTCCAACCACCTTCATGTAATGACATGAAACTTTCATAATCTTTAATATAACTAAAAAATCTAATAACCAAATCTGGATCTAAGTTATTAAATTCAGAAAAAATATCGTAATTCATCATCATTTCCGATACTTGATAACCATAAGTACTTTTAATAAAATGAGTAATTGAGTTTTGACTTAGATTAGAGTCATTATAATGAAATCTGTTTTTTTCAAGCCTACCCACATCTTTATTTTTTAAAAATGATTTAATGGTAGAATATGTTTCAGTTGTTTTAGCGGTTATCTCTTCATTATTAGATTGATAGATATAATAAGCAAATGTTTCTAAAACTTCATACTCCTTTTGTGACATAAATCTTTTAATCAAAGAAGCTGATATATTAGACGCCTTAATTGATTTCAAACCACCGACCATCTTTTTTTTACCTAATTTATAAAATTGTAAAACATGGGTTAGTTCGTGATAAATTACAGAAGTCTCTGGTACATCAATAAATTTTAAATAACCAACAACACCTTTATCTGTAATAGAAGATTTACCAACTTCAAATTGAGCCATAGCTTTATTTACAGTAAATTTAGTTCTTGGTTTATATTCAACTATTAATTTATCTATTTTTAAATCCTTCAATGTTGGTAATTCTTCTGATGTAAAAACTTTAATACCTTTTGGAATGTGACCGCCTGAACTAACAATTTCAGATTTAGCTACATATTCTTTACTACTAAGTTTATTATTAAGCAACATACGATCCAATTCCCCTTGTGATTCCGTATCTCCTTGGAAGTAATTATGCAAGAATTCAGCAAGTGATTTAACATCCTCGTGAACACCTAAAGCTTCTCGTATTATTTGTTTAATCATTTAGTTCAGCCTTTAAAGAATATAATTTACCAACATTTCTAAATAATTTTCTACCACTTTTTTCTATTTGTTTACCCAAGTATTTAATAAGTGATTTTAAAGATTTTTGGTTTATTAACTTTGTATCAATAACCTCGTTGTTTTTATTTGCACTTCTTTCATAGTCTTTAACAACTCTCATTCTAATCTGTTCGAAGAACTCATCCTCTCTATTTCCAGTAATGCCACTTCTATTAGCGTATTCAATAACATTACCTATCAATAAATCATAAAATTCTTCATAATCAAATTCCATCAACTTTCTTATTTGTTGACCATGACGTGATTTAAAAAATTCATCAATTGACATATCTAGAACATATGGATACATTTCCTGTGTTTTAGCCCTAACCTCATGTGCTTGAGACCCATAATATAAATCAAAAAGGTATTCTAAAGATGTCGTCAACTCACTTGGAACTCCATGAAATTTAGTATCTTCAAAATATGATTTGGTTGTTTGTCTATTAGATTTAGGTTTTTTTGTTTTATTAGTTCTGTCATTCCAGGGAGCAATGTGGTAATCTTGGGATTTGTCTTTATATCCTTCATACATGTGCATCATTTCATGTAAAACCACGGATCTTAATTCTCTATCAAAACCACTCATTACAGATTCAAAAAAATCAAAACCCTTATATATTGTAATATCAAAATCTACATGAGCTATTATTGCTCTATCAATTGCTTCTCTTTTTTCTTTAGAAACTGGAAAACTTTCTGGTTTGACACGTTGACTAAGGGAACTATTCGAACCTAATGACCCAGCATAAATGGGGTAGGCACCACCACCAATAGAAAATAATTCAACTTCATTACCTTCCCACATTTCTGGCACATAATCCATGTATCTAAAATTTAGTCCAATTATTAATTTAACAACTGGAAAATCAGTAAACTCATCTGTTGTTATATATTTGGCTAAAGTTCTATATGGTATTTCGATTGTTCTTGAATACTCGGTCTTTGAACTATTCACAAAGTAATGAAGTTCTGGGTCTATCTCATTTAAGATAGCATGAGTATATGGTATAGTGGATTCAGCAATACCTCTAACTTCTTTTATAATTTGTTTGATACTCATCTTAGATAAATATAAAAAAAACCGAGAAGTTTCTCGGTTAGTTTATAAATATTCCTGAAGATATCGGTAATCTTTCTTTGGTGAGTTCTGCTCGAATTTGTTTTTGTAGTTCTGGATTGAGTTCATGGATTAAATGAAATTTAACGCAGTCATCAACGTCTAAAAAAGTTTCTTTCTTATCCTTTGATTTTGTCCATAAACTTGTAATTGATGTTAAGTACATATTATTTTAAAGTATCTATTAATTTTCTTGAATTGTTGATAACGATTAACTGACTTTTTAGAATTTCAAACTTTTCTTTTAACTCTGATTCTAATTCTGGGTTATTCTTTATTGTATTTTTTATTGAGGATAGAAGACCTATGCCATTTTTAAAATGGATATCTATAATCTTAGAATAATCATTTGCAGCAACATACTCAGCTAGTTTACTAGTCCACGTATCATACCACTGAAGAAGACGACCAAGAGTATCTTGTCCCATTTTTTCTTCGATTAAAATCTTTTTAATTATGTCTTTCATTTGTAACAATCAAATATAAATATATAAAAAAAGAGATTAATTACCCTATTTTTTATTTTATAATAAAGATAAGTGACCAGTGATTTTATCGATGTCGTCAGACCATTCAGGTCCAATAGCACAGCATGTTTTCGTTGGAATTCCGGCAAATTCAGTTAATCCTGCATCAGTAATAAGGGAACAAATTAAACCTTCATCTTTAGCTTTTTGATAGACCTCTAATAGTTCTTTTTCACTATTAACTGAAACACATATTTTGGTGAATCGACCCTCAATCCAATTTCTTAAAGCACTTTTTGGCTTATAGTTAAGACACATTTGATTTTCTTCATCGTTCTCACCCATGATATCAAAGATGGCCTTTAATGAAGCGTGGGCAGCTTGAGCCATAAGTTTTCCTGCACGAACTTTTTCTCCTTTTGTGTTTTTTAAATCACGTCTCATTACAATAACTTGCTTACTAATTTTACTCATACGTCAAATGTATGAAAAAATTATTTAAAAGTCAAAATCTTCTGGATTAGTATTATCTCTATTGGATAGGCCGTAACAACCAACTAAGTCTCTTAGTTTATGTAGGTAGGTGTCAACATTATCGTTGTTAGTATCAGCATTAGTTATGTCGTGTCTAAATTGACTGAGAGTCTGTTTAAACATTGCCGCTTTTCTTGGATCTTTAATTTCACCAGCACTTGTTTGAATACGATTAATTAAAGATAGAGCCTCACCGTTGGACATGTAACCATCTTCTCCGTGACCTTTTGGTGAAACCAAAGTACAAAGTAGTTGTTCTCTAAGTAACTCTTCTCTTATAATTCTTTTAATATTCATTATCTATCTCGATGTATGTATTCTATTTTATTAATCTTACGAAGTATCTCCTCACTTCTTTCTTTGAAATACTTATTTGAGTATCGTAAAAAAGATTGATAATCTTTATATTTTTTAAGGAATGGTAGATTAGATGATTTTAATATCTCCCAATTTTTATCTAAGTCACGAATATCCTTATCATAGATAACCTTAAAGGCATCGTAATTTCTTAATTTGGAAATCATTTTTTTGTAGTCATTTATAACATCGTTGTCATAAACATTTTCCATAAAGGCATTCAATTCTAAATCAGAAAGAAGATAATAATAGGTTAATATTTCTTTGAAGAATGGACCAGCATTTATACGGTCTTTAACTACCTTCACAAAATCGTCGGTATACATTTCTTTAGATTCTTTAGAGAACCCAATACCAGCATGTCCTTTTCTTTGACGTTGCCAATCTTGGTATGCGTGTTTCAATTCATGATTAAGAATTGTTTTCATATATGAGTGGTCTCTAAATCTATTTAAAACCATTATATGAACAACATAGTTACCGTCTTTGTCGTAACCAGAACTTTCATCTAGATAACCATTTGTATAGTCATTAAAATCAATAACAAAATAATCTACTGAAAATTTCTCATATTGATCAGGATAATCACCACCCTCAACAATGAGACGTGGTTCATTCTCGTTTAAATTACCAAGTAAATAATAAAGAATATCGGCCCATTCTCTCGCTTCGAATGAAATTCCGGCAGTTTCTTTAATAACCTTTTTTATGTTATCCCTTATCTGTTTCACTATCGTCTAGTTAATTTACTTCTAAATGATTTATGTTGTTTAGGTTCAGGTGGAGGACTAAGTATGGTTTCATCTGTTGTTATAATTGTTGCACCACTCTCTAATTCCGTAATTTTAGATTTTGGTATTTGTTTTTGAAAATACTTAATAAACATTCTACCTCTAGACTCACTTGCAGGTCTGAAGGCAAATCCCCTAACTTTTGTATTTTTAATTAAATCTTTTGCTATTTCCGAAAGAGTAGACATGATTCTATAAATTTCTACCTTATCTGTTTTAAATTTACTATCACTTATAGTTACAGTAGGATCCTGGCTGAATATAATATCCTCACCTTTATGTTGGATAAGACTGAATTCAGTGTCCCAATAGAAAGAATCGTTTTTATCGTAATAGTTTCTATCTGATCTACTTATAGTTTTTGATGAATTGGTTAGGTTTGTAATTTGCCAAGGTGCTAATAAATGAAAAGTTACTTCGATTGTAACCTTAGATCCCTTAGTTTTAAACGTGTAAGCAAAAAAATCTTCTTCTTTTTTATCTAACTTCCATTTATAAGGTTTTGCTGAAGCATCACCTATTTCTAGAATTAGAGTTTCCCTTATTATTTGCTTAATATTCATCTTAAATAAATATCAGAAAACAAAATAGAATGTCCCACGACCATCGAAATATTTAATATTTGGGTTTTGTGTTAAAACATATTGAGTGAATATTCTTGCTCTTCTACCATCTTCTGGTGTGAACATTAACACACTGCCTTTAACCTTTTTCATGTGTTCGGAAACTATCTTGGTTACAGTTGCCATAACTTTAAAGAATTCACCTTTATTTGGTGTGTATTTATATCCTTTTTCGATAATACTAAAACTACATATCCACATGTCTAAAATAGTTTCATCAGTAACACCTAAGTCTTTCAGTTTTTTCAATGATTCTTCATCTCTTAAAAAAAATAAATGAAGGTCTTCTTCCACTTCTTGTGGTGTATCAGCACCCCATCCAACACCTCTTTCCAATATTACAGAATATTCAAAACCTTTCTCAGTTGTAAAACGATATTCATATTCGTCCTTACCGATTAGGTTTTTAAAAAAACTATCTTCGTGTTGTGTAAATGGAAAGTCAGATGAAGTAGCTTCACCTTCTTTAAGTGGATGTCTAGACATTTAAAAGGAAGTAAAAATCGTTGTCAGTAACAAATGTTTTTGAACCTGGCATTTGTTTCATTATAAAATGTGAAAATATTCTACCTCGTCTATCATCCAGTGGTGTAAAAGCTAAAAGCTTACCCCCATATTTTTTAACATGGTCTTTAACTATTTTTACAACTGTTGACATTACGCGATAAAACTCACCTTTGTTAGGCTCATCAAACATTGAAGGCCCTCTCCAAATGCTATATGTGTCTCTCTCTACTGGCGCATCTAAATCAACATCACCATGAAGTCCTAAACGAACTTTTGCTTCATATTCAGTCTCACTATCATCTTCTTCCTCATGTTTTGGTCCATCAAGAATTGAGAATGATATTCTCCATAAAGTTTTCAAATCTTCTCTGGTTGCACCTAATTTCATTAAAGATAAATATAATTTTCTATCGTGACGGTACAGGTGTGCTAACTCTTCTTGCCACTCTTTTTCTGTCATTTCAACAGAATGCCATGTTGGTCTACCAAACTGACGATCTATGTTAACATTATAAATAAAATCTTCTTTAGTTTTAAAGTTATAATCAAAATTATCTCTTTCTTGTTCAGAAGTATAACGATTTTTATAATCAGACCTCTTCCTTTTAAATCTAAAAGGTTTATGGGTTGCCTCACCCTCGTTTAATAAGGACTCTCTGATTATGTTTCTAATATTCATCTTAGATAAATATCTAATAACTTAAGATGTTTTATTTTCATTTTCCTCATGTACAACTTTTGTTTTACACACTTTATGACATTTATCACAAAAAAATATTGTCATATCCATCGGGGCTAAACCAAAGTTGGGAAAATGGTGAATACTAGCATTACAACACGTACTTATTACTCTCTTTCTCATATTTATTAAATATGAAAATAGTTCGTCTAAATGGAAATGATATTAAAAAATTAGTTCAGAAAATTCTTGAAGAAGAAGAAGAAACTGAATGGTTTGAAGAAATATTCCAGAATATCGATTTGATTGGCACTTATTATAGTAAACCTAAACTTGGTATAGGTAATAATCAAAATAGGAAGATTCAAGGTGAACTTTTAAAAGTTTTTAATATTGAAGGTAGTCAAGCTAATGTTGGCACAATTACTGTAAGTGGTACAGGTCATGAGAATGAACAGTCTAATAAACAACTTATTGGGGCGATTATCTATGAACTTAATCATAATATATCTAAAGGGACTTTATTGAATATGAAAACACCACATAAACAAATGGATGTTGAAGATATATTAAAACGTATTGAGAGTGGTGATTTAATTAGGTTCGATGGTGATTTAATTAAAGAATCAGAATCAATTATCATAGAGGACACTGAATGGTTTGAAGATGTTCCAGAATATGATTTACTTGGTGTCTATTATCGTAAACCTGTTCAAAAAATGAGTGGAATTTCTGGTGGTCAAATTGTAGATGTTGTTAGTATTAAAGATGATGAAGTGGTGGTTATTGTAACACCATTATTGCCGGCTATGAATCCAGATAATTTTGAAGTTACAACTGAGATTAGTTCTGCACTACTTAAACATCAAATTCAACATTATTTATTTCATAAAACAACTCAGAGTTTATTAAAATCTTTTATAAAAAAAGAGGGGCATTATGTTTGGAAAGTTAACGATTTAATAGAAGATATTCAAAGTGGTGATTTAATTAAATATGATATGAACTTAATTAAGGAATCTAGATTGTTTGGTGAACCTAAAAAAACACCTGACGAAAGAATTGCTGAACATTTATTTGATAAAATACAAAAAGAAAGACCAGATATACAACACCAATTTATTGGCAATGAAAAAAATGTTTCTGAATTTTATGGTATAACAACTACCAGGGGTGTCTTAGAGGCCGATTATTTCAGAGTAGACTTCTCAAACAAATCAACAAGAATATCTAAAAACGGGAATGGCATAATGCAAGGTGGTGACTTTGGTATACTCAAAGTATATAATCCTATGTACAGAAATGATTTAGGCAAAAGAACTAATGTCGTTGGTTACGCCATTAAAATGACTGGTGAAGGGGAAATTTTAGATATACCAAGAAGTTTGGTTAAAAAAATATATACATTGGTTGAAGAACAGTATGGTGACATTAGAGTCTTTAAAACCCAACGAAAAATAGATACAGGAACTGATGACGCATCAGACTTATTTGACCAGCTAGGATAAAAAAAACCCCCGATATAATCGAGGGTTTTTTTATTTACATTGCGTATTTTTCCATACTCTTATGGACATAGGTCGCTTTCCTGAAAACGAATCTACGTTTATTACCTTTATTGTCTTTTGTGAAAATCATATTGTTCTCATAGTCAACATCTTCGATAACACCAAGAATTCCAATTTTTCTAAGTGTAAAGTTAGAACCCACATAGTAATTATCGATTTTTACGGTGGTATCTTCCATAATCATTTTTTCTTCTTCACCAATAAGCTCAATCAAATCCATTCTTTCAACGTCTCTAGATACATTAAAGATTGAGAAGAATTCTTTAGTTGCCATACCATAGATGTTAGCTTCTTCAGCCACAGATTGAACAATGTCAACTGTGATAACCTCAAGTTCTTTAAGAATCTCAGCCAAAGATGGAATCAATTTTTTATCTTCCACAGAATCATTTAAGATTTCGATGATTTGTTCATATGTAAGGTCAGAGAATTCTTTTACATAACGGATTCTTGATGGTCTAGAAATTAATGCGTCAGGTAAGTATACCTTATTAGTTGTTAAAAGAAACAATCTTTTATATTGTGACGTGAAAACACCATCCATAACTGTCAATAAATGGTTAACACCTTTTTTACCTGGTTTATCTATTCCACCACCTTCTTCATCATCATCGTGATATGAAGATAATTCATATGTCTTTTCAAACTCATCAAAGAATAATACGACATCTTGTTCGATGCTATTAATAAATTGACCCAAATCACCAAAAGATTTGTTGACAAGGATTACTGGTAATCCTAATTCATTACATACTTGTTTAGAAACTACAGTTTTACCTGTACCTTTCAAACCTTTAAGTAATACACCAAAGTTTTTATCCAAACGATTAAATGTTGTGACGATCCTATCTACCAAACCAGTCTCAAGACCATATACCTTTTCAGGTAACTCAAATTTATCAGAAATTCTAATTAAAAAGAATTGCTTGGTAAACCCATCGAAATTAAGTTCATAAACACTTTTTGGTAACTTATCCGTTACGACAGGAATATCATTATAATAATAATTTCCGTTTGAATTAATCCATTGTTTACTCATGTGTTTTTTTATTTGTTTATTAACTATAGGTTATTTTAATACCTAAGTCAAATATTAATTTTTACTGTTTGTGATTCCTGCGGGAATTGAACCCGCCTAAGCCGGGTTAGAATCCAGCTCGTTCTCCCTGAACAAGAATCGAATAAGGTATTACCAACTTATCTACGCTTACAAGTACTACAGTAGGTAGTATTGTTCTTGTCAATTGTAGACTAAGAGGAAGTCTTCACGGTTGTCGTCGTGTCCACACCCTTAGCGTTACATTGGTAATCTAGTGGAAGAAACAGGGTATTCTCCTGTAGTGTCCAACCATGTTGCCATGGTTTTGAGGGACGTCAGCCTCGGGTTACATCACGTATAGTTGTATTGTCTACAACGCCCCGATATTGTGCGACGGCTTAAGCGTCTTTATTTTTCGCCATTCTTCCTAATTAGTCGGAATGGATGAACTCAATCACCTAAAACATTGCTGTCATTCCCTTTTGTGGTGTAAGGCTGTCTGAGAGCCATCCCGCGTAACCACTATTTCAGGAATACGGATTTACCTTAAATTATTACACCTTTTAGAGGTCAGGGGAACTCTTCCATTTCCCTACCACCCATTGCGTGGATGTTCCTGTGTGTCTCGGACACCTGACCAAATTGATAATACAAATATAGTTAAAATATCTGTATTTACCAATAACTTAAAACATCTTTTTTAATTTTCTTATCACTTTTAATATTCCCATTTCTGTTTTATGTGGGTTCACTTTCTCTAACTCTTCTTTTTTATAAAATTGGTGAAGGTTTTTTAAAGCACTATCCATATCTTTTTGTTCTAACACCCTGATGAAGTGTGATAGTTTTATCATTTGTCTATAATAAAAAGTTTTCTTATTATGAATCTCGTTTCTTGTATCTTCAGGTAGTGTTATTCCAAATCTTTCTGAATTATAAAAAATAGATTCTAAACTGTCAACTTTTCTGTTATAACGTTTTCTTACGTTTTTGGCTCTCTTAGTGTTTTTTTGTGCTTGGAACCATGAATATTTTAGATCTACTGTCATTTTATTTTATTTTTTTAAATTCTTCATATAATTTTTCTACTGTGTATACATCATCGATAAAACAATCATAGGGACTAAACCCAATACTACTTGTTTTTTCTTTTGTTTCTGGGTTATAATGTATATCCCCATTATCCAAATGTTTTAACCATTTAGCAAATTCTATAGCTTCGTTCATGATATTTTACCGATTATTAAACCATTTTCTGTTATTACACTAAAATTACCTTTAAATTTTAAGGATCCCTTAGTGTGTGGGTTATCAGGAGTTTCCTTGGTTGAGAACCCAACGCCTGGTGATACGTCAATGTGATTAACATAGTAGGTGTCACCTTTGTATTTAACAACCCACATCGGAACCAAAGGGTTCTCTAAATGTTTCTTGTTAAAATGAAAGATAATGGTTTCTTTCTTTTCTGTTATTGGCATGCTACCTCCTTCCCAAATTCTTTTCCCGCCAAAGGCAATGAAGAGAACATACGTTTAATTTCTTCCGAATGAATCGGGGAAATGGCGATTGAGGTTAATTGATTGTCATAATCAGGCTCAATAAATTGACTGAAAATAATTTCTCGGTTAATAAGTTTTTCTTTGATTTCTTGTAGTTGAGATTCGTTTTCTGTAGAAAGAATAACGATGTAATTTGATTTCTCAACCCACTCTCTAAAATGAAGAGGATTGTCGTACGCAAATTGGGATAATGCGTGATTGGTTTGTGCTAGTTGTTCACCAGCGGTTAAATCTCTTCTTGTGATGAGATAAAACTTGTCTTTGTTGTTAATCTACTTGTTCATAGTATTTTGGTTTTTAGTTTAATTATAATGTAAAGATAGTAATTATTTTCTTATTGTCAATATTTTATCTTTTTTTCTTTTTAGATTTAATTAAAGTATCTAAAGGTATTGAATCTTGTGGTTGACGAAGTGGTCTATTATAAAGTTCATTTAACTCACGTTCTTTATTGTATTTGGAGTTTAATGATTCTTTCTCTTCTCTCAATCGACTATTTTCACGTTCAAACTCTTCTTTTTGTCTTCTATATAATTCTTTTTCCTTTTGAAAATCATCTTTCTCTTTTTGGTAACCATCTACTTCCTTCAACATTTTAGATTTTAAAAGTTTAATGCTGTCTTTGTAATGTTTTGTTTTAATGGTTAATCTATCACTATTATCTTTTTGGTTAACCACGATACTATCTATAGATTCTATTTGTTCTAAAATATTTTGATCACTGTGTGATGTATCTTTAGGTAGTGTTTGTTCTATTTTATGTACATCATTTGATTCTAAAGTGTATTTATCCATTCTGTCTATCACAACGGTAAAAACTAATAAAGAAACAAGTATAATTAAAACAATATATTCTATAACTCTTCTCATTTGGCAATTTCACTTAACCTATTGTTAATAACCATTATAACACTATCTCTCTTAGAAACTTCACGTTGAAGTTTTTCATAATCGGTTTCTAATTTATTTATTCTACTTTCTTGTTTGGTGATGACATCTTTGTAATTAGATTTATTATCGATATATAAATAACTAATAGCAAACAACGATAGAAATAGAATTCCTATCACTGGGTTCTTTAAAAAATCTTTATATGATAATGGTGGTAATGGTGCCATATTTATTTTATCTAATTACTGTTCAAAATATGTATCAGTATCTTCTAATTTTTTTCTCTCTTCATCAGGTAAGTTATATCTACTCATAGATGTTTTAATGTTTTGTAATTTTTGTTTTCGTGGTTGGTCTGTGATATTTTCAGCCTCATATACTATTTTATTAATAGTGTTAGGACTAACTTCCATATTTTCACCATCTATTTCCAGATTATAATTATTTCCACCATTACGATC